>Ga0185299_10004606_pt1 | contig 16467 bp, 15 predicted proteins | sample PaiPotPPA55metaG_FD_128002 | JGI IMG/M metagenome (GOLD analysis project Ga0185299, IMG submission 128002) | Iron sulfur acid spring bacterial and archeal communities from Banff, Canada, to study Microbial Dark Matter (Phase II) - Paint Pots PPA... ...
GGGATAGCCTCCAGGATAACCGCCCGTGTTGCCCCCGCCGGGATAACCGCTCGTGTTGCCACTGCTTGAGCCTTCCGCAGCTCGAACTCGCTGCCGGGGATCATCGCTTTCATCGCGATTCAGCTTCCAAGGCCCGGCAAGAGTCGTTCTCGCTGGCACCTGCGGCTGTTTGGGTTTGGCAGCAGACTGCGGAGACTGGGCTGGCGACTGCTCCTGTGATTGGGCTGGGACAATCGGCCCGGCGGCGGCCTGTGCATTCAGGCGTTTCGGACTCGTGAGTGAGGCTGCAATCAGGAATCCCCAAAAGACAACCATTGGAGTGGATCGTGCTTTCAAGTTTGTCTCCGACACCAGCGTGACCGGTGAACACCGCACATTTGCTGGATGATGCGGTTCTCAGCACTCTAGTTGCCTCTTGCCAAGGCTGATTGCTATATGTATGCCAAGGCTCGGAAACCGTCGTGTTTTAGTTCGAACAGGAAATCGGGATGGTCGAACGGCTGACGGACGAGGGTTAGTTGAGCGGTCTCCATTTGTGGCGGGCGCATATAAATAGGGTGCGGTCGTAACGTGGCGGGGATAAATGAAGGAAAGGCGAAAGCTCCGTGTTTTGTCAGCCGTAATACAGGCTTGCGGGTATGTGAATTAGCCCCGCATGGCAATAGATTCCGAAACATGCTTACCAGCCCACGGGAAATTGTGCCAATGCCGCAGTGGGTTCTTAGTTGTCCGCAGTGTCACAAAGTCTTTACTCACAGCAAAATCAATCCACGATCTGCGACAGTTCCCTTCGACCCACTTTGGCCGACGAAACCCGACTTTCCAAATGTGCAGCGGTTGAAGAGGGCATTGTACCTGGCGGCGGAACCGCCTACTTGCGGTGCATCCCTGTGTTAGAAAAAGCTCAAGCTTCACGACGATGAAGCCATCGGTGTGAACATCGTAAAACGGGCACTCGAAGAACCCATCCGTCAGATTGCGCAGAATGCCGGACGAGAGGGCACGGTAATCGCATATGACAGGCCGCTAAAGCGCCTACCAACCCCCGTGATTTGCGCCCAGACAGTGAATTTCCTTTAAACTACCCGAGCTAATGTCCGGTAATGCACACTACTAATCCGCTTCCGGGCTGCGCTTATTGTTCCGTCACAGACTCTGACTGCCAGTTGTTCGGATGCCTGCGTCGCCATTCAGCCGTGGCCTCTTTTAACTGAAGCACGTAAATCGGCAGGGACGATTTGTGCAAGTTCGCTTCAGGCGTACACATGTACCGCGCGGCCTCGCCGAACTGGTGTAATTTTTCGTTGGGCATGACGCGAAGCCGTGTTCGCAACTCCTCAGCGTTAAAGACGATCATTTGAACGGCGGATTGCATCGATATGCTCGCTTAAAACAACAAAGAGGCAGGAAAATTTGTTCCCGCCCTGCACTCAGCGTCGTGAGATTAGAAGTACCCTAAATTATCCCCCCCAAATATCAACCCGGGCCGGGAGAATGAAGCCTAATCGGGCCCCGCGACACTCAAAGCAACGAACGGCTACGTCTGCCCGCTGCCTCGCTTTCTCCACCGGCATGGTTATCCATTTCAAAGCCCTCTTGCCGGTGGCATCGCTCTGCCACATCTTCACTTGGCACTCATAGATTTTGCGATACTTTTCACTCTCCTACGGCGCGGTTCCATCACCAAAGACATTCTGTATCACGAACCCGCCGATGTCACACGCTTTGTCCTTAGCACTTCTAAAAGATCAGGATTTGTAATTTTGTTTTCTCGACCAAGCATCATTAGTTCTTGTGTGGTGAAGTGCCCGCCCTGAATTTCGAAGCGCGGCTCCGCATCCTGCGTTGTGAAACGAATTTTATGCTTGATCAGAACACGCGCCATTCTATTAAAATCGGATTTAATTGGTCACCTCCGGCTTCAATGGGGTCTTACATACGTTGGACGAATCATCCGAAGAATTCGAAGTGAGTTTGCTTTCCCAGGCTCCATTTGCAATTTAACTAGTCAACCTCCGGTGATCCCAGCCATCGACATCGTTTAGTACATTCCGCCCATGCCGCCGTGCCCGGCACCAGCCACCGCCATTTGTTCCTCATCCTTAATATCGGCGATCAGCACTTGAACTTCACCCTCCTGGGTGATTAACAGCTAATCCAATTCTGAACTGAGAAACTACCTTCTGCCGGTGGCCGCTTTGACCATGCCGCTTAGCTTCCCGAAGATTTCCTCTTCGCGCAGAATCAAATACTCCTGATCATCGATCTTGATTTCGCTGCCAGTGTATTTGCCGAACAAAATCCGGTCACCAACTTTCACATCGAGGGGTACTCTTTTGCCCTTTTCGATCTTGCCGGCCCCGACGGCCATCACTTCACCCTCCTGCGGCTTTTCTTTCGCCGTATCCGGGATGATGATCCCACCCTTAGCAGTGTGTTTCTCTTCCAGCCTCCGCACCAAGACGCGGTCGTGTAAGGGGGTTACGTTTATAGTCATTTTCAATCCTCCGTTAGATCCATGGATTACCAAAAACTCCGATTTCAGCGAGAGAAATGAATCACAGCCTAGATGGTCAGTTTAGCGTCGACTATTGTTCGACTATTTCTACGGGGACTTTCTGGGCGACCCTACCACCCTTTGGTGATGTTGCCTGAAGGGCAGCAGCGGCGGTCCACGCCTTGGTCGCGCCGGAATTGGATTGTTCAGGCAATTCTGTTAATTCATTCTCGGCAGCAAGCCAATCGGCTCGATCGTGACCATGTTCGCCGCCGCGTTCAAGGTATAGCTCGTATGCCCGTTGTTCAATTTGTTGTGGTATTTGCATTTCCTCCTCCAACTCTAATCAGACTAGGCCAATCGGAAATCGATCATGATGATTTCGCATCCAGCTTTGGCACAGATTTCATTCGATAAGGGCAGTCTTGCAATTACGTGAAGGCCCGCTGCATGATCGGACCTTCCGATTTCTCGCCCGAAGCCCAGACGGCTACCTTGTGGCGGCGGTTTTGGCTTTACCCAGCTCAGGGACGGCGCCGAGCTGCTGCATAAGTGCCAGAGCATCCCAGTTGACCCAACCTTCCGACATCTTGCCGTTAGTGAAGCGAGCGATGCTTACGCCGGTGATGTTGACCTGCTTTCCCGTTGGCGCAATTCCGCTGAGATCACCTTTATGGGTACCTCTGCAAGACCAACGAGCGATGACTGTTTCGCCTTCGGCGATGAGGTCCTCGATCGTCAATCGAATGTCGGGGAAGGCGGTGCGGTAGAGAGTCGCTCGCTTCTTTTCACTGTCGGGGCCGCGCCCAACATCAGGCGTGGAAGCGTCATGGTGAGCGTAGTTGGGGGTAAAGAGCTCGTCGGTGACTTGCAGATTACCCTTGTTCCAAACTTCTTCGAACAAACGACGGACGACATTTTTGTTTGATTCAGACATAGTAGTTCTCCTTTTTGAATTCAAAATTTCCACTCGCACGAAGCGAGTTGGGCTTGAGAGGTGTGGCTTGAAACCGCTAGCGTCTTGGGTTTGCAGACCTGTACGTCGGACAGGAGGTAGGGCCCCACGCGAGAGAATAAAAATTGAGCTGGTTGGCCCTCTTAGCGCTCGATGTGGAACTGAACCTTTAACGAAACCGCTTTCGGACTTTGAAGCGGGTGTCTCGCCTCAAACGGCGAAACCTCGACATGATCCTGTTCTCATAGAGTGCGAGTGTCAAGGAGAATCGAAAAACTCTTTTGCATTGAGCAAAAGCTGCTGCGAAAAACGCGAATGACTAACTCTAATCCGTGCGATTGCTTTATCAATGCCATTTGACCGATAGGGGCGTGGCCCGGCGGCAAAACGTTGATGCCATAGCGACGCCGGCCTCGCAACGGCCCGAGTAAACTGTTCGGTGTTCGCCCTAACAGTGCTCGGACCGAAGGAGGCCGAGATGAGAATTATAGGATGTGATTTGCACGCTCGCCAGCAAGCAGTGGCAATGCTGGACACCGAAACGGGGGAGCTCATGGAAATGACCCTGACGCACGAAGGCAACAACGTGCGGGAGTTTTATTCCAGGCTTCCACGCCCGGTGCGTGTGGGGATCGAAGCGACGGGATCGATGCAGTGGTTCGTGAACCTCATGGAAGAACTGGGAATCGAATGCCTGGTCGGCCATCCGGGAGAGATTCGGGCAGCCGAGCCACGGAAACAGAAACATGATCGGCGAGATGCGGATTTAATTCTGAAGCTGCTGGTAGAAACCGCTTTCCGGCGATCTGGCTGCCTTCGAAGGAGCTTCAAGACTTACGGGCTTTGTTACGGCACCGTCATCAGTGGGTACGCATGCGGACACGCATACAGAATGCGCTGCAGTCGATAGCCCTGGCGAATGGTTTTCGACGAGGACCCTCGCTGTGGAGTCATGACGGACAGAACACGATCGCATCGTTGCCGCTGGCGCCACATACCGCATATCGGCGGAACGAGTTGCAGGCGGTGTACGCAAAGTTCGAGACGGAGATTGAGAAACTAAATCAGCGAGTCGAGGAGCAAGCTTGTAAACGAGCGGGAGCACGGCTACTGATGACCCCACCCTGGAGTGGGGACGGTCACGGCATTGGCGACGGACGTGTTCCTGGGCGATCCAGCACGATTTGCTGACAGTAAGGCTCTGGCTAGTTACCTAGGGATGATCCCGCGTGAATATTCCAGCGGAGGGCGGCAGCGGCTCGGTGGACTGACGAAACAAGGTAATCCGCTGTTGCGCTTTACCGGATGCGCGTTCTCGGTGAGGAGTGAACGGATGAGGGGAGTTCTGCGCGCGTTCGGTAAAGCCGTTTGGACGTGGCCGCCCGTGGGTGCGGTGGACGCGGGCGCTATGCAAATTCAATGGTGGGAAGGAGCGGCATTAGCTTGCGCCGCCACGATCTGCAACGGACTTCAGAAGAGTACAACCGGGGTCAACCTGCAGGTGAATCCCTCTCCCAAATTTCTTCATTGTCCGAGAAGCGCCGCGCTACATGGTAATGTTCGTGGAGATAGTCGCGGAAGGCCCCAAGATGGTACTGATTCTGACCATAGGAGGGGTCTGCACCGTCCAGTCGCGGTGGCCAGAGAACATAGCGCACGCGTTTAGCCTCCAATTGTTGAATAGTTAATTCTACGTATTCAGGACCGGTTAAGGCGCTGCTTTCCAGTAAATCCAGGAACGCCGGATTGAGCAATCTCAAAGGAAGATAAAAGCTCGTCCATGCAGCCTGGAAAAAAAAGTCTCCTGGCCTCGTCCGCTCAGCTAACCAATTTAACTTCTCAAATGCTTCCGCCCGCAGCGCGACACGCCCGCCAGGCAGTTCAGCTAAAACCTCAGCATGAGCATGTCTCACCCACGTCTGTGTGAGACCGAAGCAAACCAGCGCGACCCACGCTATCGGTACCACAAAACGCCGCGCTCTTCGACTTTCGGCCACCATCCAAACCAACAGGACAATGCCCGGCATCGACACCACAAACACGCGCACCCAGTTCACGTTCAAAGCCACTTCCGCTAACAAACCAAAACCGACGAGCGCTAACAACATCACCGCCCTCGCATTTCTTGTGGCAGGGCCGCGCCAACATCTGTAAAGCGCAACTGAATAAGCAATGGGCAATGCGACGTAAATGCATAGATACGGCGCGACAAGCGGCAAACTTCTCCATGACAAAGGTCCAGGAAGGCCCAACAACCCCGTTCTCGCTAAATGCTGGCGCACGTATGTGATTTGAAAATACCAGAGCGTCCCCAATCCTGTTGTTGCGATGAAGTAAGAACTAAGCAAGGTCAGCGTCCCTGCAAACGAAACCAACAACAGCATCTGACGCGTCAGAAGTTCTCGCCACTGTCCTTTCGTAAGGCGCCAGTCCCACACAAGAAATGCGGCGAAGCCCATCAGCGCAAACGGTCCGCGCGTCTGCGTAAAAAAAGAAGCCGCACCCAGGAGTGATCCCGCGAGTACGATTCGCCAAAACGTCGCGCCCGGCAAAATCGCGGCCACTGCTCCCATAACTGCCAAAACACTGAACCAGTGATGTGTTCCATTCAGCATTTTGCCGTATACCAGCACCAGGAATAGCCAGGTGGCCAGCAACGCCAAATGCTCCTCCATAATCTGGCACGCAATTCGGAAGCACACCCAACACAAAAGCACTCCAAGCAGGAGCACCGCTAAGTTGGTGACCCACACCCGTTCCCCAAACAGCGCGAACAAAGTGGAATAAAACAAGCCGGTACCGGGCGGATGCATCGTAAAAAAATCGTGATAGATGCGCTCGCCATGCAGCATCCGCAAACCGTACGTCCAGAAATAAACTTGATCCCCACCGAGAAGGAAAGGTACTCCCCCAAACGTAAACACGTTAACGTACAGATATATTGCGCTTCCCGCCAGAACGATTGCCGTAAAACGATTGCTGTCGGTTGGCATGCTCGAAATGTTTTTTTCTGGAGCTATCAACGAATCTCACCGACGACGGCGACGATACCATCAAGCAATCAGCTGAATCACTTCAAGTGCGATAACGAGGAAAAGCTGAAGCGAAGAACACTCTGTCGTGAAAATAATCTTGAGTCAAGGATAGGTCTTTATGAATGCGCTAACCGGAGTCTCGATCACCAAATTCTGGTGTTGCGACTTGTAAGGTGGGATAAGAAGGCCGGTCTCCGCGGGAGTTAGCTCGCAATAATCAAGGTCCTTGAGGCACAAGATAAAAGGAGACCAACTGTGAAAACGATTACCACTGTGGGAACCAAAAAGCCAAGATTTTCATCGATTACAAACTGATTAGGCAGGCCTTGAAATGTTCAGAGTGCCGACCATCAAGCGCATTCTTCTTAATATGTCTAAACCCCTTTTTGCAGTGGGCTCCTCAAGACTTTGACTTCGCCAAACTGTTTAGTTATCAACATTTGGCGGAGGCGTGTGGGAGTCGAATTAACTTCTGATCGTATTTTCAGAGAGTTGCAAGAAATGCGATGCCCCGTAAAGAAGCGCCAAGGAGCACTTGGTAACTGCTATTGCCCCCTTGTTGCCCACGTGTTTTCACGCAGTTTTCCTCTGTGGTAGCACCATCTGAACGACCTTGCTATTCGCTTCCCTCAACGCTTCTGGAACAGCCTGTGTGTAGATGTTCATCGTCGTACGTATGTCAGCGTGGCGCATGAGCTCTTGCTGAACTTTCAAATCAACCTGCAAAGCTCGTAGCATCGTCGAATAGGTGTGCCGGAACGTGTGCCACCCGATTCTACCTAGTCCGGCCCTAATCCCGGCCGGAAGTAGGTGGTCGCGCTGAAGTGTCCACGGCCACCACGGGTTGCCCGTTCGTGTGCTGGGAAAGACCCAATCCTTTTCACCTGCGTCGGGTGCGTTGTCTCGCTTATAGGACAAAAGCATCGATGCCAGATCGGGATCGAGCGGAATCGCCTTGTTCGAGCTGCGTGTTTTCACGTCGCCGACTCTCCCAATGACAACTCCGCGTTGAATCATCACGTAACGGTGCTTCCAGTCGAAGTCGCCCCATTGCAAACCAACGAGCTCGCTGGCCCGAAGCCCGAGGCACATTGCGACCACGCACATCCTGCGAAACGGCTCGGCCACAAATTTAAGCAGGTGGTGGAACTGCTCTACAGTCAGTGTGATCGGTTCCCGCAGTCTTTTCGACGATCCCTTCACATGAACGAGACTCATGGGATTGATTTGAAGATCAATCAGTTCCCATCTCATCGCCCACTGAAAGAGTATGTGCATCATGCTACGGATGTGCCCCTTGCTCTTCGGTGCTAAATCGAGCCCGCTGATCCATTCCTCGACAAGGACTGGTTTCACCTTCGCTATGGGATAGTCGCCCCATTGCGGTTTGATGTGATGAGTTATCCACGAACAGTATTTACTTGCCGTTACATACCGCTCTGGAAGCTTTTCCCTGATGTACCTATCGACGAGAGCCGCAAAGGTCACTTGGGCACCAGGGTTATCCCGGTTGACCGTGAGACGTAATCCTTCGGCGGCTTTCCACGCCAGGGCCTTCGTCGGATACCGCCTGACATCGCCGATAATCACCGAATCCTTTTCCCTACGGCCCTTCGGATCGGTGCTTCGGCAACGCCAAATCCAGACGTTTGCTCCTCTCTTTCTCTTTCGTAACTCTAACCATCCGAACTGATACCGTGCCCGCCTGAACATTGAAACCTCCTAGTTCACGCGGCACGATGGCATTCAGAATTTACCTGTGATTGGACCCAACAGTCCAGCTCTGAAACGCGGAAATACCATCTGTGGTGAATCCTGTAGGCTCGAATGGTCCCTTTGCGAGGGTACCGTTCTGAGACTCACCTTCATACGCCATGAACGTAAATCCTGCATCAGGATTCGAATTGCTCGTCTTGATGGTGCGCCAATCCAAGTGTTGAAGCGCCCAACGCGGAAACTGCGCTGACAAAAAATTCTGATCGCGGTGTACGCAGTAGGCTGCCCGGGACATCTGTCGTAATCCACTTGCTCGGTTGCGATCAGGTTTTCCCCGGATTTCTGAACGAATCACTTGCCGCTCATCGTAGCTCGACGGCTAACGGGAACATCGTTGACACCACGGTGGTTTAAATAACTTAGCCTCACCAGTTCAGTAAACTGAACAGCGTCTCAAAAGACATGATGATAAAAAAAATTCTATAACCATGGCGAAGAATCCCGAGCTTAAGGATTCGCATGATAATTCGCACCATATTGAAGCCCAGGTTTGATGTGTGGTATGTTTCCGCGAAATGGAAACCAGCTATTGCGCGAGACTGGTCTTGTTCTTTGTCATCGGTACATTACCACTTTGTGCCGCGGACAAATCGGAGTTACAAGAGCGCCGACAGCGGACCGCGGCCGCGTTCCACGACGGTGTCCTTCTCGTTCACGCAAGGTTTGAGTTAACAGGCGATGGATTTCGACAAGACCCGGTGTTTTATTATTTTACTGGCCTGGAAAACACCCCTAGCGCAATCCTAGCGATTGATGGCCGGTCGGGCCAATCGTGGCTTTTCCTGGGTTTGCTCTCAAAATCAGCTCTATTAGCGGAATCAATGGACCCGTTGTCAGTCAAGAGTCTTCAGCCCGAAGTATCTCCGGGTCCCGAAGCTGCGAAGCGACTCGGTATCGAGCACGTCGAAGAATGGTCTGGACTCCAAGAATTTCTGAAACAACACGGCAACTCGACACTTTATTACGTGCCGCAGAGGTTTTCGCTCGAAGAGGTGCCACCCAACATAGCGGCAGGAAAGGCTCCCGAAGCGCCTTTGTGGGTTACGGCAATCGCGAACCAGCAACCGTCATTTCAGGTCAAGGATGTGGGCGGGAAGATATTCGCGCTCATGGCAGTGCAAAGTGAGTCTGAAATAAATGAGTTGCGCAATGCGGCAAAAGCGACCGTGTCGGCAGTCATGGCGGGAATGCGGGCGATTCGACCTGGCATATTTCAGCGTAGCGTTGAAGTCTCCATTGAGAATACGTGCTGGCGGCAAGGTGCGCATGGGGTTTCGTTCTGGCCGTGGGTCATGGCGGGGCAGAATGGGGTGTTTCCTCATCCATGGGCTTCCCTCATTCGTTACGATCATTTGGATAGCGTTATGAAATCTGGGGATTTAGTTCGGCTCGATGTGGGTTGTGAGTCGAACCATTATCAGGGTGATCTTGGTCGCACCGTTCCAGTGTCGGGGCGTTATACCGATGATCAGCGTGAAACTTGGAATATCTTTGTCGCCGCGTATAAGACTGGCGTTCAATCTTTACGCGAAGGCACTACTGTAGACCAAGTCTTCGATGCCTGGCGAGGCGAACTCCTTCGTCAGCGTGCTTCAGCGAAAACGTCGATGGCACAACGGGCGATTGATGACTGGTCGAAACGGGAGAACCTTCCATTTTGGGGACCACACACTATCAATCTGGACGCCGGTTTTATCGATGGCCCCCTGCGTGCCGGAATGACAATCGCATTCGAGCCGATTGCGTCAATTGATGGACAGGGCTTTTATCTCGAAGATATGTTTCTCATTACAAAGGACGGAGCAGAGTTGCTCACCCCGGGCGTGCCATACTCTGCCGACGAAATCGAAAAGGCTATGCGCTAAGCAGCACAGGAAGCCCGGCCCGGCCGGCGGCCTTCTTTTTCTGTCACTCTCTTCTCTCTCCGTGTCAAATAGAATTTTAAAAAGAATTAACCCAAGGCCGAGAGCTTTTGCTTAACGTCGCCTGCCGTTTTGGGAAATCTGTTTCTTGGCGCCACCGCCGCTAACCCCGGTATCGATTGATCTTTGAGCCTTTTTCTGATCGTCTAGATAATCTCTCCCGCTTGAATGATTAATTTGTTGTTCACCTTGCTTTGGTTGCGAGGTGCGTCGTTTCTTGGAGCGCACTGGTGTGTCCTGTCACCAATCCAATACGGCCTTTACTTTAACTGGAGAGAACTGACACATCGTGTTTTGTTCGGAGTCATCTTCCGGCGATAGATTCCGTGAATTTAGGAGGATCGCGCAGCCGCAGTCTCCAAAGTTGTCTATGACATCGGCGAAGAGTACGACAGAGCACAGCATTTATCGCAATGGAATATCTTGAAGGATCGACGCTCAAGGACCTTATCGCTTCTTTTCCTGGCACAGAGCGCGGATCCGCAAACGAAACGGGAAATCGCACGCGCCCACGGAGCTGTCGGCGTTTCGAGATAAGTACGCCACAAACTGAAGCGAAATTTCCTTGGGAATTCCTGCTGCGAGAAGTGAAGATCGTTTGAACTCGCTACGCTGGGTCGATTCGACTAACCACAGTGGTGGCGAGGCATACAAAAACAGCGCCGGACGGCCCACTGGAACGACCGGCCACATGTGTGGAGTCGAGGTGTGGCGCGGTGGTTGAGGTGTCAGGCATTTCGACCCCTCCCTAACTGCCGATTTCCGCATCCGCATCCGCAGCCGTTAGGGTTTATTTGGCCGACGGCCAAACCGGTTGAGGCTTTTCTCTCGCTTGTTCGACTGCGCCCGATATAGAATCGTCGGCATGCGCTGCCAATTCAGAAAGAAGTTCTTTCTTCTCACACTAATGTTGCTAATCGTACGAACATCATTGGGACAATCTCACTTCGGACAGGACATATCTCAAACTCTCCGGAGTATTACCCCGCAGGCTCTTCGCGCAAATCTTGAATTTTTGGCCGACGATGCCCTGGAAGGACGGGCAACGGGTTCGCGCGGCTATGACTTGGCTGCCAAGTATGTCAGAGCTCGATTTCAAGCAGAAGGTCTTACCAGCGGCACGAAAGACGGCAAGTATTTTCAAAACGTCGCGCTCCGTCGCGCAGAGGTCGAGCCGAATGCAAGTAATCTGGCGCTCGAAGCCAATGGCAAGACGAACCATCTCACGTACAATAAGGATTTCATTTTGATGGATACGCACCTCCACACAACAGGCTCGGTGTTAGCGCCGGTGGTATTCGTCGGCTATGGTATCACTGCACCTGAACTGGGTTACGACGATTATGCGGGAGTCGATGTGCATGGCAAGATCGTGGCGGTTTTTTTCTTTGAGGCACCCGCCTCTTTTCCTGGAACAGAGCGCGCTTATTACATGGATCCGCAAACGAAGCGGGAAATCGCAGTCGCCCACGGAGCTGTTGGCATTCTCGAATTCAGTACTCCAGTGATCGAAGCGAAATTTCCTTGGGAATTCATGCTGCGCGAAGTCAAGATCGGGTACAACTCCCTGCGCTGGATTAGCTCAACCGACAAACCATTTGGGCTTGACGAGCAGATCAAGGCAACAGCCCTTTTGAGTCACTCTGGGGCGGATGCGCTCTTCGCCGGTGAGCGACACTCTTTGCAGGAGGTCTTCGCGTCGGCCACGTCTGGTAAGCCCGCCTCGTTCTCATTGACGAAGACCGTAAGCATGTCGTATCGCGCCCGCCACACCCCCGTGAACAGCGTGAACGTTGTAGGAGTCGTGCCGGGGTCCGACCCGAAACTTCGCAACGAATATGTCGTTTTCACCGCTCATCTCGACCACCTGGGTATCGGCCCTGCCGTAGATGGCGACAACATCTATAACGGAGCCCTCGACAACGCGGCCGGATCTTCACTTCTGTTAGAGGTCTCCAAGTTCTTCGCCAGGCTCGCCGCCCCGCCCCGGCGAAGTGTAGCGTTTGTCGCGCTGACCGGGGAGGAACAATTTTTGCTTGGCTCCGAATGCTTTGCCCGACTCTCACCATTGAATGGGCCAATCCTGGCGGATATTAATGTTGACGGCGGAGCATTTTTTTTCCCTGTGAAGGACGTAACGGCGTTAGGAGAGGAGCATTCCTCGCTAAGCAGCGTTGCAAGACGGGCTGCTGCGGAAACGGGATTTGAAGTTAGTCCCGATTACTTTCCGGACGAGGGATTCTTCCTTCGTTCTGATCAATATTCGTTCGTCCAAACTGGCGTTCCCTCACTGTATATCGATCTGGGTTTTAAGACAGAAAAACCAGGTGTCGACCCACTGGCAGTGATGAAGAAATGGTTGGTAACGACATACCATTCACCAAAGGACGATGTTGGCCAGCCCATTGATTATGAGACGAGTGCGCGATTTGCGCGATTCGCGGCACTACTGGTGTACTTCACAGCGAATGATCTCCAGCGTCCCGTATGGAATCCAAACGACTTTTTTGGCGAAAGGTTCTGTAAACAGGACGCACCTTGTTCAAAGACGCGTTGACGTCTTCGGAACAGGCGTTCGAGATTTAGCCCCGAGCGCCGCCAACTCCGCGACCATAAAGGTCGGAGTGCACATTTCACCTATTCCAGTTTGCGATTCAAGGAAGACTTTCATGATTCTCAACGTCCTTCGCAAGAACGTCGAACCGGGTATTGCTGTACTTGAAATGGTTGGTCGCATTGCGATGGGTAGCGACAACCAGAAAATTGAATGGGGACTTGCAGAGTTGCTCAACGAAAATCATAACAAGGTGATTTTTGATTTGACGCAGGTTACTTTCCTGGACAGCTCTGGCCTTGGCATTCTGATGATGTGCCATTGCATATCGCCGGGGCGCGAGGGATGGTTGGAGAAACGCTGGAGATAACGAGTGCGAACAAAATTGTCCGGCTTTTCCCGACCCTGGCTGAGGCCGTGCAGGGCTTTGAATAGATGCGTCGCCTTCGCCCTGATCGAAGCGGGTATTTCCAGTCTGCTTACAGTATTGACCGGCCGTCTGTTAAAAACTTAAGATAGCGTCCTGTGGATGTCTCCCTCATCGGCCAGACCTTTTCCCACTATTTCATCACCGAAAAACTTGGAGGCGGTGGAATGGGAATAGTCTTCAAAGCAGAAGATACTCGACTCCACCGTTTTGTAGCCCTGAAATTCCTACCTGAGGCCGTCTCGAGAGATCCCCAATCGTTAGCACGCTTCGAACGCGAGGCACAGGCGGCTTCCGCTCTAAACCATCCAAACATTTGCACTATCTACGACATCGGCGAGCAGGACGGAAAAGCATTCATAGCTATGGAGTATCTCGACGGTTCGACCTTGAAGCATCGAATCGACCGGCGCCCCATGGAACTTGAATCGATCGTAAATTTGAGTATCGAGATTGCCGATGCTCTCGATGCGGCTCACGCCAGAGGCATCGTCCATCGGGACATCAAGCCCGCCAACATCTTTGTCACCGAACGGGGGCACGCGAAGATTCTCGACTTCGGTTTGGCAAAATTGACGTCGGAGAAGAAAAGTCCTTCTGGCAAAACACAAACAATGGACACGTTTGCATTAGATGAAGAATATCTGACAAGCCCCGGATCCACGCTCGGCACGGTTGCTTACATGTCGCCAGAGCAAGTTCGCGGCAAGGAACTCGATCTTCGTACCGATCTATTCTCGTTTGGTGTTGTGCTTTATGAGATGTCGACCGGGACGCTACCGTTTCGAGGTGAAAGCAGCGGCGTAATTTTTGAGGCAATTCTTAATCGTTCGCTCGTCTCTCCCGTGCGACTGAATCCCGATATTCCGACAAAATTAGAAGAGATAATCAGCAAAGCTCTTGAGAAAGATCGAAATCTACGTTACCAACATTCTGCTGACATACGCGCGGACTTGCAACGGCTGAAGCGTGACACCGATTCCGGTCGATCCGCGACTCATTTCCCTTCGGCGGCGGCAATCGGGTCCTCTCCAGCGCCAAATGTCCCAACTACGACGCAGCGGACTGTCGATGGCGCCAGCCCGCATTTGTCGACTACCTCCTCTTCAGTGATTGAAGTCGTCAGACAGCACAAATTGGGATCGGCCTCAGCTATCACACTTGCCCTCGTGCTCATCGCAGCGGCCAGCTATGGTGTTTATTCTCTTCTGAATGGCCATCGCACGGTGCCATTTGAAAACTTCAATATTTCGCAAGTCACGAACGGTGGCAATTCGTTACTTGCAGCCATTTCGCCAGACGGAAAATATTTGCTCAGGGTAGTAAGTGAAGGCGGAAAGCAGAGCCTGCGGCTCCGCCATGTCGCGACGAACAGCGACACTGAAGTGATTCCTCCGGCAGACGCTTCCATTCGGAACCTCGTATTTTCGCCGGATGGCAATTACATCTATTTCCGCAAAGCCGTCGACAAGGACAATACTTTTTTCAATCTATATCGAGCCCCAGTATTGGGGGGAAGCCCGCAGGTAGTGGCCCATGACGTCGATACCGGCGTTACGTTTTCGCCGGATGGCAAACACCTAGCGTACGTGCGCGATAACGATCCAGACGTGGGGAAATTCCAACTGCTCATATCCGGCGCTGACGGTTCGGGCGAGAAAGTGAGCGTAAACGGGCCGATAGCTGAAGCGCCGTTGGTGGTGTCTTGGTCCCCAGATGGCAGGCAGATCGCGGAAGTAATTTACGACAATGGGGAGGTGTTCTTCTCGGTGCGACTGTTAGACGCTATATCGTTCAAGTCTCGCGTGCTTTCCAAATTCAAAGATTGGGGGATAAACGATACAGTGTGGATGCCAGATGCGAAAAGTCTAATAATCAGCTACTGGGCCAAAGGGTCGACACAAAGTCAGATTGGCTTAATCTCTACAACTGATGGTCAATTTCACCCTACGACCAAAGACACAAATAACTACCAGGCGCTTACGCTGTCCTCCGATGGAAAAACACTGGCCGCCGTACAACAGAAATTCACACAGACTTTGTATATTCTGCCGGCCAAGGGCTTCACAGGAACCCCGCCCAACCCATCACTTCCACAAATCCATAATCCATTCAGCTTTGCTTGGGCCAGCGCTGGAGAGCTGTATGTCAGTGACGTCACCAGCCTCATACGTATTTCTGTCGACGGTAATAACAGGACGACGCTCTTTGGCGATCCGAACGCGGCGATTTGGAATGGAAAATGTCCCGGAAGGCAATACATTGTGACGTGGGGCGCACACGGGGGCAACAGTGTCAATATTTGGCGTTCGGACGCCGATGGCTCAAACCTGAAGCAACTAACGAACGGGAAACGCGACACTTCGCCCGTATGTTCGCCAGACGGAAAGTGGGTGTACTACGTAGAGTTTGACGCGCAACAAATTAAGCGAATATCGCCTGGAGGCGGAATACCTGAAATCTTGCCAGGAACCGTGATCCCGAATGTGCTGATCGGAGCTCCCGTTCTTTCTCCTGACGGCAAAGTATTGGCGTTCTTCGTAACCGGAAATACTACTACCGGTCCGGTTGACACGAAAATTGCGCTAGTCCCCGTCGACGCCGGTCCCAAACCGGACGTCAGGATGCTTACCTGCGATGAGCGCGCTGTTAGTTCGCTCGAGTTTACTCGCGATGGGACCGCCGTGGTGTATCCCATTCGCGAAAACGGCGCTGATAATCTGTGGCTCCAGCCACTTGACGGGTCCAAAGGAAACCAGATAACAAACTTCTTAACCGACTCGATCAATGAGTTTCAGTTTTCTCCTGACGGCAAGAATCTTGGCGTTCTTCGATTCCACAACGAAGGTGACGTTGTGCTGTTGCGCGATTCCGGGTCGTCCGTTCAGTAATCGCGAACGGGTTCCCCTCTCTTTTTTAGCCCTAAACGTCAGACTACGGTAACGCACTTTTGAAACGGCCTGGCTCGGTAGATAGGTCCTCGAGAAACTAACCGCGTTGACTAGATTTGCACTGACCAACTAAGATGCGTGCAACATGCCGGACCCGGAGCAACCACTGATCGGACAGAGGTTCGCCCATTACAAAATTATCGAGAAGATCGGCGGCGGCGGTATGGGTGTCGTCTATAAAGCTCAAGACACCCGACTCGACCGTGATGTCGCATTGAAATTCCTACCAGAAAACTTGGCTCATGAGTCACACCAAGTTGGCGGAGGCGTGAGGGAGTCGAACCCACCATTCGATCCGCGAAGGGCCGAATCGGCGGCTTTGAAGGCCGCGACAGTCACCGGACCATTTT
>Ga0185299_10004607_pt1 | contig 16465 bp, 17 predicted proteins | sample PaiPotPPA55metaG_FD_128002 | JGI IMG/M metagenome (GOLD analysis project Ga0185299, IMG submission 128002) | Iron sulfur acid spring bacterial and archeal communities from Banff, Canada, to study Microbial Dark Matter (Phase II) - Paint Pots PPA... ...
GTTGAACTGGCAAGGCGTCGTTGGAGAACGGTACGAGCCAGCGCCACGCTTTGCTTCTTGCGTCCGCTCGCCTGCGGCAAAAACTCGTTTATGTATGCCGTGACAGCCTTATAGAGGTCAAATTCTTCATGATTCAGTCGAAAGGTCACCGTGTGGGCGTGGCGGTCGGGGAAAAGCCGCTGACCGTCGATGTCGCGGAGGTCTTCCTTCAGCCGACGCAATGCCCAGGGACAGTTTTCTCCGAGACTGAGAATGTCACGCCGGATCTCGCCTGCACGTTCACCCACCCGAGTGGGCTCTGGAAATAGGTCAGGATCAATCAGCCGAACGAAATGGCTGAACCGGTCATCATCGCCGTGGTGGGGTGTAGCGGTCAGAAGCAAAAGATGGTCAGCATCCGCTGCCAGGCGCTCTACCAATTGGTAACGGCGCGTCTTCTCAACCTCGTCGCCCCGACCAGAGGAACGCTTGGTGTAAGCGCTGCACTTGTGCGCTTCATCCACGATAATCAGATCCCAGCGCTGCTGCCAAATTCGCTCGCGGACATCCTCCTGCTTCGCGTAGTCCAACGACGCGATAACCTGCGTTGCTCGCTGCCAAGGATTGACAAGCTGCTGCTGGTCTACGGCAGAGAAAATAACCTCGAACGGTTCGCCGAACCACCGTATTAACTCGTCTTGCCACTGGATCGTTAGCGGTGCCGGGCAGAGGATCAATATCCGCTCAATGGCCTCGCGCAGTTTCATCTCTTTGAGCAGCAGACCGGCCATGATGGTCTTCCCCGCACCGGGATCATCCGCCAGCAGAAACCGCAGCCTGGGCTGCGGCAACATTTTCATGTAAACCGCTTCTATCTGATGCGGCAGCGTCCGAATGCCCGACAGACTTACAGCAAACTGGCGGTCATGCGCATAAGCAAGCCGTATGCGGGCAGACTCAACGAGTAGGCGAAGTTTTTCGGCGTCTGCTGGCCGGATTGCCGTCGGCGTGATGACGGCCTGCCCGGCAAGGGCAGCCCCTTCTTCCAAGGAAAGAATCGCCTCGTCCGGCGTTCCATCAGGTAGCCGAACACGGCATTCATAGCCTGAACCGATGAACCGAATACTCTCCAGCGTCACTGGTTCCAAGAAATGCCCTGCGAGCGTGACACGCTGGCCGATAGGAAATTTCGGTGAGACTTCCGGACTGGATGTATGCGCCATGGGCTAACTGAATTCCAGAAAGTAACTAAAGATACGCCAGAGCCGACTACAAATCTGTGACCACGAAGCCACGGCTCCTGGACTACTGCCCTTCTTGCTAAGTGTGCGTTCCAGTGTATTCCAATTTGGGAAGAACACGATGGAACACGGCGGAGCCGGGAGATCACTTACGCAGCAATCCCTGACTGGCACAGCTAGACGACGCGTCGCTATTTCGTAAGAAAACCAAATGTCAGCACGTCATGCGAGTTGGAAAAGCTGCTGAAACGAAAGCCCCTCTTCTGCCCAGTATCATCCATTAAACATACATCTGCTTCACCCACAGGCCCCTTGGTCTGCCAGGTGACATAACCCTTCAGGATTTCGAAAACTATTGTGGACGACGTCCTCGAAAAGTGTTTTCCAAATGCCTGCGAGTATATGAAATGACGGACCGGAGCACCTATCCCCTGCGAACCGATTTCTCTGTTTTTGGGATGACGGCTGATGAGACCAACAACCGGGTGCTCCGGCATGCGATCCTCAACCATTCGCCAAAGTGTTGTTGTCATCGTATTGCCGTATCGTTTCGAAAAGCGCTTAATCGAATCCCAGTTCAAATCCACATCGCGAGCTTCCTTCGCAAAACGATCTTGAAGGAAAAGAAGCTGCGAGGCGGCATGATTCGCCTCGGCCTCCACTTGGGCGTGACATGTAGGATCGAGAGTGAACTGATTATCCCCAAACAAAAACTCCTGATGCCAAGGAATTATGCTGTGACCGATCTCATGACCTTCGGTCCATCGCTGCTTGGGTGGCGGAATGGAGTCGTCAATCAGGATGCGCTTGCGATCGGGTACCCAAAGCGCTGACAAACTCGCTTTCTTGATTACATCAACCAGCAAAGTTGGTCTGGCTAGGATCTGCTTTCCCGCAACGCGAATCTTGTGCGCAATGTCGTTTAGTGCCGTCGAATTGGCACTGTTGTAATACTGAAGATCGAGCTTCAATAGCTCGCGCACTTCATTTAGATTAAGCGGGGGCTCCGGCCAACCGAGATCAGCGAGTACACGACGAACCTGTACGCCAATATCGTCTCTTTCGTACCCGCCAATTTCAATTGTGCTCAATGCTTTTGCTCACCGTACTCCGCGAGGTACTTCACAAAATCATTCAGTAGTTCCTCTTCTTGCTGTGACAGTTTTGTCAAATCCGAATTCGACTTGGCCGCAAACCGAACTGCAGCACTCTGCAACTGCTTATCACGTGTGATCGTTGCCCCAGACAATTTCATTAACTTTTGTTCTGGTAGCTTCAGAAACAATGCCAGTTGGTGAACAGTTCTGGGTTTTGGAATGTAACCGTGCTCTTGCTCGATCGCCAGCAATTCCACGAGATCAATTCGGGCCTTCTCGGCAAGTCCTTCGACGCTCAATCCCTCTCGACGACGCGATAGACGAATAAGCGAACCAAATGCAAGACTCATTTCGCGGACATTCAGATTGCGAATTGCGGCCAAATCGTTTGGCACAAAAATACTCAGGACCTCGAAGTCACGAATTGGGAGTCCGGCTTCGACTTCGCAGTCCGGCTCTCTCAAAATTCGCTCTCGAAGTCTTTCTCTTGATATGTGTAGGTTCATTGTTTTCCTCCTTTCTCACTGAATTAGCCTTTCCGCTTGTTCTGCAGTCATTTCAAAATACTTGAGATTCTGATAGTCAGGATCGGGCCCCAGATCGATCATCCCCAGTACTTCGCGGTACCAACTCTCTGATTGCGGCAACGAATGCAGTCCCACTCTGCCCTTGAACTCTTCTTCAATGCTGAGGCTGATTGCTGCCTGAATCAGAAGTTGCCCGACGCCTTTGTACTTGGGCTTGTCGGTAAACCCGTGGCGATTCCAAGGCGCTGTCGCCAGCAGTTCGACGTAAATCAAGGGTGCGCCTTGTTGACCAGCAACGCGACTAAGTCGCATCTTGTTCACATACATTAGGCCTTGGGTGAGACCCTCTGCCTCAATCGTGAAGGCCTCATACGCAAGCAAGTTGCCCCATAGGGCGGCCTTACGAGTCCAATCCCAATGCGCATCTTGCAGATTAGCCTCAAGCAATTCCTCGCGCCGGGCCTTACGACGCCTCTCTTCGAATAAAGGTCGCCATTGTTGTTCAAAGTCAGAGATATTCTTTGCGTCGAGTCCACGATAGAGCAGTGCATCTTCAAATTTCCCAGTCAGTCGATTGAGTAAATCGAAGGTGCCAATCAGGCTCTTCATAGCATCATCAGCTCTGCCTTCTCTTTGCCGTCGTCCTCGAAGTAGAGCTTTTCGCCGCGTGCCAGTCGCTCCTCAACCATTTGATAAAGGCGCAACGCCTGGCGAAGAACGGCAGTCTTGCTGATGTCCTTCCGCACTGAAAGGTCATCCAAGGTACCCATCTCCGTTTCCGTCAGATTCAGCGTCATCGTTTTTCGCGTTTGTGCATTCACTTCCACGGTCGTTTGCCTCCTTTCGTATCAATAACATAACCCATATCGGCCAATATGTAAAGCAAAAAGATGTAAAAACTGATTGACAAATACATAAATTTTAGCTATTTTATAATTGTAATTTACACGAACAGTGGGCTTAGGCTCACTTGGAAGGAAGCCTCAAATGGACACCGAAACCTTAAAAGAAGATGCGCCGCAAACCGGTGCGGAAGTCAACATCACGATCGACAACAAGAACTTCACGGTTCACCGTGGCAGCAAGACCGTCGCGGAACTGAAGCAGCTGGCCGGAATTCCTGCAGCTTATGAACTCGAAGAGATCGTTGACGGCAAGCTCGTACCCCTCAACGACAATCAGCGAGTTGTAATCAAGGGCAGCGAGCGCTTCGTCAGCCACCCGAGAGCCGGAGCCTCTTCCTAATGGTCTCAATAGATCACTTGGAGGAGCTTCGCGCTCTGTCTCCAGAAGCAAGGCAAGCGACCGAAGGAGGCGTCGACCTCGTTCTCCTTCCGGGCCTCAAGATGCCTCCCGGATGCAGCCCACCTTCGGTGGATTGCCTCTTGTGTCTCGGCCCGCGCGATGGGTACGACAGCCGACTGTTTTTCTCCCAGATAGTCGGCTCGCGTGAAGGTCGCAACTGGAATGGGCAGAACATCCGGATCGTCGAACGCAATTGGTTCGCATATTCGTGGCGTGTACCCGGTGGGCTGCGCCCGATTGAAACACTCATTGCCCACTTGCAGGCATTGAGATGATCACACTACGAATTTCCAACAACCTGTTCGACGAAATGCTCCGCGATTTGCGCCGCCCTCACGAATATGCCGGTGAACGCGTGGGATTCATGCATTGCCGGCAGAGCGCGCTTCGCTCTGGAAGGTTGCTGCTAGCTCATAAGTACCTGCCCATCAGAGACAACCAATACCTAGAGGATGCTTCAGTTGGTGCCCGTTTTGATGGATCTTCAATTCGGGAAGCGATGCAAACAGCGTTAACCGAAGGTACCTCGGTTTTCCATGTCCACTTGCATGAGCACAGAGGGCAACCCCGCTTCGGCGGAACCGACAGACGGGAAATGCGGCAAATAATGCCCTGCTTTGTAAACCTGTGCCCTGACCGCCTACACGGCGCACTGGTTCTAAGCAGTGATTCCGCATTTGCCACCGTATGGGGAGCTGATCTAGCTCCGGAAGGTCGAGGCCCAGACAGACTCTCCCTCGTTGGGCACCGAATAAGACTTTGGGTGAATCATGACTGATCGACATGCACGGCAATCATTCCTCGGACCTCAGGCGCCACACGCTTTGGCCAACTGCGTTGTAGCAGTCGTCGGCCTTGGCGGAGGTGGTTCACACATTGCCCAGCAACTCGCCCACATTGGTTTCGTCAACGTACAGCTTTACGACGGCGATACCGCTGAACTCTCCAACCTAAATCGACTCATCGGGGCTTCTTTCGATGATGTCCAAAAACGCAATAAGAAAGTTGATATCGCTCGCAAACTGATGCTCGCTGTAAATCCAGACATGAGGATTGAAACTTTCGCGTGCAATTGGCAGTTGGCAGCTCAGTCCATCCGCGAGGCCGACGTGATCGTCAGCTGCGTGGATTCTTACGTCGCTCGCCAAGACATCGAGGCTACGGCTCGCCGCTTCCTGATTCCCCTACTGGACATTGGCATGGATGTGCACCTCATCGATGGAAGACCGCACATATCCGGGCAAGTAATTCTTTCCCTACCCGGAGGTCCATGCATGAAGTGTCTTGGATTCTTGACTGAGGACAATCTGCAAAAGGAAGCAGAACAATATGGCGCGGGTGGTGCACGTCCACAGGTGGTGTGGGCAAACGGAGTTCTCGCGTCGATCGCTGTCGGCTTGCTAGTTGACGTTCTGACCGCCTGGAATGGGCTTCCCTCTGCAGGTGAGTATCTTCACCTCGACGGCAACACGCACCTGGTTTTCCGCAGCCCCCGCCTTGAGTTCGCCCCAAAGACCTGCTCGCATTTTCCACCGGATGAGGTTGGAGAGCCAGTTTTTCGATAAGGAGCCGCATGCCAAGCATCCATCTTAGCCAACTCGACCCGAATGCAATTGCCAGCGATTGCAGCGGGCTTGTCCTTGGTACACAGCTCAAGATTGGCAGCCAAAAGCGAGTCTGGCGTTGCGCTTATCAGGAGAAGGCGTACGTTCTTAAGGCTCTCATGGCTGATGATGCGACACTTCGCCGCGTTAAGCGCGAAATCCAGGTCATGCACACTTGTACGTCCGTTTATCTGCCGAAATTCGGGCCCCTTCCGCTCAGAGAATTGCGCCTCGAAAGCGGTGAAACAGTGCTCTATTTTCTTGAGGAATACATCGGCGGTATGCCGCTTAGTTCAGTCCACAAACCGATGCCTCCTCAAGAAGTGGTCTGTCTCGCCACCTGCGTCGGAGAGGCTTTAGCTGTCTTGTCCCAGAATGGTTATGTCCACCGCGATGTCAAGCCGATGAACATCATTCAAAGGACAAACTCAGACTATGTTCTGATTGATGCTGGCATTGCCCTTGACCGGGATGGAGAAGCTATTACCATTGCCGGCGATGTGATGGGAACTCCGCTCTATATTTCACCCGATCAATTCCGATTTCCCCAAAAGCAACTTGATAGTCGTTCGGATCTATTTTCGTTAGGTGTGACATTGTACGAATGTGCCACTGGTGAGCATCCATTTCTGAATGATGAAATGCCGCGGGCTGATGTGATCTACAACATCCTCCATCTTGAATGTCTGCCTCCACAGCACTTCAATCCCGCACTTCCATTACCGCTTTCCGACGTCATCGTGTGCCTCCTACAAAAGAACCGCGACCGTAGATATCCCAACCCGCATTTGCTTCTTCAAACTCTATCCACGCTTCCTTAATCCCAAGACTGCCAAATCCTGCAGCAATGAGATAAGGATGGCTTCGCATCTTTTTCCCACTGCAAATCGCTCTCGGGATGGTCGCCCTTCGGCCAGCGCTCGGACGCTCGTTCGGCCTAGCGCCGATTTCGTGCCAAACGCGGGATCAAGTTCTTCTCTTGACTGAAGTAAAAAATCGGGTGGTTGGCTGCGCATCTTTCTTTCACTCCGCTGCGCTCAGGTGGGCGCCGTTCGGCCACGGCTCGGACGGTCACGAGGTCTAAGCGCCGCTTTCGCGCCAAAACAAGAACCAAGAGCATTTTGGCACTCACCGCGCCGACGCTCGCGCCCTGCCACCCTTCGCTGCGCTGCGTTTTTCCCCGTGTCCGCCGGTATCTGTTTTTGTCTCGCTGCCGCTCAAGTGAAAGACAAAAACAGCCTACCCGGCGGAACAGGGGATTAAAAATGTTATTGAAGGATGCAAGCAAAACAAAAAACAATCAGGAACTCGTTAAGGCCAGCATTGATGCACTGGTGAAGGCTCTGGAAGCCGGACACAGTGAAGCACTCTCTGCCTACCTCACGGCCATGTCGCAGTTTCACAACTACAGTTTTCAGAACATTCTCTTGATTGCCAGTCAACGCCCGACGGCTACCAGAGTTGCAGGTATTCGCTCATGGAATGAGTTGGGCCGGAGAGTGAGACGCGGGGAAAAGGGAATCATGATCTTTGCCCCTATGATTGGCTACAAGCGCAACGCCGATGCCAACCAAAACCAGCAGGCCGACGCCAGAACGGATAAACCGGAACCGCGTTTAGTCGGTTTTCGCGCTGTATATGTGTTCGACAGATTATCTCGTGATTTGTGGCCAGGACTTTGCGCGCCGATGTAATCGCGAGCACCCCACCTCAGAAACTCTCTTCCATAGCAGTAGCTACATCATCGCTCAAGTCTTGCGCCCTCTGCAACGCTCCTTTTATCCTGACAAGCTCCATCTCGCGGGCCGCGATCTGTCCGGCAGGTTCGTTGTGACCTCGCGCCGCAGCCAGACTACGCTCGTGGCTGGCCAGCATACGACGAAAGACAGGAACGGCACTCTTCTTGGGCTGAGCATGCGCACAACCGAGACAGATTAATCCCTTCGGGCAGTGCTCTCCAGTGGGCAAAGCGCAGAGGTGCGTGCCCATGTCGCGCAGGTTGCAACTCGCCGCGAAGGCAGCCCATTCCTCGGTGGTCGGGTTCTTTAGTCCTTCCTCACCGTAATAGGCGTTGTAGAGACTGCGAACCGTCCTGCGATACTCCTCAATGAGCTGACCGGGGTAGAGCTTAGCGTAGATCATCACGGTATCCAGAGAGGCGTGACCGAGCAACGCTTGAATCACGTGCACGGGCGTATTGTTGTTCAGATGTTCGGAGGCAAAAACGCGCCGGCAATCATGCGGCAACAGCACGAGGGGAGAACCGTCAGAGCGGCGTGCTCCAGCGGCGATAGAAATCTGGCGAATGCGCGCGCGCATGGTCTCAATGCCAGCGGTGCTCGGGTGGCGAAGGCCCTGGATCAAATACGGCGCTGGCGGGCGAGGGCGTTTTTCCTGCAGGTCCCAGTGATCACAAACTGGCACCGACTCGCTGTTATAGAAGCGCTTCACATACTGGATGATCTTTGCCAGAACGTGACCGAGGCCGTCACCAATGGGAATCACTCGCGCCCGATCAAACTTCGACGGCTTAACATGCAGGAGGTAATAGATGCGGCCGTCGGGCATGTTGCGCTTGAGAATGTCCAGCGTGGTTAGCTCGCTGGCCTCTTCAATGCGCAACCCACTCTGCACGAACAGCTCCAGCAGAGCCCAATCCCAGAACGTATCAACCTCATCGGACCACGGGTAGCCACGCGGGGTTGCGATCTTGGGTGCAGCCACCGCAGCCCGCCATCGCTGCAGGGCAAAGGCTCGAATCTTGGGCATCTCGCGCTCCAGATCAAGGACCGTGGCAGTGAGGCGAGCGCGCGTGCGCTCACGTGCCTTTTCGAAGCCGTAGCCCAGAAGTGTGTGTCGTGTAACCGGAATCGTGCGTGGAGCAAAGCGTTTGAAGGGCGAGTCGGGTTCGGTCGCCCAGGCACAAAGGTCGGAAAAGAAAGTGCGGAGCTCTACGAGCCAGCTATATGCGGTACCACGCATTTCTTCGCCTGCACCAGGGCCGCGTTGCACTGTGCGAGCGCGTGCGATCGCATAAGGGATGTAATCGCGGACGTGCCGCGGCAGAATCTCGGAGCAGCGTTTCACGCTGGGGTGCTTGTCATCCATGAACCGCCAAAAGTGTGCGAGCGCAATGGATTTATGGCGTAAGGTTCGATACGCATCGCTGACTCGGGCCTGGTACGTTTCCAGATAGAGAGTCACGACCTGCCGGAACCGATCCGGTACACCAGAGATCTCGATTAGCTCTGGCGCCGTCAGTCGCCGGCGTCGGCTGTGGCGCGAGACGCCACGCTTAGGAGTACGGGAAAACACACCCAGGGAGCAGAGTGCGGCATCGAGCACATCGGTCCCTTTCGAGCAGCGGCCGGAGAGCAGCTTCAAATCATCATCCTTTATATGGTGCAGGATGTCGTAGCGGAGAGCGAGCAACAAGCGCAATCCGTTGCATACGGCCAGGTGCCGACTACAAGAGGAGGCCCACGTGATGGCCCCCGTCGCTCGTAACAGCAGATCATGTTGTTGTGCGAGCGAGTGGTCTTCCGGCAAGCGTGCGATCCATTGGTTGACCCGGACATCGCCGAGCCAGCCCAGCGTCGGAACGATGATGCGAGCAGGCACTACGACGCGCGCACCCCAGGCCCAAAGAGAACAGGGTCGATTGCGTCCGGCCTTCCATCGTGGCCAGATCGTCTTCTCGAAATCGTTCCAGCGCTCCTGCAGGGTTGATCCGCTACAACGATCGAGGGCATTGGCCAAATGCTGACATGCTCCGCGCATCTTCGATTGGTCCTGCGCGACCGGTAGCCGAAAGTGGCTGATCACTTCGTTGGCAATCGAGAGCAGGTTGTCTCGGTTGTAGCGCCTGTTGCCCAATGTGGTTGCTTTCAGGAATACGTTCATCGGTTTGTGCTCTCTCCTTGTTGCGAGCGGTGGCGTGATCGGCACCACCTCGAAACGTTCGTGTGTCTGCTCGATCCTTGTTGCGTTACTCCCTCTTTGCTCCTCGTCTTCCGGGCACCGCTTCGCTTGGCGGCAACAACGCCTAGCCGCGCCCGTCGGAAGCTGCGGCCTTCTGCTTCGGACTGCTCCGCCATCCTGCGGACCGGTGTCGTCTTCGGCAAACTTGCCAGCTATGCCGGTACACTTCCCAAGGGCGCGCACGTCCAGCTCGAAGGCGAAATCCGCACGCGTCAGTACATGCCGCATGGCAGCTCTGAGAGCACAACCCGTACGCTGAAATCGATCACCGAAATCCGTGTTTCCCGGATCATGAATCTCGACCGGGCAGCTCGTCCTGCTCAGTCCGGAGAGCCGCCTTTTTAGGGCGGCTCTTCACTTTCATCTTTTCCACTAACGCTGGGGCTGAAGCACTCGTTTGCGCGATCGTGCGCTCCAACTCCGCAATCGTTGCTGCGTCGTAAGCAAATACGTACTCGACAGCAACGGAAGATGACCGGCGCTTCTTGGTCACCGCTCGTTCTCCATGGATCTTGGTTGCTACTAGAGCGCTGACTATCGCGTGTTGATCCACGCGCATGTACAGATCAGCGGTCGTGCTTAGATGGGAATGCCCGAGAATCTCCTGCGCGACTTTGATGTTGCCGGTGGTGTCCAGCACTCCCTGAGCCAGCGTGTGACGGAACAGATGTGGGTGGACGGCAATACCCGCTTTTCGGCTTATGTAGCGCAGAGCTGATTCAAAGCTCGCGTAGCCAAGTGGCTTGCCTTGTCCTCTGCGCGAAGCAATCCAAACAGCCTTCACATCGGTTGTCGCTCGGCGCTCGATGCGCAAGTACTGCTCGTAAATAGGCCAGAAGTCGTCCGTGACGGGCACGCGGTGCTGATCACGCGCACCCTTCAGCCGCACTGTGATAGAGCGCCGTTTTCGGTCCACGTCCTCCAGCGCCATCCCCAAAATCCCGTGTCGACCCGCAATGGCACTCCAATCGCCGATTCGCTGACCAGTACGACAAAGCAACATCAGGATCGCCTTGTCACGATAAGAGACTGCGGTGTCGATCAGTTTCTGAATCGCTCCGGGTTCGAGGTGCTTCGGTAATGTCCGGGGAATCCGGCGACGGAATCCACCCCGTTGCCGCCTGCGCAGTGGCAGGTCACGTCCGACCATCCCATGACGCCGCTCTTCGGTGAGCAGGTTGCCGGAGGCTGGGTTGATGCGACCGTTCCACGGGCCACGGCCATCTTCCGTGTCGCGGCGAATGCAGTACTCGAAATAGGACGTGAGCACGCTGAGGCGGTGGTTGATCGTGCGTGGCTGGCGCGGCTTCTGCACCGGTCGCGCCCTGACCGCACCTTCCTTTGTACCTCGGGCAAACTCGGCAATATAGTTGCCGACTATCTGACGCGTCACACGATTGGGATCTTGTCCCGAAACGTGCAGCCAACTGAAAAAATGCGCTAGTCCAATCGCATAGGCGCGCTGTGTGTACACCGAACAATCACGCAGGCTCAGCTCGGTGAGGAACCGATCGCATGATCCAACGCTGACGCCCCTCGAATCACAAACACGAAATGAGATGCCGAATCGTTCGGCGTTTCTTTGGGCCTGATAAATCGCCATAGCAACCATCTTCTCTTGGCTGCTATGGAAGAGAGTTTCTGAAGTGGGTGCTCGCGATTACATCAGCGCGCAAAGTCCTGGCCACAAATCACGAGATAAGATGTTGGCCAGACCGAAGGCGCAGAACTACCAGAACTCGGGAGCACCTTTGCCGGTGAAGTCGGCGACAAACTGGAGAAGTTAGCCGAGTTTACGACTGGCCAGGGAATCAAGCTGGAATACTCCGACAAGATTGCACCCGCGAGGGGCATGTCTTACGGCGGTTTGATTCGCATCCTGCCGAACATGGAGCCATCCGAAACACTGGCAACTTTTGTGCACGAACTGGCGCACGAGATGTTGCACCGAGCCGAGCGCCGCACTTTGACGACCAAGACGGTGAGGGAAACCGAAGCCGAAGCCGTGGCCTTTGTGGTCTGTCACGCTCTGGGACTTGAGACCGGAACAGGTTCCAGTGACTACATCCAGCTTTACCACGGTGATGCCAACCTGCTGAAAGAGAGTTTGGAAGTCGTACAGCGCACTTCCACCGTCATCCTTGGGGCCATCAGCCCCAAGGAGGCGGGAAGCACCACAGCGACTGCGGAGGTGCAGCAATGAAAACCGTTGCCACGATCTTGGAACTTGCCGCCCCTCTGACAGCGGGATTTCACGTCAGGATTGAGAACGAACCGTGGATGACTCTGGTCATCGAGGACACGCAGGAACGTGGGCCGAACGGTCTGCCGGCAATCTCCGTTGCTCACTACGGAGAACAGAACGGCGACTTAATGCGCGATCCTGAAATGATCTTTGAAGCCGAAGAATCCGGCGACGAGATGAATCTGGTTCCGTTCTATTGGCGGAACGACTATGCAGGGATCGAGCAGTATTCTGCCTTTACAGAGGACGGGCGAACACTCCTAAACGCCAAACTAAAGCGAGAGCACATTGCATTCGCTGGAACTTGGGATGCCAAGCTGAAAGCGCAAGGCTTCATCGAAGCCTTCGTCAGACAGCAGAAAGGCGATACTTAAGACCACACTCACACAGTATCCTCAAGATGCCCGGCACAGTCCGGGCATTTTCTTTTGCTGTCCCCAAACTTTTCGAGGGGCGCTCAGGCCGCGCCCCTCGTGCTCCCCTGGCCCACCGCCGATGGTATATTACTGGCTACGTATATACTACGTAATAATATACGAACAAATAATATAGTCTAGTGTAATATAGTCGGCGATACATAACTGGAGGAGCATATGGCGCGAGTACCGATTACCGTTATGGGATACCGATGTGAGCGATGCAGTCATGAGTGGATTCCGAGAGACTCTGAACAAGAGCCGTCCGTTTGTCCCAAGTGTAAGAGTCCCTACTGGAATCGTCCGCGCAAGACCACATCGATGCTGACCTATGAAGACTTTCGCGACAAGATCCGGAACACCCTGCGGAAGGCAGGTCCGCTGACGTGGACGGAAATCAGAACGACCGCAAAACTCCCACAGGCGTTTCCGAACAACAAGTGGGTTCACCGAATGGAGGGTGACATCGGTCTCAAGAGGAACAAAGATACGCACGGGATCATCAAGTGGAGCGTGGGCTAAACTGTTGTCTATGCCCCAGGTCAACAGGCTCAATCTACCCACAGTTCCCGCCAAACAGCAGCTTGAAAACAAAATGATTTGGAACGATGCAAGATCGGCAGAATGCGCCGATTTTTTCACAATCGGATACACGGGCAGGAAGATAGGCGAGATTGTTTCGGCCCTCACGGGCAATCATGTGCGGACTCTAGTAGACATTCGACAAAATCCCGTCAGCATGTATCGCCCCGAATTGAGCAAGGGAAACCTTGCGAAACTACTGGACCAAAACGGCATTCACTATGTCCACTTCCCGCAGCTTGGCGTTCCTCGCGACATTCGCGCCAAGGCAATCGAGGCGGGCAAACGCGATGTAATTTGGGAATGGTACGACCAGCACGTGATCAACACATTCATAGGCAGAAATCTGCATTTTTTCTTTAATGGCTTCGAGCACCCTATCGCCCTAATGTGTACGGAAATTGATCCACAGGAGTGCCATAGGCATCGGCTCTGTCTAGCTCTGGAACAGATGGGGATGCGGAGCTTTGACCTATGAACCAACGATGGAGCCACAACCGGAAAAGAAGAAAGCCCTGATCGTTGTTCGCACGTATCCGACTCCCGCGAAAACTGGAGCCGAGATCTCGTGTACCGCTGCGATCACCGATAAGGGGGAATGGCTCAGGCTGTTCCCCGTAGCTTGGAGATACCTTCCCGAGGACCAGCGTTTCCGAAAGTACCAGTGGGTCGAACTGACAGTCACAAAGGCAAAAGACTCCCGACCAGAGAGCTACAGGCTGAAGCAGAACGGTATCAAGATCCTCTCTGGCACCTTGACTACGGATAATGAGTGGCGGGCGAGGAAGGATGTTATTCTTCCGCTCCGCGCGCACTGCTTGTGCTGCCTGATACGACAGCGAGACTCTCACGGCCATCCCACGTTGGGCATTTTTCGGCCCCGGATTATAGAACGGCTCACCATCACTCCGACTAGCGTTAACTGGACGGCGAAGCAACTGGCGATACTCCGGCAGGGGCACCTCTTCGAGAAGCAGCCGAAGAACGAATTGGAGAAGATTCCCTTTGACTTCCGATACAAGTTCCGTTGCGAGGAAGATGCGTGTCCGGGGCACGAATTAATGTGCACCGACTGGGAGATGAGTGAATCGTTCCGCAAGTGGAAAACTGAATATGGCGATGGATGGGAAGCTAAATTCCGCCAAAGATACGAGACCGAAATGATTCAGAAGTACGACACGCATTTCTACGTGGGCACGATTCACCAACATCCACACATCTGGATTGTTGTCGGCCTTTTTTATCCACCGCGTTCCACAAAGGGCGAAATGCTCGACTTCACTGCCCAACCGCAAGCGCTTCCATAACGATCCGGGCGTAAAGACCACCAGTGCTACAGCAGGGTTGCAATTGAAGGTTTACATTACGCCTAAACTGGCGTGATTGAGCGAGAATGAGACGGTTGAAGCACCACTCAAATGATTGAGTAGCAACGAAATTGGCTCTGTACCCCCAAGTTCGGGACCAGGGGGTCGGAGGTTCAAATCCTCTCTCCCCGACCATTCTTTTTCAATCTCTCATAGTTCCGCTGGTCGGCCCACTGGTATTAGCCCAGGTGCTTTACCCGTAGATACCGCGAAAACAATGGCCCTCAGCGAAAGTCTGAGTGCAGGCACCGTCTCAAAATCGACTCAGCCATTCGACGCGGCAAGCGGCCCTCATTATCGGCTTCCCCCCTTGCCGGCGAGACGCTCCAAACTACAGTGGCTTCCCACGAGCCCGTTTATGGATAGCTTCCGGTTCGCCGACCATCCAGCCAGAATCGTCGCATCCGCCGGAACGTGATGCTCAAGCTTGGGCCCGGACGAATGGGTCGTCCGCTGGACCGGAGATGGCAAATCGCTGTTTGTATTGCATGAGAGCGATGACGAACTAACGCTCTACCGCTTGTCCCTCGCCACTGGAAGGCGCGAGTTACTGCGAAAACTGCGCCCTACCCGGCAATTGGGCCTGGTCTCCATGCGCCACGGCTATTTCGGTTTCGATGTTGACGCGGCTGGCAAGAACATCGCCATGAGCTATGAGACTAATACGGGTGCCTTATTCACGGCGGATGGAATGAATTAGCCGAACATCTCTATGTCAGTCACCGCCTAACCATAGTCAGTATTGACGGGAGAAGATGGCCTCAGGGCCCGAAAGTTCCACCGGGACAAAACCAACACTCAGCGGTGTGAAGAGCAATGTTGCTAGGACGGACGGCGCGCCTAGCGTGTCGAAGAACGAACACTATCATCCGATAAGACTTTAGAAGTTCATCCCTTTCGCCGACAACAACGCAGCACACTCAGGGACGAGAGGACAGCACGCCTGTTGGCGTTAGGAATGTCGGAAATAAAACCTTTCCGGTCTACTGAATCCCAGAAGACCTGGCCTCGATTTCTACGAACAACCATATTTTGATTGGCGTTCTGCTGATTCAATGCTTGTTGCGACGTATCTATTCGTTATTACCCTTCCGAAGTTCGTAGTCATCGGCAGTGGGCTTGTCCCTGTAAACGTGGCTTGCCGTAAAACTGGGCATTCACTTGCCTTACTCAGCTATCGGAACCCCCTGGACGCACCGTAGCACGCGGTCCCGGCGAACGGCAAAGTAGGGTCAACTAAGGAGGAACAAGATGATAAGTACTAACACTAGGGGTCTTGCATCAAAAAAGTTCGTGCTGTTTGCAGTTTGTTTGTTTTCTTTGCTGCTGCTGGTAGGTGGGTTTACCCAGCAAACAGTTGCCCAGACCGTCACAAGCGGTGACATTACTGGTACGGTGTCCGATGCCTCCGGAGCCGTCGTGGTAGGCGCGGAAGTATCGTTAACCAGCGTCGCGGAAGGTACCACGCAAACTACGACGACCAACGCTTCTGGTCTGTACCGTTTTTCTTTCTTGAAGAACGGTGACTACAAGCTGAGTGTTGCCGCAAAAGGCTTTAAGGGTTCCTCCGAAAGCATTACCGTTGGTGTGGGACAGGTGGTTGCCGCCAACTTCAAGCTCGAACTAGGCGCCGCCAGCGAAGTCGTGGAAGTGACGGGCGCCGCTCCACTGATCCAGACGGAGAATGGCGACACCTCCACCACCTACAACGAGCTCCAACTGAAGGCGCTTCCGGCGCCGGGCGGAGATATTACGTCATACGCGTATACCGCCCCCGGAGTCGTGGTCAGCAACGGCGCGGGATATGGCAACTTTTCCGCCAACGGTCTGCCCAGCGTGTCGAACCTGTTCACGGTGAACGGCAACGACTACATGGACCCTTACCTGAACCTGAACAACTCGGGCGCCAGCAACCTGACTCTGGGTTCGAACGAACTGTCAGAAGTTACGGTGGTCGAAAATGGCTACACCGCTGACTATGGCCGTCAGGCGTCGGCGCAGTTGAATGCCGCCACCAAGTCAGGAACGAACTCGTTCCACGGCAACGCGACTTATGGATATAACGGAAGCAACCTGAATGCCAACGACTGGTTCACGAATGCGAACCCCGATCCAACCTTG
>Ga0185299_10004608_pt1 | contig 16460 bp, 14 predicted proteins | sample PaiPotPPA55metaG_FD_128002 | JGI IMG/M metagenome (GOLD analysis project Ga0185299, IMG submission 128002) | Iron sulfur acid spring bacterial and archeal communities from Banff, Canada, to study Microbial Dark Matter (Phase II) - Paint Pots PPA... ...
CTCGTCTCTCGCGTCCGGGTTTGCGCTCAGGCTCCCGTTCAGGCAATTTCTGTTCGAAATGGGTTGTGTGCACGGCTTTATAACACGAAAATAGGCGCATTCTGACTAGCAGTAACTCGCATGATGAGTTGCAGGCGATCCGCGGACGCTCGCGCCGGAACGTCGCTGGTCTGCAGGGTCGCTATAAGGTATTGATTCGGGTACTGATTCAGCTATTCGCCAGCCATATCGGTTCTTTTCGAATTTATCGTCGCGTGCGCTGTCTCTTACTGACCAGTCATCCGACGCAATGATTGATCGCTGGCTCATCTATCCTGAGCAATCCCGAGCGAGCCGCGGGCGGTCACTGACCGATCATGAATAGGGCACGATCCGCTGCTGCCGTGCCGGGTTTGAAACCGAGCCCTCACGTAACCGGCAAGCCGCGGCCCGCTCTCGCTTAATCACCTGTTTCTTCCAATCGAACTCCCATGCCGCGCCCCATATCCGCCACGATCCACACCGCCGCACTCGCCAGCAATCTTGCCGTCGCACGCCGTCACGCGCCGAAATCCAAAATATGGGCCGTGGTCAAGGCCAATGCGTATGGCCACGGCGTGGCGCGAGCGTTCCCCGGATTGCGCGCAACCGACGGCTTCGGTCTTCTCGACCTCGAAGAAGCGGTTAAGTTGCGTGAACTCGGTTGGGCGGGGCCCATCTTGCTGCTGGAAGGCTTTTTCCGTCCGACGGATATCGACGTGATCGATCGCTACAGCCTGACCACGGCGGTGCATTGCGACGAACAGTTGCGGATGCTGGAAATGGCCCGGCTCTCGAAGCCGGTCAATATTCAGTTGAAAATGAACAGCGGCATGAACCGGCTCGGTTATACGCCGGAGCGCTTCCGGGCCGCCTGGGAACGGGCGCGGGCAGTGCAGGGAGTCGGCCAGATCACGCTGATGACGCATTTCTCCGACGCAGACGGCCCGCGCGGCATTGGCCACCAACTCGAAGCGTTCGAACGGGGTGCTGAAGGCATCGCGGGTGCACGCAGCCTGGCGAATTCGGCGGCCACGCTGTGGCACGCCGCTGCGCATTTCGACTGGGTGCGGCCCGGCATCATCTTGTACGGCGGCTCGCCGTCGGGCAAAACTGCTGATATTTCCACAACCGGATTGCGACCGGCCATGACGCTCGCGTCCGAACTGATCGCGGTTCAGACGGTGCCGCCGGGTCAGTCGGTCGGCTACGGTTCGGTGTTCTCGGCGACAGGTCCTATGCGGATCGGCGTAGTGGCGTGCGGTTATGCGGACGGTTATCCTCGAGTGGCGCCTGAAGGTACGCCGGTTATCGTCGACGGCGTGCTGACGCGGATCGTCGGCCGTGTCTCCATGGACATGCTGACTGTCGACCTGACCCCGGTCCCGACGGCGGGGATGGGCACGCCCGTGGAATTGTGGGGCACGAAACTGCCGATCGACGACGTCGCGGCTGCGTGCGGCACGATCGGTTATGAGTTGATGTGCGCAGTCGCGCCACGTGTGCCGATGCGGGCGGAATAGAGCGCCGTTGCTGTGGTTGTTTTGAGTGTGTGACGACGGAATTCAGGAAGGCGAGTGGCGAAAGTAGCGAAGGTCAAAACACTGTACGTATGCACCGAATGCGGCGGTCAGGCGCCGAAATGGCAAGGCCAATGCCCGGCGTGCGGAACATGGAACACGCTGGTTGAATCGGTGGCGGAATCGCCGTCGGCGCATCGCTTTCAGGCACTCGCGAAGACCTCGCCGGTGCAGCGCTTGTCCGAGATCGAAGCGTCGGATGTACCGCGCTTTACCACCGGTATTGGGGAATTCGACCGGGTGCTTGGCGGCGGCCTGGTGGCCGGCGGTGTGGTGCTGATCGGCGGGGATCCGGGCATTGGCAAATCCACGCTGTTGCTGCAATCGCTGGCGGAGATCGCACGCGAGCGGCCAGCGCTTTATATCAGCGGCGAAGAGTCCGGCGCGCAGATCGCATTGCGCGCGCAGCGGCTCGGCCTGCTCGGCGATTCCGGCAACGCAGCGCCCGATTTGCGCTTGCTTGCGGAAATCCAGCTCGAGCGGATTCAAGCGACTATCGATACCGAGCGGCCGGAAGTTGCCGTCATCGATTCCATTCAGACCGTGTATTCCGAAGCGCTGACCTCCGCGCCGGGATCGGTCGCGCAGGTTCGCGAATGCGCTGCGCAACTCACGCGAATTGCGAAGCAGACGGGCACGACCATCATCATGGTCGGCCACGTGACGAAGGAGGGTAATCTCGCCGGGCCGCGCGTACTGGAACATATAGTCGACACGGTGCTTTACTTCGAGGGCGATACGCACTCGTCGTTCCGGCTTGTGCGTGCGTTCAAGAACCGCTTCGGGGCGGTGAACGAACTCGGCGTCTTCGCGATGACCGAGCGTGGTCTGCGCGGCGTGGCGAATCCATCGGCGCTGTTTTTATCGCAGCACGAGCAGAGCGTGCCGGGCTCGTGCGTGCTGGTGACGCAGGAAGGTTCGCGGCCGTTGCTGGTGGAAGTGCAGGCGCTTGTGGATACCGCGCATGTCCCCAATCCGCGCCGTCTTGCCGTGGGGCTCGAGCAGAACCGGCTCGCGCTGCTGCTGGCGGTGTTGCACCGGCACGCAGGCATTGCGTGCTTCGATCAGGACGTGTTCCTGAATGCGGTGGGCGGCGTGAAGATCACAGAGCCAGCCGCCGATCTGGCCGTGCTGCTCGCCATTCATTCTTCAATGCGTAACAAGGCGCTGCCCAAGGGTTTGATCGTGTTCGGCGAAGTCGGGCTGGCGGGCGAAATCAGGCCGTCGCCGCGGGGTCAGGACCGGCTGAAGGAGGCCGCGAAACTGGGCTTCTCCATTGCGCTGATTCCGAAGGCGAATGCGCCGAAACAGCCTATCGACGGGCTGGAAGTGATTGCCGTCGACCGCATTGAAGAGGCTATCGATCGTGTGCGGTCGCTGGCCTGAGGCTATCCGCAATCGCACCGGGACGCATTTCGCACGGACGTCCACCGCGCAATATTGATCAGACCCCTAGTAATGTTGTGTAAAAAACTGCGAGGTTCCTGTAACCCACGCAGTGCGTGCTTTTTCTATGCTTGTATCGCGACAAAACCCGGATATGAGCGGAAAAGGACAACGCCTTGAAACACGCAGATCAAACTTTGTCAGGCCCTTCATTTCATCTGCGCGGCTGCCGTGTCTCCGCGCCCATCCAGCAGCCGTGGGGCGGCGGTTGCCGGATCGTCGAATGGATCGACGCTGAAGGGCAGATCTCGCGTCGCGTGGTGGCGGCGGACGTGACCGAAGATGAGGTGGTGGCTACCATTCGGCGTCATGTGAAGGGTAGGAAGCACGTACTGGTCGACGACGAAGGAATGCCGCGGCAAACCTTGCCCAGACGTTAGGACGGGTTGACCAGCAACCGTTCAGCCTATCTGCTCGAGTTCCTCATGTGCCTCGAGCCATTGCGCCTCGAGCGTTTCCAATTGCCCGTTCACATCGGCCTGACGGCGAATCGACTCGGTCAGTTGCGTCTTCATGGCGGGTTCGTAACTGGTGGCATCGGCAACGAAAATATCCAGCTGCGCTTTCTCTGCATTCAGCTTGTCCATCTCCTTCTCGATCTTCGAAATCCGCGATTGCAGCGGCTTTTTCAAATGCGAGAGTTTCTGCCGCTCTTGCGCCTCCAGACGACGTTGCTCCTTGCGGTTCTGCCCCGATTCCAGCGAATCGTCAGTTGAACCGGCACCGCCCATCTCCTTGGCAGCTGCCCGCTGCTCTGCCGCGTGCTGCAGCAGCCAGTCGCGATAATCGTCGAGATCGCCATCGAACGGTTGCAGCCGATGTTTCGCCACGAGCATGAACGTGTCCGTGGTCGCGCGCAGCAAATGGCGATCGTGCGAGACCAGAATCAGCGTGCCCTCGAATTGCGCAAGCGCCATGGTCAGCGCGTGACGGGTTTCGAGATCCAGATGGTTCGTCGGTTCATCGAGCAGCAGCAAATTGGGCTTTTGCCAGATGATTAGCGCAAGTGCGAGCCGCGCTTTTTCTCCGCCGGAAAACGGCGCGATCTTCGCGGTGGCCATCTCGCCGGAGAAGTTGAAGCCGCCGAGGAAATCGCGCAGTTCCTGTTCACGCGTGTCGGGCGCAAGACGGGCGACGTGCTGCAGCGCGGAGTCGTCGGGGCGCAGTGTTTCGAGCTGATGTTGCGCGAAATAGCCGATGCGCAAGCCCTTGCCCTCGCGCACCGTGCCGCTCAACGCTTCAAGCGTGCCGGCCAGCGTCTTGATGAGCGTTGATTTCCCCTGACCGTTCGCCCCCAGCAGGCCGATTCGCTGACCATTCTGAATGGACAGCGTGACGCCTTCCACGATGGGCACTTCACCCGCTTCCGTGTGATAACCGCAGCGCACGGCATCCATCACCATCATCGGGTTCGGCGCGGCGTCCGGCATGCGGAACTCGAACGTGAACGGCGAAGAAGCATGCGCCGGCGCGATGATCTCCATCCGCTCCAGCGCCTTCACGCGGCTTTGCGCCTGTTTCGCCTTGGTCGCTTGTGCCTTGAACCGGTTGATGAAACTCTGCAGATGCTCCACTGTCTTTTGCTGCTTCACATACGCGCTTTGTTGCAACGCCATCTGCTGCGCGCGCAGGATTTCAAACTGGCTGTAATTGCCGCCGTAACGTTTGATCTGCCGATTCTCCAGATGCAACGTGACGTTGCAGACCGAATCGAGGAATTCGCGATCATGCGAGATCACGATCAGCGTTCCGGGATAACGATGCAACCAGTCCTCAAGCCACACGATCGCGTCGAGATCCAGGTGGTTCGTGGGTTCGTCGAGCAGCAGCAGGTCCGAGCGGCACATCAGCGCCTGCGCGAGGTTCAGGCGCATGCGCCAGCCGCCCGAGAAGCTCGTCACCGGTTCCTTCGTTTGGGCCAGCGTGAAACCGAGGCCGATCAGCAGGGTTTCGGCGCGCGCGGGCGCCGTATAACCGTCGGCGTCGGCGAAGGCGGCGTGCGCGTCGGCTTCGGCCGCCCCATCGTGAGCCGCCGATGCCGCCGCAATCCGCGCTTCGATGCGGCGTAGTTGCGTATCGCCGTCGAGCGTGTAGTCGAGCGCGGAGCGGTCGACAGCCGGCGTTTCCTGCGCGACGTGTGCGATCTGCCACGACGGTGGCATCGAGAAATCGCCGCCGTCCGCGTGCAGATCCCCGCGCAGTACGGAGAAGAGCGTCGACTTGCCCGCGCCGTTAGCGCCGATGAGCCCCGCTTTTTCGCCGGGATTGAGCGCGAACGTGGTCTGTTCGAAGAGCGGTTTTGTGCCGCGGGCGAGGCTAAACTGGTTGAAGCGAATCACGGCGTGGAGACCCAGGCGAGTACGGGAAAACGCTATTTTAGACTGCCGGGGGCGCGCGCCGCCGGCTCATCGACGTTAGCTCGCCGTTAGCCGTTCGGCCGGATGTTTTTTGACCTGTGTTTCGCTTAGACTGGCTTTTTTCAAGCGGAGCATCGAATGAACCCTATCTACTCGTTTTCGGCGGAAACCTTGGGCGGCGAAACCGTCAGCATGGAAAGCTATCAGGGCAAGGTGCTATTGATCGTGAACACCGCGAGCGAGTGCGGGTTCACGCCGCAATACAAGGGTTTGCAGGAGCTGCACGAACGTTACGCGGATCGCGGCTTCGCGGTGCTAGGTTTTCCGTGTAACCAGTTTGGCAAGCAGGAACCGGGCGACGCGGCGCAGATCGGCAGTTTTTGCGAGAAGAACTACGGTGTCACGTTTCCGATGTTCGCGAAGATCGACGTGAACGGCGCGAACGCGCATCCGCTGTTTCGCTATCTGACCGAGGAAGCACCGGGCGTGCTCGGGACCGAAGGCATCAAGTGGAACTTCACGAAGTTCCTGGTCGACAAGGAAGGCAACGTGATCAACCGGTTTGGTTCGGTGACAAAGCCGGATGCGCTTTCCGGCGATATCGAAAAGCTGCTCTGATACTCGTGATGTGATGCTCGATCCGCACTAGCGACTTGATCTGAACCGGTCGATTATCCCGATCGGGTTCAAGGCCGCGTTCTCATTCTTCCAAAGCGACTCCGACGTTCAGTCGGACGTCGCCAATCAACATTCTCATCATCAATACCAGGGCAAGCGTCTGGTTCTTCGGCGCGACCATGCCGTGCGAGCGCGGCATAAACGGGTCCTGCCTCCCCCGACATCACGTATCCGCACCCGCCGAACGCAATCAGCACCGATTTCGATCGATTCCCATAGTGTGAAATTATGTCGTACATATTCGGTTTTCACCTGCCGAGTAGATATGATCTAACTTCTCGAATCTCACCGGATCGCCCCGTCGATGAAACCCGAAAATGCGGTCACGCCGATCATGACGAAGCTTCATGAGGCCATCGTCGTGCATCTCGTCGACGCGATTCTCTCGGGCGTGTATCCGACCGGCTCGTGCCTGCCGAACGAAATGGAACTCGCCGCTACGCATGGCGTAAGCCGCACGGCGGCGCGCGAGGCGATGCAGAAGCTCGCTTCACTCGGCCTGATCGAAAGCAGGCGGCGCAAGGGCGCTACCGTTCTCGCGCGCGAATCGTGGAAGCTGCTGGACGCGTCGGTGTTGGGCGTGGCGGTCTTGCGCGTGACGGACGTGGCTTTTTTTCAGTCGCTCGTGGAAGCGCGACTTTTGATCGAACCCCGTGCCGCCGAACTCGCTGCGGCGCGAGCGTCCGAAGATGATCTGGTTCGTATTGAAGCATCGCTGAATGCCATGGCGAGCGAGGCGGACGGCACGCGCGGCGCCGGCTGGCCGGCAGCCGATGTCGCCTTTCACGCGGGCATTATCGAGGCGGCCGGCAATTGGGTGTTCACGCAACTGATCGGCACGGTCCGGGCCGCGCTGGACGCGAGCGTTCGCCTGACCGGCGAGCAGGCGTTGTCGGCGCAGGCCTCGCTGGAACAGCATCGCGCGGTGTTCGAGGCGATCCGCCGCCGTCAGCCCGCGCAGGCGCACGCAGCCATGACGCGTCTGCTCCTCGCGACACAACGCGATTTCGACGCGCTGGCGAAGCATGGTGTCCATGCCACCGTTGCGAGCGGCGATCCACCGACCCGCCAAGCCAGATCACGTAGCACCGGGTAATCGCGCGACGCCATCGGCAAACCCGCGGCAGTAACTGATTCACCACACTCTATAACAACCCGCAACGGCCCTTCGCGCCAGGAGACACGGCATGCGCAAACTTCGCTCGCAACAATGGTTCGGTACGCACGGCAAGGATGGTTTCATTCACCGCTCGTGGATGAAAAACCAGGGCATTCCTCACGACAATTTCGATGGCCGTCCGGTGATCGGCATCTGCAACACCTGGACGGAACTGACACCCTGCAACGCCCATTTTCGCGAGCTGGCCGAGTACGTGAAACGCGGCGTTCGTGAGGCGGGCGGACTGCCGCTCGAATTCCCGGTGATGTCCCTTGGCGAGTCGAACCTTCGGCCGACCGCGATGCTGTTTCGCAATCTCGCGTCGATGGATGTCGAAGAATCGATACGCGGTAACCCGCTCGATGGCGTGATCCTGCTGGTCGGTTGCGACAAGACCACGCCCGCGTTGTTGATGGGCGCAGCGTCGTGCAACCTGCCCGCGCTTGCCGTGTCCGGCGGACCGATGCTCAACGGCCGATATCGGGGCAAGCCGATCGGTTCGGGTACCGGCGTGTGGCAGATGTCGGAGGAAGTGCGCGCAGGCACCATGACGCAAGAGGAATTCACCGAAGCCGAGTCGTGCATGAACCGCTCGCGCGGCCACTGCATGACGATGGGCACGGCTTCCACAATGGCATCGATGGTCGAAGCGCTCGGCATGGGCCTGCCGCACAACGCAGCCATTCCCGCCGTCGATGCCCGCCGTCAGGTCCTCGCGCATATGGCGGGCCGACGTATTGTCGATATGGTGCATGAAGACCTCACCATGGATCGTATCCTCACGCGCGAAGCCTTCGAGAACGCGATCCGCACCAATGCGGCGATTGGCGGTTCGACGAATGCGGTGGTGCATCTGATCGCGCTCGCGAAGCGGATTGGCGTGCCGTTGACACTCGACGATTGGGAACTGGGCTCGGACGTACCGTGCCTCGTGAACCTGCAGCCGTCGGGCGAATACCTGATGGAGGACTTCTACTACGCGGGCGGCTTGCCGGCCGTGCTGAAGCAGCTTGGCGAACAAGGCTTGCTGCACAAGGACGCGCTGACCGTGAACGGCAAGACGATCTGGGACAACGTATCCAGCGCGCGTAATGACGACGAAAAAGTCATCACGTTGTTTGCAGCGCCGTTCAAAGCGAAGGCGGGTATCGCGGTGCTCAGGGGCAATCTCGCGCCCAACGGCGCCGTGATCAAACCATCGGCGGCGACTGCGCATTTGCTGAAACACCGCGGCCGCGCAGTCGTGTTCGAGAACGTGGAGGAGTTGCACGCGAAACTGGACGACGAAGCGCTCGATATCGACGAGCACTGCGTCATGGTGTTGAAGGGCGCAGGGCCAAAGGGTTATCCGGGATTCGCCGAAGTCGGCAACATGCCCCTGCCGAAAAAAGTGCTGCAAAAAGGCATAACAGACATGGTCCGCATTTCGGACGGCCGGATGAGCGGTACCGCGTACGGCGCGGTCGTGTTGCATGTGTCGCCGGAAGCGGCGGCGGGTGGTCCGCTGGCGTTCGTGCAGACCGGCGACATGATCGAACTCGATGTGAAAGCGCGCCGGCTGCATCTGGAAGTATCGGACGAAGAGCTCGAGCGGCGGCGTGCGGCGTGGCGCAAACCGGCATCGCCATTGCGCGGTTATGTGAAGCTTTATGTCGATCATGTGCTGCAGGCAGACCAGGGCGCGGACCTCGACTTTCTGGTTGGCGGAAGCGGCGCACCCGTGCCTCGCGATTCACATTGAGCATTGAATTTTGATCTTCAGATCACACGCACATGACATCAACGAACGATTATTCACCCGCTGGCATCTGGCCGGTCCTCTACGCTTATTTCGATGAACACAATCAGCTCGACCGTCACGGGATGCGCATCCAGGTCGAGCGGACTATCGCAGCGGGCGCGCCCGGCATTGTGATACTTGGCCTTGCGACCGAGGTGCAGCGGTTGTCGCGTACCGAGCGCGAGCAGATCGTGAACTGGGCGCGTGAGGATATCGCGTCTCGCGTGCCGCTGGCCGTTACCGTCACCGGGGACACGCCCGGCGAGCAGATCGAATTCGGCAACTGGGCCGTGGCGCACGGCGCGCAATGGCTGATCTTGCAACCGCCGTCTACGCGTACCGAATCCGAACGGTTCTACTTCAATTTCTTCGCTGCCGTGATGGACGGTTTGGCGGACACGGCCGGCGCGGGGATTCAGAACGCGCCGGAGTATCTGGGTGTTGGTTTGTCGCCGCAATCGCTGGCTGAACTCGCCAAGCGGTGTCCGAATTTTCGCTGGTTAAAAGGTGAGGGCGCCGCGACTGTGCTGCATGCCACCATCGACTGCTTGCGGGCGGCCGGCAGCACGATGCCCGTGTTCAACGGACGTGGCGGTCAGGAGTTGCTCGATAGCCTGCGCGCCGGCTGCACCGGCATGATCGTCGCGCCGGATAGCTTCGATCATCAGGTGCGCATCTATCATGCGATGGCAGACGACCCGGCCGAAGCACAGCGGCGCTACGAGGAGGTGTTGCCGGCGATCGTTTTCGTAATGCAGTCGCTCGATGCGCTGACTTGTTATGGCAAGCGCATCGCGGCATGGCGGATGGGGTTTGAGGTCCGGCACGATCGCGGGATAGCGCCGAGTGCGTTCGGCCTTGAATGTGCCCGGCGTTTCGCCGATATGCTCGGACCGTACGCGGGTTAAAAACCGCTCAGAGAATCGGTGAAAACAAGCGGGCGACGTGCATCGCCATGCGCCGCCACGCGGGTGCGCCGAGATAATCGTCGCGGCTGATTTCCCACGATTGCGCGAAGTCGTCGAGCAGCATCTTCTCGACTTCGCTCGCAAAGCGCCGGTCCACGGTCAGGACCATGATCTCGAAGTTGAGGCGAAACGAGCGGTTGTCGAGATTCGCGCTGCCGAAAGCGGCGGACATATCGTCGACCAGCACCACTTTCTGATGCAGGAAGCCCGGGCGATATCGAAAGATCCGGACGCCAGCGAGCAGCGCGTCGTAGGCATAGAGCGTCGATGCAGCAAATACCACGCGGTGATCTCGCCGGCTCGGGATCATGATGCGCACATCCACGCCGCGCAGTACGGCGAGCCGCAGCGCGGAGAACACGGCTTCGTCGGGGATGAGATACGGCGTCGTGATCCAGATGCGCGAACGCGCCGCATTGATCGCCTCGACGAAAAACAGCGAGCACGTTTCCTGATGATCGGCCGGGCCGCTCGCGAGGACGAGGCAGCTCATGTCGTGGGCCGATGTCTTCGACGCTTCCACTTCCGGAACGCGTTGCGTCGCCCAGTACCAGTCTTCGATAAACACAAACTGGATGCTGGCGACCGCCGGGCCACGCACCTCGATGTGCGTATCGCGCCAGGGCGACAAGCGCGGATTCGCGCCGAGATATTCCACGCCTACGTTATGGCCGCCGACAAACGCACATTCGCCATCGACCACCACAATCTTGCGGTGATTGCGGAAGTTGATCTGGAAGCGATTGACGAACTTGCGTTTGGTCGCGAACGGATGCGTCTGCACGCCGCCCGCGCGTAGCGTGTTCACGTAGCTACGAGGCAGGTCGAAGCTGCCGATGCTGTCGTAGAGGAAATAAACGCGCACGCTTTGCTGCGCCTTCTTGATCAGCAGGTCTTTCAGCTTCATGCCGAGTTCATCGTCGTGAACGATGAAAAACTGCACGATCACATAGACTTTCGCAGCGTCGATGGCTTTGAAAATTGCGTCGAACGTGGCGGTGCCGTTGATCAGCACGCGCACCGAATTGCCGCGCAGGAACGGCATGCCGCTCAGACGCGTCAGCGCGCGTATGGTCGGATGGCCGAGATACTCGGCCGGGTCGCCTGCCGCGGCGCCGCGCAGACGGGCGGCTTCATCGGGGAAATTCCATTCGGCCGGGTGCGCGCTTTTGCGCAGGATCTCGTTTTCCAGCCGCCGCGCGTCGATATACCCCGCGAACTTGCTGCGCCCAAGAAACAGGTACGGGATCAGCGTGAAGTAGGGCATGGCGACCAGCGACACGGCCCACGCGACCGCGCCTTGCGAGGTGCGCGTGTTGATCACCGCGTGCACTGCGGCGACCGCGCCCAGCAAATGCGCGATGACCACAAACGTGCCGAGATGAAGCCAGTCCAGCCACTCGAAGTGCATGTGCGCGATGCCTGGAAGTCGAGAGTTGCGCCGTCAGCCCGGCAAGTCGGCAGCCTGGATGAGAAACACGTTGTCGTCGCCTGCGCTGGTCGAGAGCCAGACCATGTCGAGGCCACCGAGCGTGGCCTCCACGTTCGCGCGTTCGTTGCCGATTTCGACCACCAGCACGCCGTCCTCGGTCAGCCACTTGCGTGCTTCGCCCACGATCCGCTTCACGATATCCATGCCGTCCGCGCCGCCGGCGAGCGCGAGTTCCGGCTCGTGACGATATTCAGCCGGCAGGGATTGCATCGCGAGCGCGTTGACGTACGGCGGGTTCGTGATGATGACCTCATAGCGGCCGACCGGCAGCGGCGCGAACAGATCGCCCTCGTACAGCGCGACGCGCGAATCCAGGTCGTAATCGTCCACGTTCCGATGCGCGACTTCCAGCGCGGGCGCGGAGATATCGACGGCATCGATGTCCGCGTTCTGGAACGCCTGCGCGGCCAAAATGGCGAGGCAGCCGGAGCCCGTGCAGAGTTCGAGCACACGCGAGACTTCATCGGGGTCCTGCACGTAGGGCTGCAAGCCATCCTGCAGCAACTCGCCAATAAAGGAACGCGGCACGATCACGCGCTCATCCACATAAAAGCGATGCCCGTGCATCCACGCTTCGTTCGTGATGTACGCCGCCGGCACGCGATCTTTCGCGCGCCGCTCGATCACTTGCATGATGGCGTCGATCTCAGTGTCGAGCAGACGCGCGTCGAGGAACGGGTCGAGCGTATCGAGCGGCAGGTGCAGGGTATGCAGCACGAGGTATGCGGCTTCATCGAATGCATTCGATGAACCGTGACCAAACGACAACTCTGCCGCGGTGAACCGCGAGACGGCAAAACGCAGCAGATCGCGAACGGTGGTGAAGGGAAGCGCCATCGTAGGCTCCTTATAAGAGTGAGTCGGATCAGGCGAGCAGCGTTTCGAGCACGCGTCGATACACGTTTTTCAACGGATCGATAAACGTCACGTCAACGTGCTCGTCGATCTTGTGAATGCTGCCGTTCGGCGGTCCGAACTCGACCACCTGTTCGCAGATGCGAGCAATAAAGCGGCCATCCGAGGTGCCGCCTGTGGTGGACAGTTCGGTGCGCACGCCGGTTTCATCGAGGATGGCTTGTTCCAGCGCGTTCGACAACGTGCCGCGCGGCGTGAGGAAGGGCAAGCCGCTGACGCTCCACGCGAGGTCGTAGTGCAGTTCGTGTTTATCGAGGATCGCGTGGACGCGGCTTTGCAAGCCTTCCACCGTGCTGGCAGTTGAGAAGCGGAAATTGAACATCAATTCGATGTGACCGGGGATCACGTTCGTCGCGCCGGTGCCGCTATGCAGGTTCGAGACTTGCCACGTGGTCGGCGGGAAATACTCGTTGCCGTCGTCCCAATGCGTCGCGACGAGTTCAGCGAGCGCGGGCGCGAACAGATGAATCGGGTTCTTGGCCAGATGCGGATACGCAATGTGGCCTTGCACGCCTTTCACGGTCAGCTTGCCCGACATCGAGCCACGGCGGCCATTCTTGACCATATCGCCGAGCGTGACACTGGATGTCGGTTCCCCGACGATGCAGTAATCCAGCCGTTCGCCGCGTGCCTTGAGTGCTTCGATCACCTTGACGGTGCCGTCCGTTGCCGGGCCTTCTTCGTCGCTCGTGATCAGGAACGCGAGCGAGCCACGGTGCGCTGGATGCGCCGCGACGAATTCCTCGCTCGATACGACGAACGCCGCTATCGATGTCTTCATATCCGCCGCACCACGCCCGTACAACTTGCCGTCGCGATGGGTCGGAACGAACGGCGGCGACGTCCATTGTTCGAGCGGCCCGGTCGGCACGACATCGGTGTGGCCGGCGAACGCGAGCAGCTTGCCATCGATACCGTCCGTGCCGCGCTTGACGGCCCAGAGATTCGTGACGCCGCCTGAGGCGATCGTTTCACACTCGAAACCAATTGCCGACAGCCGCTCGATCAGCAGGTTCTGGCAATGCTGGTCGTCGGGCGTAACGGACGCGCGCGCGATGAGTTGTTCGGAGAGAAGAAGGGTGCCGGACATGGATTCGAGCCACTTTCAATAAAAAATGCCGGCGCGGCGGCCGGCAGGGATCAAGATTCGCGAGCCGTTTTCCGGCGGCGCGCGTTGCTGCGCTTAAAGCTCAAACGAACAGCGTTTCGTACTTGTCGGCGTCGAAACCCAGCGATTTCACGCGTCCGTTCACCACAAGCACGGGCCGCTTGATGATCGACGGCTTGTGAATCATCAACGCGATCGCGCCGGCCGTGGAGCCGGCTTCGTCCTTGTAGGTGTCCGACAAGCCGCGCCAGGTCGTGCCGCGCCGGTTGATCAGTTCGTCGAGCGAGACGTCCTTCAGCCAGTCCTGCAACAAGGCCGTCGATACCCCGGCTTTCTTGAAGTCGTGGAATTCGAACGGCACGTCATGTTCTTCCAGCCACACGCGCGCTTTTTTCACGGTGTCGCAATTCGGAATCCCATACACGACGATCTTTTTCGCGGCCATGGATCAATCGCCTCGCAGCAACTCGTTCAGACCAACCTTGGCGCGCGTTTTTGCGTCCACCTTCTTCACGATCACCGCGCAGTACAAGCTGTGCGAACCGTCCTTCGAAGGCAGGTTGCCCGCGACCACGACCGAGCCAGCCGGGATGCGGCCATACGTCACCGAACCCGTTTCGCGGTCATAAATCTTGGTGCTTTGGCCGAGATACACGCCCATGGAGATAACCGAGTTCTCTTCCACGATCACGCCTTCCACCACTTCCGAACGCGCGCCGATAAAGCAGTTGTCTTCGATGATCACCGGGTTCGCCTGCAGCGGTTCCAGCACGCCACCAATGCCCACGCCGCCCGACAAATGCACGTTCTTGCCGATCTGAGCGCACGAGCCGACAGTCGCCCAGGTATCGACCATCGTGCCTTCATCGACGTAAGCGCCGATGTTCGTGTACGACGGCATCAAGACGACATTCCTGGCGATGAACGAACCGCGGCGCGCAATAGCCGGCGGCACGACACGGAAGCCGCCCGCGGCGAAATCTTCAGCCGTGTAATTGGCGAACTTCGACGGTACTTTGTCGTAGAACTGGCTGTAACCGCCGGCGGGCATCGGCGCATTGTCTTCCAGACGGAACGACAGCAGCACCGCTTTCTTCAGCCATTGATTGACCACCCATTCGCCGTCCCGTTTCTCGGCAACGCGCAACTGGCCCTTATCGAGTTGTTCGATGGCGTGAGCGACGGCGTCGCGCACCTCGGCGGGCGCCGCTTTCGGCGACAGCTCGGCGCGGTTGTCCCAGGCGGTATCGATGATCTGCTGAAGTTGTTGCGACATAGTCGTGACTTAAGTGAGTGCTGTGATTAGGGAGGGATTTACTGCGCCAGCGTGCGGCAGAATTCGACGATCCGCCGCGCACCTTCCACGCATTCGTCGACATCCGCGACCAGTGCGATACGGATGAAACCGCTGCCGGGATTCGTGCCGTGGGCGTCTCGTGCCAGATAGGAGCCCGGCAAAACCGTCACATTATAGTCGGCGTAAAGGCGGGCGGCGAACTCGGTGTCGGTGAGGCCGGTGCGTGCCACGTTCGCCCACAGGTAGAACGCGGCATCGGGCAGGCGGACATCGAGTACTTCGGCGAGCAGGGGCGTGACGGTCGTGAATTTCTTCAGGTACAGCGCGCGGTTCTCGCGCACGTGCGCCTCGTCCTTCCACGCAACGACGCTGGCCGCCTGAAACATAGGCGAGAGCGCCGCGCCGTGATAGGTGCGGTAGAGCAGGAATTGCTTGAGTATCGATGCATCGCCGGCAACGAAACCCGAGCGCATGCCCGGCACGTTCGAGCGCTTTGACAAACTCGATAACATCACCAGCCGTTCGAAGCCGCGACCCAGCTTGTGCGCCGCTTCGAGACCGCCAAGCGGGGGGGTGGCTTCGTTGAAATAGATCTCGGAATAGCATTCGTCGGAGGCGATCACGAAGCCGTGCCGATCCGAGAGCGCGAACAACTCGCGCCAGTCGTCGAGTGTGAGCACCGCGCCGGTCGGGTTGCCAGGCGAGCAGACGTAGAGCAACTGGGTACGCGCCCAGATGCTGTCGGGCACCGCTGCATAGTCGCAGGCGAAATTGCGCGCCGGATTACTGTTCACGAAGTACGGTTCGGCTCCCGCCAGCAAGGCTGCGCCTTCGTAGATCTGATAGAACGGATTCGGGCAGACGACGACGGGCGCCTCACCGCCGCTGCGGCTGTCGATCACCGTTTGTGCGAGCGAAAAGAGCGCTTCGCGCGAGCCCGAAACCGGCAGGACTTCCGTGGCGGCATCGACGGCGCGCAGGCCATAGCGCTCTTTGGTCCAGTTCGCGATCGCCTGGCGCAGCGGCTCGCTGCCCGCGGTGGCCGGATACGATGCCAGGCCGGACATTGCGTTGACGACGGCGTCGCGGATCAGCGCCGGCGTTGCATGTTTTGGCTCGCCGATACCGAAGCTGATTGGCGCCAGATCCGTGCGCGGCGTGACGCCCTTGAATAGCGCGCGCAGCTTTTCAAACGGATAGGGCTGAAGTTTCTGGAGAAGTGGATTCACGGCGAAGTCGGATGCAGACGATGAAACGACAAGGCTCGGATTATAGCCCTCCGTAGCCCTCGGTTTGGTTTGCCGGCGCTGCAGGGCGGTTCTGTCGGCACCCGGCAGGCCGGTTAGCGCAGGTGCGTCGGCAGTGGACCGCTTTGGCCGCCAGTAAGCCGGAATCGACCGGCATTGTCCACCGGCGCAGCCCCAACCTGCCCGCCGTTGCGAGCAAAAAGCCCCGTGTCAGCAAACCAAAAGAATTCAAGACGGGCGATGGTATGATTGTCACCGTTCGCCGGGTTGCCTGCTTGCGGTTACGTTGCGGTTACGTATAAGCCGTCAAGCAATGGCACCACGGGTTGCGCCCGTCGCTCCGAATCGACGGGTTCGATCCACCGCCCGAGCGCTTTCGACCGGCGTTTGTAGATAACTCCTGCCGCACAAGCAT
>Ga0185299_10004609_pt1 | contig 16460 bp, 12 predicted proteins | sample PaiPotPPA55metaG_FD_128002 | JGI IMG/M metagenome (GOLD analysis project Ga0185299, IMG submission 128002) | Iron sulfur acid spring bacterial and archeal communities from Banff, Canada, to study Microbial Dark Matter (Phase II) - Paint Pots PPA... ...
AACTCTCGCCCACCACCGAGGTGCTCCTTGAGGAGTCCATCCTCGGCTGGAAGGAGTTCGAGCTCGAGCTGATGCGCGACCGCAAGGACAACGTGGTCGTCGTCTGCTCGATCGAGAACTTCGATCCGATGGGCGTGCACACCGGCGACTCGATCACCGTCGCGCCGGCGATGACGCTGACCGACCGCGAGTACCAGAAGCTGCGCGACATCGGCATCGACATCATCCGGGCCGTCGGCGTGGACACCGGCGGCTGCAACATCCAGTTCGCGGTCGACCCGTCGGACGGGCGGATCATCGTCATCGAGATGAACCCGCGAGTCTCGCGCTCCTCCGCGCTCGCCTCCAAGGCCACCGGCTTCCCGATCGCGAAGATCGCCGCGCGCCTCGCCGTGGGCTACACGCTCGACGAGATCCCGAACGACATCACCAGGGAGACCCCGGCCTCCTTCGAGCCGACCCTCGACTACGTCGTGGTCAAGGTGCCCCGCTTCGCCTTCGAGAAGTTCCCGCACGCCGACGCCACGCTGACCACCACCATGAAGTCGGTCGGCGAGGCGATGGCGATCGGCCGCAACTTCTCCGAGGCGCTGCAGAAGGCGCTGCGCTCGCTGGAGAAGAAGGGCTCAGAGTTCTCCTTCTCCGGGGAGCCGGGGGACAAGGCCGAACTGCTGGCCACCGCCGCGGTACCCACCGACGGCCGGATCAACACCGCGATGCAGGCCCTGCGCGCCGGGGCCAGCCTCGAGGAACTGTTCCAGGCAACGAAGATCGACCCCTGGTTCCTCGACCAGATGCAGCTGATCCACGAGGTCGCGGACGAGGTCGCGAGCGCTACGGACCTTTCTCCCGCGCTGCTGCGCCGGGCCAAGCGGCACGGCTTCTCCGACGCGCAGATCGGTGAGATCCGCAGCATGGAGGAGTCCGTCGTGCGGGCCGTCCGGCACGCCCTGGACATCCGCCCGGTGTACAAGACCGTGGACACCTGCGCGGCCGAGTTCGCCGCGACCACGCCGTACCACTACTCCTCGTACGACGAGGAGACCGAGGTCGTCCCGCGCACCAAACCCGCGGTGCTCATCCTCGGCTCCGGGCCGAACCGGATCGGGCAGGGCGTCGAGTTCGACTACTCCTGCGTGCACGCCTCCTTCGCACTGCGCGAGGCCGGCTACGAGACCGTGATGGTCAACTGCAACCCGGAGACCGTCTCCACCGACTACGACACCTCCGACCGGCTCTACTTCGAGCCGCTCACCCTGGAGGACGTGCTCGAGGTCGTACACGCCGAACAGCTGGCCGGACCGCTGGCCGGCGTGATCGTCCAGCTCGGCGGCCAGACCCCGCTCGGCCTGGCGCAGCGGCTCAAGGACGCCGGCGTCCCCGTGGTGGGCACCAGCCCGGAGGCCATCCACCTGGCCGAGGAGCGCGGCGCCTTCGGCCGGGTACTGGCCGAGGCCGGGCTCAACGCGCCCAAGCACGGCACCGCGTTCTCCTTCCACGAGGCGAAGGCGATCGCGGACGAGATCGGCTACCCGGTGCTGGTCCGGCCGAGCTACGTGCTCGGCGGCCGCGGCATGGAGATCGTGTACGACGAGCCCTTGCTCGCCTCGTACCTCGAGCGGCACGCAGGCCTGATCTCCGAGCACCCGGTGCTGGTGGACCGGTTCCTCGACGACGCCATCGAGATCGACGTCGACGCCCTGTACGACGGCGAGGACCTCTACCTCGGCGGCGTCATGGAGCACATCGAGGAGGCAGGCATCCACTCCGGCGACTCGGCCTGCGCGCTGCCGCCGATCACCCTGGGCGGCAACGACCTCAAGCGGCTGCGCACCTCCACCGAGGCGATCGCCCGCGGCGTGGGCGTGCGCGGGCTGATCAACATCCAGTTCGCGCTGGCCGGGGACATCCTCTACGTCCTCGAGGCCAACCCGCGCGCCTCGCGCACAGTCCCGTTCGTCTCCAAGGCCACGGCCGTCCCGCTGGCCAAGGCCGCCGCGCGGATCTCGCTCGGCGCGACGATCGCCGAGCTGCGTGCAGAGGGCCTGCTGCCGGCCGTCGGTGACGGCGGCACGCTGCCGCTGGACGCGCCGATCGCGGTCAAGGAGGCCGTGATGCCGTGGTCCCGCTTCCGTACTCCGGACGGGCAAGGGGTGGACGTGGTGCTCGGCCCGGAGATGAAGTCCACCGGCGAGGTCATGGGGATCGACGCGGACTTCGGCACCGCCTTCGCCAAGTCGCAGGCCGCGGCCTATGGCGCGCTGCCGACCAAGGGCCGGGTGTTCGTCTCCGTGGCCAACCGGGACAAGCGCTCGGTGATCTTCCCGGTGAAGGTGCTCGCGGACCTCGGCTTCGAGGTGCTGGCCACCGAGGGCACCGCGGAGGTGCTGCGTCGCAACGGGATCGCGGCCACGAACGTGCGCAAGCAGTACGAGGGCCCGGGTCCGGCCGGCGAGCCGACCATCGTGCAGCGGATCATGGACGGCGACGTCGACCTGATCATCAACACCCCCTACGGCGTCGGCCCGCGTCTGGACGGCTACGACATCCGCACCGCCGCGGTGGCCACCGGCAAGCCCTGCATCACCACGGTGCAAGGGCTGGCCGCAGCGGTACAGGGCATCGAGGCCCTACTGCGCGGGGACATCGGCGTCGGGTCGCTGCAGGAGCACGCGGCGCGGCTGAACGCGCACCGGGACGAGGCACGCTGATGGCGTCCCGGGCCTACCAGGTCCTGTTCCGCACGGTGTTCCAAGGCATGGACCCGGAACGCGCGCACCACCTCGGTTTCGGCGCGATCCGGGCGGCGGCCGCGGCGCCGGGCGTCGCCCGGGCGCTGCGGACGTACAGCGGGCCGGACGAGCCCGGGCTCCGGGTCAAGGCCCTCGGCCTCGACTTCCCCGGGCCGTTCGGGCTGGCCGCGGGCTTCGACAAGAACGCGGTCGGCATCGACGGTCTGGCCGCGCTCGGCTTCGCGTTCGTCGAGATCGGCACGGTCACGGCGCGGGCGCAGCCGGGCAATCCGGCCCCGCGGATGTTCCGGCTGCCGGCCGACCACTGCCTGATCAACCGGATGGGCTTCAACAACGACGGCGCGAACGTCGTGGCCGGGCGACTGGCCCGGCGCGCCGCGCGGCGCAGGAAGCAGAGTTCCGGTTCGCATGGCTCGGTGATCCTCGGCGTGAACATCGGCAAGACGAAGGTCGTGCCGGAGGAGGACGCCGTCGCAGATTACGTCTTCTCCGCGACTCAACTTGCGCCGTATGCCGACTACCTCACCGTCAACGTCTCCTCGCCCAACACGCCGGGCCTGCGCAACCTGCAGGCCGTCGAGGTGCTCAGGCCCCTGCTGGTGGCCGTGCGCGAGGCGGCGGACGCGGCGGCCGGCCGGCACGTGCCGCTGCTGGTGAAGATCGCCCCGGACCTCGCCGACGAGGACGTGGACGCGGTGGCCGACCTGGCGGTGGAGATCGGCCTCGACGGGATCATCTCGGCGAACACCACGATCTCGCGGGCCGGGCTGTCCACCGCGGACGCCGAAGTCGAGGCCTGCGGCGCGGGCGGGCTGTCCGGTCCCGTGCTGCGAGCGCGCGGGGTGGACGTGCTGCGGCGGCTGCGCGCCCGGGTGGGGCCGGAGATGACGATCATCGGCGTCGGCGGCATCACCACCGCCGCCGACGCGCAGGAGTTTCTGGACGCCGGCGCGACCCTGCTGCAGGGGTTCACCGGTTTCATCTACCAGGGCCCGTTCTGGGCGCGGGCGATCCACCGTGGGCTGGCCCGCCGGGCCAAGGAGGGCAAGGCGAAATGACGAACGTCGACACGGCGCTCACCGGGACCGGGACCGAGAGCCCGGAGACCTTCGGAGCGCGGCTGCGCAAGGCGCTCGACACCCGCGGGCCGCTGTGCGTGGGCGTGGACCCGCACGCGTCGCTGCTCGGCTCCTGGAGCCTGCCGGACTCGGTGGCCGGCCTTGAGCGCTTCGCGCTGACCGTGGTCGAGGCACTGGCCGAGCGGGTGGCCGTGCTCAAGCCGCAGTCCTCGTTCTTCGAGCGCTTCGGTTCCGCCGGAATCGCAGTCCTCGAGCGCACGATCGCCGAGGCGCGTTCGGCCGGGGCGCTGGTGATCCTGGACGCCAAGCGCGGCGACATCGGCTCCACCGTCGAGGCGTACGCCGATGCCTATCTCGACCCCTCGTCCCCGCTGTTCGCAGACGCGCTGACGGTGTCGCCGTACCTGGGCTTCGGCTCGCTCGAACCCTTCTTCGCCCGGGCAGAGCAGCACGGCTGCGGAGTGTTCGTGCTCGCCTTCACCTCGAATCCGGAGGGCGCCTCGGTGCAGCGCGCGCTCACGGACAAGGGCGACACGGTCGGCGCGTCGATCCTGGCGCAGGCGGCCGCACGCAACGGCGCCGCCGTGCCGATGGGCCCGATCGGCGCCGTCATCGGGGCGACGTTGACCAGCGACTCGATCCCGTACGACCTGGCGGCCCTCAACGGCGCGCTGCTGGCCCCCGGGCTGGGCGCGCAGGGGGCGAGGCCCGAGGACCTGCGCGAGGTCTTCGGTGACGCCCTGACGAACGTGGTGCCGTCCATGTCCCGTGAGGTCCTGCGCAGCGGCCCTGATGTGCCGGTGCTGCGCCGGGTGGCCCGGCAGGCGGTCCGGGACTGCCGGAGCGCGCTCGGATACCCGCAAGCCGAAATCTGAGCGCGCGTTCATAGGCGGCGGCGCCCGGCGCCGCCGCCGCGACGGGCCGTCTTGTCAACCCGTCTACTATGAGCCTGTCACATGATCAGATCGCCGGATTCCGGTGTCTGCCAGTGGTTTTCAGCACATCGCGAGGCGGCGCGAAGGCGCCTTCAGGGCTCCCTCGGCGCCGTTTTCCGGCGGGTGCGGACGCCGTGTCGGCATAACCTTGTCACGAATAATTCGGACAAAGAACCCTAATTCTGGTCGTATTCCTCCGCTCGGGAGGGTGAATAGCGGGATCCGGCGCACACGGCGCGTCCGACTCCGGTACGCTCCGGTTTAATCGCAGACCAGCGGGGGTGTCACCTTGCAACCCACGCGGGAAGCGACTAGGTTCCGGCAACGGACCACCGAGCCGACCGGCCGGGCGAAACGTCATACCCGAGCATTCGGGACCGTGCCGCTCCGGAAGGCCGACTCAACCCCCCACAATCCATTTCGACGTCATTGAGGTGAATTGGCGTGGCTCTCCCGCCCCTCACTCCCGAACAGCGCCAGGCTGCCCTTGAAAAGGCCGCCGCGGCCCGCCGCGAGCGCGCCGAGGTGAAGAACCGCCTCAAGCACTCCGGCGCCTCCCTGAACGAAGTCGTCCAGGAAGGTCAGAAGAACCCCGTTATCGGCAAGATGCGGGTCTCGGCCCTGTTGGAATCCCTGCCCGGTGTCGGCAAGGTCCGCGCCAAGCAGATCATGGAGCGGCTCTCGATCTCCGAGAACCGTCGCGTCGGCGGCCTCGGCGCCAACCAGATCGCCGCGCTCGAGCGCGAGTTCGGCTCCGCGGCCAAGTAAGGTGCAAGCGCGCGCCCGGCCCAGATCGGCCGGCGCGCACAGCAGCAGTATGCCGCGCTGACCCGCGCGGCAGACCCTTGCGGGTCCACGGGGCACGGGGCTCGATCTCCGGGTCCTTGCGGTGGCGTGTCGTCCGGTCCGTCATTCCGATGGCGTACCGGCGATGCGCTAAGGTCAGGTCGTGTGACGACCTCCCAGACCGCGCACCCCGAGACCCCGACCGCCCAAGGGCGGCCAAGGCTGGTGGTGCTCTCCGGGCCCTCGGCCGTCGGGAAGAGCACCGTGGTCGCGCACATGCGCGCCCAGCATCCCGAGGTCTGGCTCTCCGTCTCTGCCACCACCCGTCGCCCCCGCCCCGGCGAGATCGACGGACGGCACTACCGCTTCGTCGACCAGGACGGCTTCGACAAGCTGATCGCCAACGGCGAACTGCTCGAGTGGGCCGAGTTCGCCGGTAACCGTTACGGCACCCCGCGCCGTCCGGTGCTCGACAAGCTCGAGCGTGGCGAGCCCACCCTGCTCGAGATCGACGTGCAGGGCGCGCGGCAGGTGCGCGCGGCCATGCCGGACGCGTTGTTGGTCTTCCTCGCGCCGCCGAGCTGGGACGAGCTGGTGCGCCGGCTCGTCGGGCGCGGCACCGAGACGCCCGAGGTGCGCGAGCGGCGGCTGACGGCGGCGCAGGCGGAGCTCGCCGCCGAGACCGAGTTCGACGTGACCCTGGTCAACACCTCGGTCGAGGACGTCGCGCGCGAACTGTTAACCTTGATGGGTGTCGGTTGAGCGCGCTGGCCCGCGTCTCCCGGCTACCACGCCCGCCACAGCAGTGGCACTCGAACTAGTCGTGAGGTCCTAAGCCTTGTCTATGACTGAGCCTGAAGGCATCATCAACCCGCCGATCGACGAGCTGCTCGAGGCGACCGACTCGAAGTACAGCCTGGTGATCTACGCGGCCAAGCGTGCCCGGCAGATCAACGCCTACTACTCGCAGCTCGGCGAAGGCCTGCTCGAGTACGTCGGCCCGCTGGTGGACACGCACGTCCACGAGAAGCCGCTGTCGATCGCCCTGCGCGAGATCAACGCCGGCCTGCTCACGGCGGAGCCGATCGAGCCGACCGCCCCGGTCGCGCCCACCTCCCTGTAGTCCGCGCCCCGCCGAATCGGCAGAGCAGAGCTGAACATGGCAGCCGAAGCGCGTCCCGCCGCGTCAGCGCCCCGCGTGGTGCTCGGCGTGGGCGGAGGGATCGCCGCGTACAAGGCGTGCGAGCTGCTGCGCCGGCTGACCGAGTCGGGCCACGACGTGCACGTCGTGCCGACCGCCAGCGCGCTGCGCTTCGTCGGCGCGCCCACCTGGGAGGCGCTCTCCGGCCACCCGGTCTCGACCGAGGTCTGGGACCACGTCTCCGAGGTGCCGCATGTGCGCCTCGGCCAGCAGGCGGACCTGGTCGTGGTCGCCCCGGCCACCGCGGACCTGCTCGCCCGCGCCGCCCACGGCCTGGCCGACGATCTGCTCACCAACACGTTGCTCACCGCCCGCTGCCCGGTGCTCTTCGCCCCCGCGATGCACACCGAGATGTGGCAGCACCCGGCGACCACGGAGAACGTCGCCACCCTGCGCCGACGCGGCGCGATCGTGCTAGACCCGGCGGTGGGCCGGCTCACCGGCGCCGACTCGGGTCCCGGTCGGCTGCCCGATCCCGAAGAGATCTTCGCGGCCGCCGTGGCCGTGCTGCGGCGCGGCCCGGCCACGCCCGACCTGGCCGGACTACGCGTGCTGATCACCGCGGGTGGCACCCGTGAGCCGCTCGATCCGGTTCGCTACCTGGGCAATCGCTCCTCCGGCCTGCAGGGCTACGCGCTCGCCCGAGCGGCCGTGGCGCGCGGCGCCGAAGTCACCCTGATCGCGGCCAACGTCTCGCTGCCCGACCCGGCCGGGGTCAAGTTATTGCGCGCGGGCACCGCGCTCGAGTTGCGCGACGAGGTGCGCGCCGCCGCGGCGGACGCCGACGTGATCGTGATGAGTGCGGCCGTGGCCGACTTCCGGCCCGCCGACTTCGCCCCGGCGAAGATCAAGAAGACCGACGAGGAGTCGGCGCCCGAGGTGCGGCTCGTGCAGAATCCGCACATCCTCCGCGAACTCGGCCAGACCAGGCTGCGCGAGGGCCAGACCGTCGTCGGCTTCGCCGCCGAGACCGGGGACGCCGAGCACACCGCCCTCGACCTCGGCCGCCGCAAGCTGGCCAAGTACGGCGTCGATCTGCTCGTCGTCAACGAGGTCGGAGTGGACAAGGTCTTCGGCCGGCCGGAGACCGAGGCGGTCATCCTGGACGCGCACGGTACCGAGACCGCCGTGGCCCCCGGGCCGAAGTCGGCGCTCGCCGAGGAGATCTGGGACCGGGTCGCGGCCTGGCGTACCGGTTTTAACGCACTTTGAGCAGGCTTGGGGGCATCCGGCGCCGGCCGTGGAATGAATATTTCCGCGCGGTAATCCGTTGAGCCCCTGGGCTGACGTTTCGCCGGTCCACAGGGCGGTCCTGCTGGCCGCGCAATAGGGCGTCGCGGTTAGACTGGCCCCCAGTAGAGTCAGCAGCCGCTGCATTAAGGAGTAGCCCCCGTGGTCCGCCCGTACACCGATCGCCGCCTGTTCACCTCGGAGTCCGTGACCGAGGGGCACCCCGACAAGATCGCCGACCAGATCAGCGACACCATCCTGGACGCACTGCTCACCCAGGACCCCACCTCCCGGGTGGCCGTGGAGACGCTCATCACCACCGGCCAGGTGCACGTGGCCGGCGAGGTCACCACGACCGGTTGGGCCGACATCCCCACCCTGGTCCGCGAGCGCATCCTGGAGATCGGCTACGACTCCTCCAAGAAGGGCTTCGACGGCGGCTCCTGCGGCGTGTCGATCTCCATCGGCTCGCAGTCCCCGGATATCGCCCAGGGCGTGGACGCGGCCTACGAGACCCGGGTCGAGGGCGAGCTGGACGAGCTCGACCGGCAGGGCGCGGGCGACCAGGGCCTGATGTTCGGCTACGCCTGCTCCGACACTCCCGAGCTGATGCCGCTGCCGATCGCGCTGGCACACCGGCTGGCCGAGCGGCTCTCCCAGGTGCGCAAGGAGGGCACGGTCGCCTATCTGCGCCCGGACGGCAAGACCCAGGTCACCATCGAGTACGACGGCGACCGGCCGGTGCGCCTGGACACCGTGGTCGTCTCCACCCAGCACGCCTCCGACATCGACCTCGAGACGCTGCTCGCCCCGGACATCAAGGAGTACGTGGTCGAGCCCGAGCTGGCCAAGCTCGGCATCGAGACCGAGGGCTACCGGCTGCTGGTCAACCCGACCGGACGGTTCGAGATCGGCGGCCCGATGGGCGACGCGGGTCTGACCGGCCGCAAGATCATCGTGGACACCTACGGCGGCATGGCCAGGCACGGCGGCGGCGCCTTCTCCGGCAAGGACCCGTCCAAGGTGGACCGCTCGGCCGCCTACGCGATGCGCTGGGTGGCCAAGAACGTGGTGGCCGCGGGCCTGGCCGGGCGCTGCGAGGTGCAGGTGGCCTACGCGATCGGCAAGGCCGAGCCGGTGGGCCTGTTCGTCGAGACCTTCGGCACCGAGACGGTGCCGACGGACCGGATCCAGGCGGCCGTGGGCAAGGTCTTCGACCTGCGCCCGGCGGCGATCATCCGCGACCTCGACCTCAAGCGCCCGATCTACGCCAAGACCGCCGCGTACGGACACTTCGGCCGTGAGCTGTCCGACTTCACCTGGGAGCGCACCGACCGGGTCGAGGCGCTCAAGGCCGCCATCGCCTGACCCGCCGTCAGTCCGCGTCGTCCGTCGATCGATCCAACGCGCCGCCGACACCCGCCAGAACGGGCTGTCGGCGGCGCGCTGTTTAATGGGGCATTGTGGGGCACGCGACGGTACACGAGCAGTTGGCGCTGGTGCGCGCCCGCGTGGCCGCCCCGCCCAAGCCGGTCAGCCCGGCCGCCGAACTGCCCGTCGCGCGGGTCGCGGTGGACCTCGAACCGCCGCACCTCGACCGCTACTTCGACTACAGCGTTCCGGCGCGGCTGGCCGAGGCCGCGCGGCCGGGAGTGCGCGTCCGGGTGCGCTTCGCCGGCCGGCTCGTCGACGGATACCTCGTCGAACGCTGCGAGACCTCCGACTTCGCCGGTTCGCTGCAGCCGCTGGAACGGGTTCTGTCACCGGAGCCGGTACTCGGCCCCGAACTCCTCGCCCTGGCCCGCCAGGTGGCGGAGGCCTACAGCGGCACCTTGGCGGATGTGCTGCGGCTGGTGATCCCGCCCAGGCACGCCGCCGCCGAGGCCGAAGCCGCCGCGCCGCGCCCGCTCGGCCCGCTGCCCATGCCCGCGGCGACGCCCTGGACGCCCTACCCCGACGGCCCCGAGTTCCTCGACGCGCTCGCCGACGGCCGATCGCCGCGCGCGGTGTGGACGGTACTGCCGAACACGGATTCCTTCGCCGCACTCGCCGCCGCCGTGCAGGCCACCCTCGCCGGCGGCCGGGGCGCGGTGGTGATCGCGGCGACGGGTCGCGACGTGGCCCGGATCGACGCCGCGTTGGCCGCCGCGCTCGGTCCCGGTCGCCACGTCGCGCTCACCGCCGACCTGGGCCCGGCCGAGCGCTACCGGCGCTGGCTCGCGCTGAGCCGGGGTCAGGTGCGTGCCGTGGTCGGGACGACGGCCGCGCAGTTCGCGCCGATCGAGCAACTCGGGCTCGTCGCCATCTGGGACGACGCGGACAGCGGCCACGCCGCCCGGCTCGCCCCCTACCCGCACGCGCGCGAGGTGCTACTCATGCGCGCGCACCAGGCCGGGGCCGGCGCGCTGATAGCGGGCTACACGGTTACAGCGGAGGCCGCGCACCTCGTGCAGCGGCGCTGGGCCCGCCCACTGGCCGCCCCCCGATCAGCCGTCCGTGAGTACGCGCCACGCGTCTTCGCCCTCAACGAGGAGCGAAGCCGGGACCGGGAACTGCACCCCGGCGCCGTCGCCGGACACCTCCCGCCACAGGCCCTGCGCCTAGCCAGGGAGGCCCTGAAGCAGGGGCCTGTGCTGGTGCAGGTGCCGCGTTCCGGCTATCGGCCAAGGCTGGCGTGCGCGCAGTGCCGGGAGGCAGCCCGCTGCGGGCACTGCAACGGCCCGCTGGCGCAGTCCGGGCCGCAGCAGGACCCGAAGTGCGGCTGGTGCGGCCGTACCGCGGCACCGTGGCGCTGCCATACCTGTAACGGCGTCAGACTGCGCAGCAGGGCGACGGGAGTGCACCGAAGCGCCGAGGAACTCGGCCGGGCGTTCCCCGGAGTGCTGGTACGGGAAAGCAACGCTGCTAGAGGCGTGCTCGACTCGGTATCCGGCGAGCCCGCGCTGGTGCTCGCCACCCCCGGCGCCGAACCGCCGGCCGAGGGCGGCTACGCGGCGGCGCTGCTGCTCGATGCGCCGGACATGCTCAACCTGCCGACCCTGCGCGCGGCGGAGCAGGCGCTGCGGCGCTGGCTCGGCGCGGCCGCTCAGGTGCGTCCGGCCGGGCGCGGGGGAGCGGTGCTGCTGTGCGCGGACGGCTCACTGCGGGCGGCGCAGGCCCTGCTGCGCTGGGACCCGGCGGCATTCGCCCGGCGCGAGCTGGCGGAGCGAGCCGAGCTCGGCTACCCGCCTAGCGCGCGGATCGCCGAGCTGACCGGGCCGTACTCGGCCTTGCGGGAGATATTGGACCTGACCGAGTTGCCCGAGGGCGCGGACCTGCTCGGCCCGGTGCCGGTGCAGCGCGCCGGGGAGCAGACCGAGCGGATGCTCGTGCGCTGTGACCGGGCGGACGGCGGGCGTCTTGCGAAGGCGCTCAAGGCGGCGCTGGGCGTGCGCACGGCCAAGCACGGCGGCGATCCGGTCTGGATCCGGATCGACCCGGTCGATCTGGCTTGATGATCAGCGGCGGTCTGCCAGCTGTCCGGCATCGGTGCTGCATCGGTAAACTGCTGCCGGAGTGGAACCCGGTGGCGTCCGCACCATGACGGCAGGGCCGGGCTTCGATGAACAAGACGAACATGACGAGCAGGGCTTAAGGGGCTATTCCGTGGCGATCCGACCGATCCGGCTCTTCGGAGACCCGGTGCTGCGCACTCCCGCGGAGCCCGTGGTGGACTTCGACAAGGAGCTGCGCACCCTGGTGCGCGACCTGACCGAGACCATGATCGACGCGCCGGGGTCCGGCCTGGCCGCCCCGCAGCTCGGCGTCTCGCTGCGGGTGTTCACCTACCACGTGGACGGCGTCACCGGCCACCTGGTCAACCCCGGTCTTGACCTGTCCGACGAGACCCAGGACGGCGACGAGGGCTGCCTGTCCATCCCGGACCTCAAGTTCCCGTGCACCCGCGCCCTGCGCGTGGTCGCGAAGGGTTTCAACGAGTTCGGCGAGCCGGTCGTGCTCGAGGGCAGCGACCTGCTGGCCCGCTGCGTCCAGCACGAGACCGACCACCTGGACGGGATCCTCTTCGTGGACCGGCTCGACCGGGAGCAGCGCAAGGCCGCCCTGCGCGCGATCCGGCAGGCCGACTGGGCCGGGCAGCCGGTGCGGGTCAAGCAGTCCCCGCACGCCACCTTCGGCGCGGCGCGCTGAGCCCGCTGAGCCGCCGCCCGTCGGCGCGATCCGAGCACTGATCCGACTATTGATTTTCGAGCATCGCCGCGGCATCGGGCGAGCGACTGAGGAACGAGGCACCGTCCCATGCGCGTCCTGTTCGCGGGTACCCCGCACCCCGCCGTCCCCTCGCTCGAAACGCTGCTCGCCTCGCCCCGGCACGAAGTGGTCGCCGTGCTCACCCGGCCCGACGCGCCCACCGGCCGCGGCCGGCGGATGGAGCCCTCGCCAGTCCGCCGTATCGCCGAGGAACACGGCATCGAGGTGCTCACCCCGCGACGCCCGCGCGACCCGGAGTTCCTCGACCGGCTGGCCGAGATCGCCCCGGACGTCTGCCCGATCGTCGCGTACGGCGGCCTGATCCCGGCGCCCGCGCTGGCCGTGCCGCGGCACGGCTGGGTCAACCTGCACTTCTCGCTGCTGCCCGCCTGGCGTGGCGCTGCGCCGGTGCAGCGTGCGCTGCTGGCCGGCGACGAGATCACCGGCGCCTGCACCTTCCTGCTCGAGGAGGGCCTGGACACCGGTCCGCTCTACGGCACCCTCACCGAGGAGGTGCGGCGCACCGACACCAGCGGCGACCTGCTCGACCGGCTCTCCATCGCCGGCGCCCGACTGCTCGCGGCCACCCTCGACGGCATCGAGGACGGCACGCTCCGGCCGGTCCCGCAGCCTGCCGAGGGCGTGACCCTGGCGGCGAAGATCACCGTCGAGGACGCGCACGTCGACTGGAAAACACCTGCTCAGCACATCGACCGGCAGGTAAGGGCCTGCACCCCGGCCCCCGGCGCCTGGACCACGTTCGGCGGCGAGCGGGTCAAGCTCTTCCCGCTCACGCCGCTGCCGGGAGCCACCGACGTGGAGCCCGGCCAGATCGTGCTGGACAAGCGCGGGATGACGGTCGGCACCGGCTCCGGCCACTGCGTCCGGCTCGGCGACGTGCAGCCGCAGGGCCGCAAGCGGATGAGTGCGGCCGACTGGGCGCGCGGGCTGCGGCTCGGCGACCAGAGCGCGCGGTTCGAGTGATCGGGCCGGTGTGGCGCTCCCGTCGGCGGGTCACCGGGCCTGCGGTGGCGCTGACCGCCCCGATTAGTCGGTAAGATCCCCTGATGCCTACCCGAGACCCGGCCCGCCGGACCGCCTACGACACGCTCCGCGCCGTCACCGACCGCGACGCCTACGCGAACCTCGTGCTGCCCGGCCTGCTCACCGAGCGACGCCTCGACGCGAGGGACGCGGCGCTGGCCACCGAGCTGGCCTACGGCACGCTCCGGGCCCAGGGCACCTACGACGCGATCCTGGCCGAGTGCGTGGACCGTCCGCTCGCCCAGCTCGACCCGGAGCTGCTCGACCTGCTGCGGCTCGGCGCGCACCAACTGCTGGCCACGCGCATCCCGCCGCACGCCGCCGTCGACGCGACCGTCGAGCTGGCCCGCGAGGTGCTGCACGAGGGCGCCGCGCGGATGGCGAACGCGGTGCTGCGTAAGGTCGGCCGGTCCGACTTCGAAGAGTGGATCGAACGGCTCGCGCCCAATCCGCAGGACGATCCCGAAGGCTACCTGGCGCTCTACCGGGCGCACCCGCGCTGGATCGTCTCAGCGCTTTGGGACAGCCTGGCCGCGCACCGCGGCAGCAAGGCCGCGCACGACGAGATCGACGAGCTGCTCAAGGCGGACAACGAGCGGCCCGGCGTGACGCTCGTGGCTCGGCCCGGGCTCGTCACGGTCGATGAGCTCATCGACGAGGGCGCCGAACCGGGCCGGTTCGCGCCGACAGCCGCCTACCTGCCGCACGGTGACCCCGGCCGACTCGAGTCGGTGCACCGCGGCCGCGCCGGAGTACAGGACGAGGGCAGTCAGCTCGTCGCGCTGGCTGTGGCCGAGGTGCCGGTATCGGGCTCCGACGAACTCTGGCTCGACCTGTGCGCGGGCCCAGGCGGCAAGGCCGCGCTGCTGGCCGCGACCGTGGCCGGGCGCGGCGGGCGCCTCGTCGCCGCCGAGCTCGCCCCGCATCGCACCCGGCTGGTCAAGCGGGCGCTGCAGCCGATCCCGGGGCTGCACAAGGCGATCACGGTCGACGGGCTCCATCCGGCCTGGCGGGCGGGCATCTTCGACCGGGTCATCACCGACGTCCCGTGCACCGGCCTCGGCGCGCTGCGGCGGCGGCCGGAGTCCCGCTGGCGCCGTGCCGCGACGGACGTCGCCCTGCTCGCCGAGACGCAGAAGAAGCTGCTCGCCACCTCGCTGGACTCGGCCCGTCCCGGCGGCGTGGTCGGCTATATCACCTGCTCGCCGCACCTGGCCGAGACGCGGCTCGTCGTGCAGGACGTGCTGCGCACACGGACGGACGTCCGCCAACTCGACGCCCGGCCCTACCTGCCCGGCGTGCCGGATCTCGGCGATGGTCCCGACGTGCAGCTGTGGCCGCACCTGCACGGCACCGACGCGATGTACCTGGCGCTGCTGCAGCGGATCTGAGCTGATTCCGGTCCGGCGCCGAGCCGACCGAAGAGCCGGCGCGGTCCGCTGACGGTCCGTCGGCGGCCGCCGCGCCCGCGGTGGGGGAGAATGGCTCCATGGCCGTACAGATCTCGCCCTCGATCCTCAACAGCGACTTCGCCCGCCTCGCGGACGAGGTGGCCGCCATCTCCCCGGCGGCCGACTGGGTGCACGTCGATGTGATGGACAACCACTTCGTGCCCAACCTGACGCTCGGCCTGCCGATCGTCGAGGCGCTGCTCAAGACCTCGGATCTGCCGCTGGACTGCCACCTGATGATCGAGGACCCGGACCGGTGGGCCCCCGCGTACGCGGAGGCCGGCGCCGGCTCGGTCACCTTCCACGTCGAGGCCGCCGCGGCCCCGATCCGGCTGGCCAGAGCGCTGCGTTCGGCCGGGGCGCGGGCCGGCATCGCGCTCAAGCCGGCCACCCCGATCGAGCCCTACGAGGACCTGCTCTCCGAGATCGACATGGTGCTGATCATGTCGGTGGAGCCGGGCTTCGGCGGCCAGAAGTTCCTCGACACGGTGCTGCCGAAGGTGCGCCGCACCCGCGAGGCCATCGCCAGGCACGGCGGCCAGATCTGGCTGCAGATGGACGGCGGAGTCTCGACCGAGACGATCGAGCGCTGCGCCGACGCAGGCGCGGATGTCTTCGTGGCCGGCTCGGCCGTCTACGCGGCGGAGGATCGCGACCGTGCGGTACGTGAGCTGCGTGCCCTGGCCGAGCAGGCCACGTCGAGCGCGTCCTGGGCCTGCGGGCACTGAAGCCGGGGTACTGAGCCGAGGCACTGAAGCCGAAGCATTGAAGCCTAAGCACTGACGCAGTGTTCTGGCTAAAGTCTGCCCATGCCGATCGAAGCCGTACGCATAGCCGAGACGAGCCCTGCGGTCGGGGCCGGATCTGAGCTCGGACACGCGAGCGAGGCCGAGACCGCCGATGAGTTCTTCGGCCGACGCGAGGGCGACTATGTGGAGCTCTACCGGCTCGGCGGCGATGCCCGCGGCGTGGTCCCGCCCTGCGGGCGTTTCGCCGTTCCCTGGCCGAAAGAGCGATCGGTTCACTGGACGTGGGCCCCGGACCTCACCTGGGCCGTCTTCAACGGTCCAGAGTCGATCCGCGCCGTAGCCGCCGACGGCCGGACCCTATGGGAGTACCCGCACACGCCCTGGGAGTACGGCTGCTCCGGATCCTGCGCGATCACAGCGGGCGGACGCCGTGTCTGGACGACCGTCCCCTCGCCCGAGGGCGATCTATGGCTGTTGCTGGATGCGGATTCAGGTGCGGAAATCGGCCGCACACCGCTCCTGACGATGGCGGTCGGGTCGGTTTCCACGCTTCACCCGGACGGCGAGCACGTGGCGCTTTCCGTCGGGGAGGGCCAGGACGGCTCGTACGTGTTCTGGGGGCGGGCGGATGAGGCCGGGATGGTGGTGTGGCAGGTCGTCGCGAACGACCCGTGCCTGCTCGACGTCGCCCCGGACGACAGTGGCTTCCTCACCATCGGCGCGAACGACGACGTGCTGCGATTCCAACGATTCACCGACTCGGCAGTGGACAGCGTCCTCGGCGAGTCGGCCTTGCCGGGCAAGGGCCCTGACGACGACGAATCCACTCTCTACTGGGATATGTGCGGCGGCTACCTCGACGGAGCGACCGCTCTCGTCGCGACATATCACGACGCCGAGGACGAACAGGAGCCCTGCCGGCACTGGTTGCTCGACCTGGCGACGCGTGAGTTGCGCGGACCGGTCAGGTATCCGCGAGGATCC
>Ga0185299_10004610_pt1 | contig 16458 bp, 13 predicted proteins | sample PaiPotPPA55metaG_FD_128002 | JGI IMG/M metagenome (GOLD analysis project Ga0185299, IMG submission 128002) | Iron sulfur acid spring bacterial and archeal communities from Banff, Canada, to study Microbial Dark Matter (Phase II) - Paint Pots PPA... ...
ATCGCACGTGCCGCGCCCCGCGCAACCAGCATGCAACTTGTGATCAGATATCCGGTGTTGGCTTCATTGATACATTTCGGCCTGGCTTTGCGACCGCTTAAAGCGGCTTGCATATTCGCCGGCAGTAGTGCCGAGAATATGTAGAAACGTTCGACTCGTCACGGTGAATTCACCAAAATCCCTTGTCCATCATGGGAGCCGACGGAGCGATCTCGAAGTTGTTTCCCGAGTCGGGCCAAGCCAGCCTGATGATCGGCCACGTTCTGGTCGTGCTTGTGCCATACTTATATGGCCTGCCGATAGGCGGCTTATTTTATGGAAGACGCCCCCACTCCGGCATCCCAACAGCACCGAGCACCTCTTTTGTCGGCCACGCCCGCGGAAGCTCAGTCTAGCGAGGCGATGCTGGATGCGCTTCGAAAGACAATTGACACGATTCCAGCTCTAGCCTGGTCCGCTCGCCCGGATGGATCGGCCGATTTCTTTAACCAGCAATACCTTGACTTTGTGGGTCTCTCCGCGGAACAGGTGCAGGATTGGGGCTGGACGGTTGCGGTTCATCCGGACGACCTTAACGGTCTCGCAGGTTCGTGGCGATCCATTATGGCTTCTGGTAAGACTGGCGAGCGCGAAGCGCGCCTGCGCCGCTTCGACGGCGAATATCGATGGTTTCTGTTTCGAGCTAATCCGTTGCGTAATGAATCGGGCAACATCATCAAGTGGTTCGGGATAAACACGGACATTGAGGATCGGAAACGCGCAGAGGAAAAGCTGCGGCGGAGCGAGGGTTATCTAGCTGAAGCACAGAGGTTAACCCATACAGGCGGCTGGGTTTGGAACGTGGCTGCTAGTCGTGGGGTCTATTGGTCACAGGAACTGTACCGCATTTTTGGCTTCGATCCGGATCTGGGTTTACCGTCGAGTGAGGAGTATTACCAGCGCATTCATCCTGAGGATCGAGACAGGATTCGCGGAGTTGTTCCTGAGAAGATGGCCAAAGGCTCCGACTTTGGCGTGGAGTACCGAATTATTCTTCCGGATGGAGGCATCAAACACCTCCATTCTGTCGGGCATCCTGTCTTGAACGAGTCGGGGGACCTCGTGGAATTTGTCGGGACCACCATGGATATCAGCGAGCGCAAGCAGGCGGAAGAGGCCCTGCGGCGGAGCGAACATCATTTGCTTGAGGCACAGAGAATAAGCCGCACAGGTAGTTGGAAACTTGATATTTCATCGGGAACAGTCACAGGCTCACCGGAAATGATTCGAATGTACGGCGTCAAAGCTGGTGAGGATCCGTCGACCTTTGAGTTGTGGTTTGGCAGGACCCATATCGAGGATCGGAAGCGAATGTTGGAGATCTTCGAAAGATCCAAAATCCAGAAAACTGACTATGACGCGGACTACCGCATTGCTCTTCCAGATGGCAACGTCAAGCATATCCACACTATCGGGCATCCAGTCTTGAACGAGACGGGCGACCTCGTCGAATTTGTCGGGACCAATATGGATATCACCGAGCGCAAGCAGGCGGAAGAGGCCCTGCGGCGGAGTGAGGGTTACTTAGCTGAAGCACAGAGGTTAGTCCATATAGGCGGCTGGGTCTGGAACGTGGCTGCTAGTCATAGGGTCTATTGGTCACAGGAACTGTACCGCATTTTTGGCTTCGATCCGGAACGAGGGCTACCATCAGATGAAGCGCTTCGCCAGCGCATTCATCCCGAGGATCGAGATAGGGTGCGTAGAGAAGCTTTTCCAGAGAGGGCGGCCAAAGGCTCCGACTTTGACGTGGAGTACCGAATTATTCTTCCGGATGGAGGCATCAAACACCTCTATTCTGTCGGGCATCCTGTCTTGAACGAGTCGGGGGACCTCGTGGAATTTGTCGGGACCACCATGGATATCACCGAGCGCAAGCAGGCGGAAGAGAAAATCCGGGAACAGGAAGTGGAGCTCCGTCAGATTCTGGACGTGGCACCCCAATTTTTGTTTGTGCTAGGGAGCGATGGAAGCCGTCTGTATGCAAACCAATCCGTCCTCGAGTTTCGTGGTCTTACGATTGAAGAGTGGCAGAAGCTCGATTTTCGCGAGCGCTTTCATCCAGATGACGTTGAACGTATAGCTCGCGAAAGGGAGCAAGCGCTTTCAAGCGGGTCTCCGCTTGAGACCGAAGCACGAATGCTTAGACATGACGGCAAATATCGTTGGTTCCTCTTGCGTTACAAGCCGCTGAGAGATCAGTTGGGACGCATTACGCGTTGGGTTGTCCCGGCGATTGACATAGACGATCACAAACGATCGGAAGAGAGACTGCAGTATGAGAACGTTGCGTTGCGCGAAGAAATCGATAAAACATCGATGTTCGAAGAAATTGTTGGAACTTCTCCGGCGCTCCAAACGGTGCTTTCCCGCGTCTCCAAAGTCGCTGCCACAGATTCCACCGTTCTGATCACCGGCGAAACAGGTACAGGCAAGGAACTAGTTGCACGCGCGATACACCGGCGCTCCCCGCGTTCCTCATACGCGTTTGTGAGTGTGAATTGCGCAGCTATCCCGCGCGACTTGATCGCCTCGGAATTGTTCGGCCATGAGAAAGGTTCCTTCACTGGGGCAACTCAGCGGCGCTTAGGACGCTTCGAACTGGCCGACAGAGGCACGATCTTCCTTGACGAAGTTGGAGAGCTCCCTACCGAAACCCAGATCGCGCTCCTGCGTGTTCTGCAGGAACACGAGTTTGAGCGTGTCGGCGGAACTGGATCTATTCGAACGAATGTTCGCGTGATTGCTGCGACTAACCGTGACTTGCAGGCGGCTATCGCCGCAGGCATATTCCGAAGTGACCTCTTTTACCGGCTCAACGTTTTTCCCATCGAAGTGCCTCCTCTGCGGGAACGCCGGGAAGATATTCCGGTGCTGGTTGAATACCTCATCGATCGTTACGCGAGGAAAGCTGGAAAGAACATACGCAGGGTAAACAAAAGGAGCTTGGAATTGCTTTACTCGTACCCTTGGCCGGGTAACATTCGCGAATTACAGAACGTCATCGAGCGATCCGTAATCGTATGTGAAACAGAGAATTTCTCAGTCGATGAAGGTTGGCTTTCATGGCAGTCTCATGTAACCGGACCCGAAAGCTGTCTTCGGCTATCTCGTATGTCTGCTGCCCAAGAGAAAGAGATCATTGCGGCGGCCCTGCGCGAAAGCGGAGGACGGGTGTCCGGACCGTCAGGTGCCGCTGCCAAACTCGGCATACCAGGATCCACGTTGGACTCGAAGATCAGGTCATTAAAGATCAACAAAAATCGCTTCAAAATTACAGATCCCTCAACAGATCGCGTTTAGCTTCCTGCCCCCGAAAGCATGGTTTCGAAGTTCGTAAATTTCCGAAATTCGGAATTTAATCTTCCTCTCAAACAGCTTATTTTCAAGAGTTTGATATTGGCGCTGTGATTGCCATTGTCCGACTGTGGAACGGACCTCACGGAGGTAAGAATGCGCGGGGGAAAGTTGATGCTGATGATCGCGAGGACGGCGAATGCTTTTCGGCGCAGAAGGGACGATAGCGGCCGACGACATCATAAAAGAAGCCGCAAATCAGATACCGGGCCTGAACATTGCCCCGAGGCCGGGAGAAACCAAGTTTGGATCAAACGAAGGAGCAGGTACCATGCAGACCCGTAGTGTAAAGCTACCTTTCGGGCGGTCAGCCCGGACGCACCGTCGAACCACAGAGGAAGGCTCCACGACGGTAGTTATGAAGAGTCAGGTTGCCCAAATTTCGCGCGCTTCACAGCCAGCCACTGAAGCCTTCCTAGATGAGTCGCTGACTCCGATCCCAAGTATGGACTTGAAGGAAGTCCACCGGTTGGCACGCTTCCTTCCAGTGGTGGTTCTAATTCCCGGGTCCACAGGGGCACATCAACTTGCTCGGCATAAACCTTCGGTGGCGGAGTCGTCGGGTGAACGCTCCGAGACGACAGTATTTGGGGCGCTCGGAAAAGCAGTGGAGCGCTTCGTGAGTAATACGGTCACGTTTGGCGATGTGACCGTCAATTTCTCCACAATGGAAGTTCTCCGCAAAGGCGAGCCTGTTGTGCTCAAGGCCCTGGAGTTTAAGACGCTGAAATACTTGATTCAGAACGCACGACGCGTGATTTCACGCGATGAGATGCTCAACGAAGTGTGGGGATATGAAAACTACCCGTGTACACGAACGGTAGACAACCACATTCTGAGGTTGCGCCAAAAACTCGAACGCAATCCTTCACGCCCGGTACATTTTCGAACAATGCATGGCACCGGATACAAATTCTTACCGTAGTGCCGTTATGCCGGTGTGCACGAGATCGCAAAAGTTTGTAGCGGCCTAGATTTGCAAGAGGCACGTGTTTTCGAGAGCTCCAGGGGAGGAAGATGCTCAAGATCACGAGGGCGGCAAACGGAGAAGTGGTCTTCAAGTTGAGCGGACGAATGGACGCAGAAAACCTAACCGAGTTGGAAATGCTCCTGACTTCAGAAGCGGACGATCGCCGCATCGTCTTGGACTTAAGAGATCTAACCCTGGTGGATCAAGATGCGGTCAGTTTTCTCAAGCGCTGGGAAGCGGACAACATCACCCTCAAAAATTGTCCAGCATATATCCGCGAATGGATTACGAGACAGCGAGACGGTAGATAGCACTTCAAACCTGGAGCAATGACAATGTTTTCTTCTGTTGTTTCTGCTATTAGGCCGGACAGCGAATACAAGCCGGTGAGGTCGTTCGGGGACAATGCGGATATCAATCAGGGCGAGCTGATTGGATCCAGCGCCAACTTTCGAGCGGTACTAAAGAGAGTGAAAATTGTGGCGCCCACAGACTCTCTCGTCCTGATCCAGGGGGAAACCGGAACGGGAAAAGAGTTGATTGCTAACGCAATTCACAATCAGAGTTCTCGACGGGACGCACCGTTTGTCAAAATGAATTGCGCCGCGATTCCCGCAGACCTATTGGAGAGCGAACTCTTCGGGCATGAAAAAGGAGCATTCACGGGTGCGGTTGCCCAGACCATGGGTCGATTTCAGCTGGCGCACAAGGGTACGCTGTTCTTGGACGAGATCGGCGACCTGCCCCTTCAACTCCAGCCCAAACTGCTGCGTGTTCTACAAGAGCAGGAATTTGAAAGATTGGGTAGCGGACGCTCCATTAAGGTGGATGTTCGGGTAGTGACTGCGACGAACCAGGAGCTTTTAAAAATGGTTCAAGATCGCCAATTTCGGGCGGATCTTTACTATCGGCTGAATGTCTTTCCGATCTGCTTGCCTCCGTTGAGGGACCGGTTGGGCGATATCCCCTGCCTGGTCCGGTACTTCGTCCGCAAGTACTCGCAGCGATTGCAGCGAAACATCGAGTACATTCCCGATGAGGTGCTCGACGACCTAGAGCGCTACGACTGGCCGGGCAATATCCGCGAATTGCAGAACCTCGTCGAGCGTGCGGCCATTTTGTGTGAGGGAGATACCTTTTCGATCGACGAGACATGTCTAAAACGGAAAATCCCGCAACGGTCCGGCCCGGCTGTTCCGTTTGTGACGGCAATTGCTGACAGAGAGCGTGAGATCATCGAGGCGGCACTTGCAGAGTGTGGTGGTCAGGTTGCTGGCCAAAAGGGAGCAGCCGCAAAGCTCGGGATTCCCCGCCAGACACTTGACTCAAAGATTGCAAGCTTGAACATCGATAAACGGCGTTTCAAGGAGTTAACTCGCTACTCTCGGTTACTCGAAGCCTCAAGCTTCGTGCCTGCAACCACTGCCGAAGAGCCGACAGCTTCATAGTAAAGCTCGCACTGGCCTGATTGCGTATATGTCTGGTGTGGCCGTAATAGTTGGGACATATGTTTCGCTGAGAGATCAGGGAGGCGACCTGAGATTGCTCCGTCCGTGTGGCCGCGTGCTGGAGGTGTTCAGGGTGTTGCACCTGCTAGAAGTTATCCCGAGCTTTGAGGATGAGACCCAAGCGCTCGCCAGTTTCCGACCGCAGAGTTACGCTGCAAGGCTCTGATGGTCCGAAGGTCGTAGAATCAGGTATAGGATGCGACTAAAGCATGTTCCCGAATGGAGACAGAGTTTTGGCATGAGTAGCCGCCCTTATCGGCTGATAGCGATGATGATCGGCACCGTCACTACCAGCGACAGAGTTGAGAGGAGCAGAGCCGAGGCAGATTCAGCTTCCATCGCTTTGTACTTGGCGGCAAGCAGAACAACGATCGTCGCGAGGGGAAAGCTGCAACAGACAAGTGTCTCGCGCGCGAATGGACTTTGTACATGAAGCAGATGGAGCAGAGCGAATAGCACAGCCGTCTGCACGGTGATGCGACCGAGCGTGCTCAAGAGTACTGCTTTAGAGAGATGGAAGGCGTGAGCCGCAAGGGTTAATCCAACGGTGAACACAGCAACACCGGATGTGGCGGAACCAATCATTGAGAAACAACTTGCTACGTCTTTCGGGATGCGAACACCCAGTAATACAACAACAATTCCCAATACGGGAGCCCAGAGGAGCGGGGACTTCAATCCGGACTTGAGTCCGGACAGCACCTGCGCTCTGCGGGACGACGTTGCAGAAGATGTTCCGGTTCCTGAGCCTCCCATCTCGAGAAGAATAATGGCCGTCGGAACGACAAGGTTTATGGCAAGAGCAACAAGTCCCACGGTGCCCGCGCTGGTATCGCCAAGCAAGGGTTGGAGCACGGCGATTCCGAAAACTGGAGTAGCTGATGTCGCGAGCATAAGGGCAACCACAATCGAAGCGGGTCCTTGCAATGTGTTCAACCTCCGCAGGACAAGCCATGCGAGCAGGAACAGGCCAACATGGGCGAGAATCAGCGCCAGAACAAGGCGACCCTGCTGCAGGAGCAACTCTCTCGGAATCTCCGTCATGCCGACGAATAAAGACGCGGGTAGCGCGAAACCAAGCGCGAGCTTGCTCAACCCCGCAGCTTGGTCCGCATCGAACTCATTGCGCTTGCCAGCGAAATAGCCGAGCGCGAGAACGAAAAAAACCGGAAGCAGTGCTCCCACAAGTCCACCCACATTCATAATCGATCCTCTTTCCGTATTGGCTTCAACGCCTAGAACTCGATCTTAGTTCTGAATCCGAAGACAACGGCGCGATTCGTGCGCCCGCCCACGTTTGCGTAGTACTGAATCACCGGCTGCAGAAGGAGCATCGGTAACGGGTCCAGAAGCGTGTTTAATTCGACGCCTTGCTCCGTCTTCGAAGACTGCAGACCGGGTGGTGGGAACTGCGAACTCAAGCTGTTTCGCACATATCCCAGTGACATGGTGTTGTGAAAGTGTAAAGGCAGCGGCTCATTGAAGCGCAACCCTGCCGTGAGTAGTGTGTTGTTGCGGTTGACATCCGGAGGACTCCAGTCGTAGGCGAACGTTTCGTCCAAGCCCCTTGATTCTTTCGGGTCCACGCGCCAGAGAGCTTGGCTCGCCATCCAGTACAAGAGGTAGTTCCCGGCACGCGGCCTTGCACTGGTTGGCGTCGCGAACTTTCCGGGATTATAGGAAGCGCCGAACTGGTAGAGGCCGGAATATCCTTTTCGGGTTTCGACGTTGTCAAACGCTCGGACCGACGATGCCTTCTTGCCCGGAGCAAAGCCGATCTCAGAAACACTCACTGGAGTTCCATTGAATTGCGGAACCAAGCCGGTGGAGTTTTGTGAAAAGGGCGCGCTGACCGCAGCCAACACCATCGACTTCACATAAAGATTGTGGAGTAGTGCGACGCGAACCTCCATCGCTGGCGTGGAGGGAGGATCGAAGGACTCGAAAGTCGTGAATAGATTTCCCAGCGCGTATCCCATGGGCTCGAAAATAAAGGACGCAGCGTAGTGCTGGGCTCCGTAGAAATCTTGGCCTGCGAACTGGCCCACGCGTGCAGTGATACGTTCGTCCAGCCAACGTTTTTCGATCCACCATGAATCGAGGCGACACGTATTCTGGCTGGATAAGCCGCTGGGACTTGTCAGGAGCCCGAGATATGCACCGAGATTACCGCCGCCTTGCCACAGCGCTGTTGCATGGAAATACAAGCCGTGCACACCGGTAAGCGCACCAAAATCGATATCAGCCGTTCCGCGAAACCTGTTCCAGCTTGCAAACCGTTCCTTCTGCTCACTCTTGATGTCCCACAGGGAATCGTTTATGTATTGAAAATCGAAGCGCACTCCGCGCTCAAGCAGGCGCGTCCGTTCGCCGCCCCAGTCTCCAAAGAGATGCTCGTGCGAGCCTTGACCCGTCTCGTGACTGTCGGGACCACTGAGCGTTTCGTCTTGCTGAGTCTGGGCTTGGACCGGAAACGCAAAAAAGCAAAGCCCGCACCAGAGAAGAAATCCGAAGCTTTTTCGTGGCTTCTGGATACCGCGCTCCGGTGACGGAAGCTGTCCTCCAAGGCTAGAGTTAAGAAGCTGAACGGCGCGCGCACGCGTATCGTTGTCGCTTAGTTCCGTTGCCGATCCACTGGTCGCTAACGCGTGCCGTCTTAATACAAAATGACCAATCGTCATGGCGAGCAACAGGAGCGCGGCTCCCAACAATCCTGGCGCTCCAAACCAAAACACCGCAGTGGCTCCAACCGTAGCGCCCAGGACGAACGCGGACCATATTCCGCCGAGAAGTTTGACCTTTCGATCGGACACCGACTTGGTCCCTTGAAAACTGTATCTTTCACTTTCAGTTTTGAGCAGGGAAGTTATCATTCCCGTGAGATACGTTGTGTGTACGCTGATGCCGCCAGCCTGACTAAAAGCTCCATTTTGAAGGCCCAGTGCGAGGGATAAACAGCCAACGCATAGACCAAACTTGGCGGTCAGATGAGATGTCAAAGCGAAATACGCGGTCGAAATCAGAACCATCTCTACGCCCATCACAATAGGAAGTAAGAATCGATACGGTGGCCTCGCAATAAAACGGCTCCAGATCAGGATCAAAACCACTCCGCTTAGGAAAAGAGCGATTGCTAAAAGGTGCCGTAAAACGGTTCGCCAATCGTGACCGGCCACACTAATCGCCGCCAACACAAGAGTGCCCGTAATGTGCCCTGTAAAGGTCTTGGCAACGACATAGCCCGCGGCATCGCAATACCCGCCAACAACGGCAAGCCCGAACGAAAGCCAAGAACTAATCTGCTCGTTTTCTGACATTAGAAACATCTCTCTTCGAAGTTGTGAGATTCAGGGGTATCGCCAGTTTCTCTGTTAATGGAGGAAGCGCGGAGAACGACCGCAGTGACTGTGGACGGCGCACTTGCCGGCCACAGCCCGCTGGGTCTGAATTACACTTCGCTCAAACCGCTCTCAGGCGGCTGCACCTGCCCGGATTGCTTCGTTGCTGTATTCCGGTTTGTAGACATGCTCGCGGATAAACGCGACCATGTCAGTTGGACGCGGGACCCTGGCCAGGCCGGAGTCGAAGACAAGTGTCGCCACTCGTGCAGCTGTCTGGACTTCGGTCTCAAGGATGTTCGACTGTAACGGGTACAGAAGACCCTGTTTGAGCAACTCCGACGGCACCTGATCCGCTACCGCCTGCCCAGCCTCAATGAACATTTCATCTGTGACGCGCTTCGCCTGCGTGGCGAAGATCGCCATGCCGACCGCCGGGAATATATAGAAATTGTTCGCTTGTCCCGGCAGAAATGTCTGGCCGTCGTAGTGGACGGGTTCGAACTGCACGCCAGCCGCGTAGATCGCCTTGCCCTTCGACCAGGTGTAGGCTTGCTCGGGTGTGCACTCCGCATGCTCGGTGGGGTTCGACAGCGCAAGGATCACAGGGCGGTCGTTGACTCTAGCTATGGCCTCGATAACTTTCTGATTGAAGGCGCCGCCAATTGTGCTGACGCCAATGATCGTGGTCGGCTTGATGCTCTCGATCGCGGCGACGAAATCCCGTGTCGGCGCGTGCTGGTGTGCATACGGCTTCTGGAAATCGAGGAGATCCTTGCGGGACGACTCCAGCAGACCATTGATATCGAACATGTAGACGCGAGCCTGCGCTTCCTTGAGGCTCATGCCCTGCGCGACCAGCGCCGAACAGAGCAGATCGGCAAGACCGATACCAGCCGAGCCGGCACCGAGGAACAGGTACTTTTCGTCCTTCAGTTTTGTGCCTTTGAGTTTGGCGGCGTTGATCATTCCTGCAAGCGTGATCCCTGCAGTGCCTTGCACGTCGTCGTTGTAGACGCAGTACTTGTCGCGATAGCGCTGGAGCAAGTGCACGGCGTCCGCGCCCGTCCAATCTTCGAAGTGAATGCAACACTTCGGAAACACTTCCTGAACTGCTTCGACGAACTCATCAACAAAAGAATAAAGATCTGTCGTCGCCGGACGCGTCTTGCGCATTCCGAGATACAGAGGATCGTGCAGGTATTGCTCGTTGTTGGTGCCTGCGTCCAGATACATGGGCAGCAGGTATTGAGGCGGCACGCCGGCGCAGGCGGTGTACAGCTGAAGCTTGCCGATGGGGATGCCTGCGCCGTTTGCGCCGAGGTCACCTAAGCCGAGAATCCGGCCGCCGTCCGTGACGCAGATGAACCGAACGTCTTTCTGCGGCCAGTTCTTGAGAATGTCCTTTACTTTGCCGCGACGCGCCATCGAGAGATACATTCCGCGAGACTGCCGGTAAATGTGTCCAAACTTAAGGCAAGCTTCGCCAATGGTCGGGTCATATACGATCGGGAGAAAACGCGCCGGGTCTGACATGACGGTCCGGTAGAAGAAGGTCTCGTTGTGGTCGAGCAAATTGATCAAATAGATGTAGCGTTCCAGGTCCGTGGCTTTTTGCGCGAGCTGCAGATTCACGCGCTGCAATTGCAGGTCCTGCGACTCGGTCACGTCAGGTACAAGGCCAACCAGGCCAAGTGCCTGCTTCTCAGCCTCCGTGAAGCCGGTTGATTTGTTTAAAGCTGGATCGTGAAGCAATTCGATTCCATGTTTTGTAGTGCTAGCCATGTTGATGCCTTCCTTTCGTTTTTGCTCAAGACAGATTTTGTGATTCTCTATCGCCCCATCACGCAGCAGCGCTCGCTACATAGGGTTTGACCATGTTTTTCGGGTCTACAACTCGATCGAACTCGGCTTCTGTCACAAAGCCTAGCTTCAGCGCGGCAGCCTTCAGCGTGAGGTCGTTATCCAACGCATAGTGTGCAATCTTGGACGCCTTGTCGTAGCCAATGACCGGCGACAGCGCTGTCACCAACATCAGCGAACGCTCGACGTATTCGTTGATTTTCTTCAAATTAGGCTTGGTGCCTTCGACCAGGAATTTGCGGAAGTTTGTGCACCCGTCGGTCATGATCGTGACGGAATGGGTCACGTTGAAGATGATCAGCGGCTTGTAGACGTTCATCTCCAAGTAACCGCCGGCACCGCCAAAACCCACCGCGACGTCATTCGCCATCACTTGGACGGCGATCATCGTGAGCGCTTCGGCCTGAGTCGGGTTCACCTTGCCCGGCATGATCGAAGAGCCCGGTTCATTCTCCGGAATCTTAAGTTCGGCGAATCCCGCGCGCGGGCCGCAGGACATTAGCCGGACGTCGTTGGCGATCTTGTAGAGTGAGACAGCCAGCGTGCGCAGCGTGCCGGAGAGCTGAACCTGAGCGTCATGAGCGCCCTGCACGGTGAACTTATTCGGCGCGGTAACGAACGGCAGGCCTGTGAGCTTGGCGATCTCCGCCGCAGCTGCCTCGGCAAAGCCAGGTGCTGAATTGATGCCGGTGCCCACCGCCGTGCCACCGAGCGCGAGACGGTAGACACCTTTCAGCGCATCTTCGATGCGATCGAGATCGTCCGCAAGCATGCCCTCGTAGCCGGACCATTCTTGCCCGAGTGTGAGAGGCGTAGCGTCTTGCATGTGCGTGCGGCCGATCTTGACGATGTCGTTCCACTCGGCGACTTTCGCAGCCATTGCATCGTGTAACGCCTTCACGGCGGGTATAAGCCGCCGCTTCGCATTGACCGCCGCCGCAATGTTCATCGCCGAAGGAAATGAGTCGTTGGATGACTGAGCCATGTTGACGTGGTCATTGGGATGAACCGGCGTCTTGCTCCCGAGCGGCGTGCCCGCGATCTGGCAGCAACGGTTCGAAATCACTTCGTTTACATTCATGTTGAACTGCGTGCCACTGCCCGTCATCCACACATGCAGAGGAAACATGTCGTGATGTTGACCTGCGAGGATCTCGTCGCAGACTTGAACGATCAACTTATGGCGCTTATCATCAAGCCGCTTGCCGTCATGATTGGCATTCGCGGCGCCTTTCTTCAGGATAGCGTACGCGGTAATCATCTCCCGCGGGATTAAGTCCTTGCCGATGCTGAAGTGCTCAAGCGAGCGCTGAGTCTGCGCGCCCCAGAGTTTGTCCGCTGCAACGTCTACCTCGCCCAGGCTGTCGGTTTCTTTGCGAATTTCTGCCATCTTATTTCTCCTTGTGCGCCGGTTAAACTGGCGAGGTGTAGTGAATGCAAAAGTCATACGACTGTGAACTAGCGACCCACATCGTCGCGCACTTAGGCGACGCCATCCTCAAGTCAGACGCATAGCTCGTTGCTGCTGTTCGCTACTAACTAAGAACCACTCAACCAGTCGTTCTAAACTCGCTTTGCCCTCCGCAAGGCTCACTTCTGATTCCCGACGATCTCGATTCCACGCGTTGTCAACAACCACACTCCGAAGATCGCGAACACCTACGAGCCGCAACCAAAAGTCCAAATAGGTTGCTTGGTGATCGAATCGTGAGGACGGTATAGGGGTGCCCTCCAGGAAGCGTGAACCGCGTGTATAGACGACGATTGCCTTTTCCACGTTTAAGAGTGGGCCGTACTGTTTGCCGTCATAGGTAAACAGATAGTTTCGCTGCGCCACGAGATCAATCAATTGTTTGAGCTTGTAAGGCAGGCCAAAATTCCACATTGGAGTTCCTACGACGATTCGGTCGGCGTTCTGAAAGCGTTGGATTAACGATTGGATACGCTCCCATACGTGGGACTCTGCCTCAGTCATCGTTTCGTGTTTCACTGCTTTGTACTTCGCTCCAATTGCGTCGGAGTCGAACTCCGGTAGCTGTTCATGCCAGACATTCAACGTATCCACAACGAGCGAACCGTTGTCCGCTTTGCAGGCCTCGATGAATGATTGGGTGAGGCAGATCGAATCGGAAGACTTGCCTCTTGGTGACGATTGAATCTCGAGAAGTTTCATTATGGTTCCTATGGAATCGGATTCTCTTCGAACAATTAAGCGACCATCGTCGAGTCGAGTGGGCGCTACTTCGAGACCGCACGTGCCGCACTCTCAATTACGCCTGCAACTTCCTTGGGGTGCGAGACGTAGACTACGTGGCTGGCGCCTGCGACTTCGACCGTATGGCTCTTGGCCCGCTGGGCGTACCAGCGTTCCAAGTCCGGGTTGATGGTTCGATCGCTTGCCGCCACTACCATCCAGCTCGGTTTGGTTCTCCAGGCAGCCGTGCTGATCGTCGCCGAGAAATTGTCCGCACGGTTGAACACCTGTGAGCGCGCCATGAATGCGGCCTGATGGTCGGGAAGGTCAGCTGCGAACAACTCATGAAACTGCGCCGGATCGATATATGTGAAACCGTCTGGCGTTTTCTTGATGGCGCCCGATTTGGCAAGATCGCTCGGAAAGCGGTTTCCGTCCTCGGACTCCTTCTCGCCGGCATCCGGCATGTGCGCTGCGACATACACCAAGCCGGCAACCGATGGATCCGTCCCCGCTTCCGTAATGACGGCTCCTCCATAGCTATGCGCGACAAGAATGCATGGTCCATCCTGCAGGGCCAGCATGCGCCTAGTAGCAGCCACGTCATCTTTAAAAGACGTCTCCGGCTCTTGCACGATGCTGACGTTGAAGCCATCTTTGACGAGGATGTCGTAGACACCCTTCCAGCCGGAACCATCTGCCCAGGCTCCGTGTACCAGGACGATATTCTTTACTGGCATACTCGATGTTTGGGCGAAAGAGTTGTTCGACATTCCAAAGGCGCACAGACATATGAGCCCCACCTTCACGTAATTCGCGATCATAAAACCTCCTCAAGGTTAGGTTTCTTTAGGAAGCACTTAGTCTGCCAAATCAATTGCGCGAAGCCTGATACACGCGACGCGTGAAGTCGTTGCTTGTTTCCTACGCACCGCCGCTGCCAAACGACGATTTCCGCATAGGAGTGCATTTGAAAGATTAACGCGATAGCGGTGGACCTCGGGTTTTCCAGAAGATCGTGCTGAAACTTCTGAAGTGCCGAAATTTCAGAGGGAACGAATCAGAACGCGAAGGGGCAGGCGTAGCTTGTCATGCGGATGAAGCCCATCTCCTCGTATCTATCCCCCATGTCATTCTGTCCGACCCGCACAATGGCACTCTCAAGCGACTCGAGCTGAAGGAGAAGTAACACACGTTGAAAGGAAAATCTTGCGCGCCTTCGCCGGAAGGACTTCCCGACAGAATTGGTAATCAGAGGTTACTGCGAGTCTCTGTGCCGATAGACGCATTCGGTCTTCATCAGCATCTCCCCTGAGCGCTGGACGAGCGGCGTGAATTTAATCCTGGGATGTTTCCGACGATACTCTTTGATCAACCGCGGAACCATTTCAATTCCGAGTGAGTGTAAAATGCCAAGAGATACGGTTTCGGATTCTTCCCCGGTCTGTTCGCTGAGCAACCGCTTTCCGTTTTCAAGGATGCTAAGAGCCTGAGTCACATGCTCCAGAAATAGGCGCCCATAAGGGACAACACGACCGCGCGTCCCTGGCGATAGAAGAGTGGGACTCCCAATTCCCCTTCCAATTGGGTAACAGCGCGGCTGATCGCAGACTGAGAAACGAATAGCTTTTCGGCAGTGCGAGTCACATGTTCTCGCTTGGCCACTTCGCAAAAATACTTCAGCTGTTGCAGTTCCATCGAGTCCTCCTAACAAGCATTCGTTGCGCGGGGCGCATCGTTCTGATGAATTCATTCTATTGGACGCAACGCACCGCGGGTCCTATCGTGAAATCGGTTGAAAGGAACTGTGATGATACGTCCGGAATTACAGTAATCGATTATTTATCTGAACAGTTGGCTGATCACACCATCGACCACCTGACAGACTTGGTTGTGCCGACGTGGGCGTAGACCGTTTTTGATCGTCAAAACAAGTAAGCCTACCCTTCGCGTTCTGATTCGTTCCCTCTGAGATTTCGGCACTTCAGAAGTTTCGGCATGATCTTCTGCAGCAAGTGCGGGAAATTCAATGTTATGGCGTTGGCCGCCCGATTGCATTTGTATCAGGCGGGTTGTCGAACGTTTGAGGAGGAGTTATGGCAGTACACAGACCGCGCAGCTCGATTCTTTCGTTGAAAAGCTGGCTGTTCACGCCCGCGACGAAAGCCAATCGGTTCGGCCGGGCGACTGAGGTACATGCCGACGCACTCATCATTGATCTCGAAGATGCCGTGGCCCTCCTTGACAAGCAGAAAGCTCGCACTGCTGCTCTTCAGTATCTTGAGCAGCCCGCCCAAGGTAGGTTGCCGTGCGCGCTTCGAATCAATGCCCCTGTAACTCGTACGGGAATTGAAGACTTGCACTCGCTTCTCGAATCTTCAGCTGCGCCGGATTACATCATTCTGCCGAAGTGCGATTCTCCTGCGTTCATCCGCATGGTGCGGACGCTGCTCGACCAGGCTGCGAAAGACACAGAGATCATCGCCCTCATCGAATCGGCAAACGCAGTCGAGGCATTACCCGCCATCGTGGGCAGCGAAGTCAGACCGGTTGCCCTGATGTTCGGAGCGGCGGACATGGAAGCAGATCTTGGTGCGAAGACGGGGTGGGAACCGCTGTTATTTGTTCGCTCGCGCATCGTGCAGGTCGCTGCATCTGCGGGCATCGTAGCCGTGGATTCTCCCTTTTTTGACATCGCTGACTTGGAAGGGCTGAAGAAAGAAACAACGGCAGCACGGGATTTAGGTTTTCACGGCAAGGCTGCAATCCATCCTAAGCAGATCTCCGTGATTAATGATGTTTTTGTGCCAAGTGACAATGAGGTCGCGAAGGCGCGCCAGATCTTGGCCGTGAATCAGCAAGGTGTGGGTTCGGTCGACCATCAGATGGTGGATGAAGCAATTGCGCGCAAGGCAAGGCTCACTCTCGAACGGGCAGCTATCGCTGCTGCGAATCTGGTGACTCGCTAGAAGGCGGAGCGGAATGACGAATAAAGAGGAGCGAATGAAACAGATTGAGGGAGACATGACGGAAAAGACGCTTTCGGCATACCGGCAATTGGGCCCAACGCGGTACCGGGAAACATCCGGTCTTTACTACGAGGATTTCGAAATCGGCGACACATTCGAGCACCGACCCGGAAGGACGATCACAGATGTAGACAACATCTGGATGACATTGCTCACCATG
>Ga0185299_10004614_pt1 | contig 16455 bp, 15 predicted proteins | sample PaiPotPPA55metaG_FD_128002 | JGI IMG/M metagenome (GOLD analysis project Ga0185299, IMG submission 128002) | Iron sulfur acid spring bacterial and archeal communities from Banff, Canada, to study Microbial Dark Matter (Phase II) - Paint Pots PPA... ...
CGGTCCGCCGTATTTCTGCTTCCGAGGTATCCAAAAATGCCAGATGTCGAGCACTTAAAAGTGACAAGAGGCTATCGCTGCGACAAAAACCCGATCTTGAATCTCTTCATCATGTCACTCTTGCTCTTCTTAATCGCCCTCGGCAACGGATGCGGCTCTGCTTCACCGAGTTCCAACTCCGCAAACTCTTCCTCGACCCTCAATCCTGCCTCGACTGCACTCTCGCTTTCGCCCGGCAGTGCGACTATGGCATCACTGCAACAGCTGCAATTCACAGCCAGAATCAGTGGAAGTCCGAACACGGCCGTAACCTGGTCAGCGAGTGCCGGAACGATTTCGAGCAGCGGATTTTTCACCGCGCCTAAGGTGTCTAGCGATACAACTATCGTGATAACGGCCACGAGTGCCTCCGACCTCGTGTCTAATCCTCCGCCTGTAAAGGGCGGCGGGCGTACCACCGACCTCAGCACGGCTCCGAAAGCAACGGGAGTAGGTTCGCACGCGTCGGCCATCGTCACTGTTACAGCTCCGGGCACCCTGGCTGTCACGAACTCCGCACTCCCTGCAGGCGACGCTGGTGTACCTTACACCGCCCTGCTCTCAGCAACCGGTGGCGTACCGCCTTACCTCTGGAGTCTTACAAGTGGGACCCTGCCATCTGGAATCCGGCTGCAAACCTCCAACGGCGAGATAACAGGAATAACCGCTCTTCCCGGATCATATACTGTCATTCCAAAGGTGACCGATTCAGCCGGACATACTTCGTCGGCTGCTCTCGAACTGTCGATTTCCTCAAGTTCAGTCTGTGGGCCACCGGTTTATTGTTCCCGGACCGACGTCGATATCGTTCAACTACCGTCGAACCTGCCCAACGTGGGGAACCTATCGGGCGTCAACACCATCGTCACCGACCCCGACTTTGGCAACCGTATCGTGCGAATTACGGATGCAGAGACCAATCCGCTAAAAGCCTTTAAGAACCGGACTTACGTTACAGCAACTAGCGGCAGCGCCGACGAGAATCTCTGGAACATCGACTCGACGCTTTTCGTCATTCAGGACAGCGGAGCAAATTCTTATCCCTTCACCTTCAACCCGACCACACTGCAAGCGGCTCGGATGTATGTCTCGAGCTTTCCTGCGACGCACGGGCTCAGGCTGTCGGACAGCGGTGACTGGAGCCGTGTAAACGCAAGTGTTCTTTATACGTATTCAGGAACTGCCATCAGCAAATACGACTTCTCCGATCGAACCAATCCTCCTTCCCCGCAATTGGTCTATGACTTTACGAGCAGTCCCAATTGTCTTCCGGCTGGGTTCACGGCGACGTGGCATACCAAAGGTGGGGTAGGCGCCGACGACGCTGCGTTCGGCATGGCGTATTCGAATAGCGGAGGCCAGGAAACCGGAATCTATGCTGTCGCCTACAGAGTTGGCAGCGGTTGCAGCGTGCTGAATACGAAGACCGGCCAAGTGACCGGCGATTGGGGAGCGAAAGGAACGATCACCTTACCGGATCGCTGGACGATCCACAACGTGAAGCTATCGAAGGACGGAAACTGGCTTGTCATTGCCAGCCAAGTGTGTACATCGTCCACGTGTTCGCAGGAGCCGTACTTCTGGCAAATCGGCACGACCAACGTCGTTGCCTGCGGTGAAAGCGGCCATTGCGACGGTCACTGGACCGAAGGTTACTCTCATTGGGTCAATAACAACAACTCACCGCTCTCCAACCAGATGATCCGGTTGTTTGGAGAGTCGAATTCCGTCAGCAGCCTCACCCACAATTTTCCCTTGGGATTGTCCGGATATTTTGACCAACACCAGTCGTGGAATAATGTCGATCCCGGCGACAGTTTGCCGTTCGCCTCCACCACCTGGATCCCGACCAGCCCTTTCACCGCTCCTTGGTACAACGAAATCATTGCCGTCGCAGCCGATGGCAGCGGGACAACCTGGCGATTCGCCCACAGTTTCATTACCACCCGCTCACAGAGTTTCAGTACCCAGTACGGTATTGGCTCCGTTTCGCAGGATGGGAAATTTTTCATCTTCTCTTCCGACTGGATGGGTAGTCTCGGATCGGAGTCGGGAACCACAGCCTGCACGATTGGTATCAACTGTCGCGGCGACGTCTTTGTCGTCGAAATGAGGTAGGGAGCCGGCCTGTCAGGGCATCGGTGTCGGATCCAGCGGAAGCTGCGCCGACTTTTCCGATGAGCGCCGGGCTACAATCGATGAATGGCTGTCCCAACTTGAAGGACGGTCTTCCCTTTCGCCGTTCCACACACCGAAGCACCGAACGATAGTGTAGATCACCGTGCATCTTTCGATACCCGACCTACACAGTTCGCCACGGCCTCCTGAAGGGCATAAAGCGCAAGGGTGGGCTCGGTTGGGTTCTGGCGTTGTTCTCACCAGTCATTGAGAAGGCCGAAAGATGATCCGCTGGGGCGGGGAAGCGACGACGCGCACACGGGTGAGCAATGTCTTTGGTCAGAGCATTGCGCGTACTACGAAGTTTATCAACTTCGTCAATCAAAAACTGCAGATGTTTTTCCATCAATGGAAGCGGGATCAAAACCACGCTCTTATCAACTTGGAATTACTGCTTGACCAGTTGGTCTTTGAGAAAGTGCCGGACATCCTGCACGAAAAGCGGGCTTGCTCACTCTATGTGCTGCACCATTTTCAGGAGCAAGAGTCCGTTGAGGAGCGCAAGCGAGAAGGCCGCGAATTTCGCGCTAGGGAAGGCGGCCTGCGAGACATGCTGAGCAAGCAGTAGGGTCGCTTAAGAAGGGTACTTGCCAGTCGATCAGGCGCTGAAGTGTGCAGTGCAGATTGCGATGCCTTCGACGCCGCGCCCTCTTATAATGCGTTAACGTCGGTTGATTTGAGTTTGCATGGCGGCCTCATACAACTCTCCTGCATTGAACGCCGGATTGATATTATGATGAGAAGATTTGGTGGGGCCGAGGTTATTTTCTTGTGTTCTGCCATTTATTGGATTTGAGGAGAGCTTACTCTCGATGTCGAGAATCTGGCAGCGCGCTCGCACGAGTTTCTTCTGGATGGTGATCATTGCATTGGCCATCCGAATTCTAGTGATTTGGCTGTTCCATACGTACCGATTCGGCCCCGGCGAGCCCTATAGATTTGGCTACGAAATGGGAAGGATCGGTCGATCCATCGCTCAGGGCAATGGCTTTGGCAATATCTACGGTGGTCAGACTGGTCCTACCTCCTGGGAACCCCCGTTGTATCCCTACATCGTAGGAGGTATTTTTAAGCTCTTCGGTGTCTATACTCGCCGTTCAGCCTTTGTGTTGCTGGCGATTAACAGCGTTTTTTCCGCCTTCACTTGTATCCCCATTTTCCTCATCGCCACGCGATGCTTCGGAAAACGAGCGGCGATCGGCTCGGCCTGGACTTGGGCGTTGTATCCCCTCTCAATCTATTGGGCTGCGACCTGGGTCTGGGAAACAGTCGTTTCTACGCTGCTGCTCACAATCGTTTTTTGGCTGACCCTAACCATGGAAGAAAGAACCGGCGTAAGACCGTGGATTTGGTTCGGCCTGCTCTGGGGCATTACTGTGTTGAGCAATCCCGCGCTTGTATCGTTCCTTCCTGCTTCCGGTCTGTGGATCCTATTCCGCTACAGCAAGAGAAACCGACCTTGGCTCGCCCGTGAGGTGGTAGCGTCCCTAGTATTTTTGGCATGCCTCCTTCCGTGGCAGGTACGCAACTACCGTACGTTCGGTCATTTTTTTTTCGTGCGTGGCGATTTTGGCATGACCTTGCGCATGGGAAACGGACCAGAAGCTCGAGGCGACTGGCTGACTGATCTGATCCCCTCGCGAAACCGCAACGAATTCGAACGCTACGCCAGCATGGGTGAAACGTCTTACGCTGCCGCGCAGAAACGAGAGGCGATCCAGTTCATCGAGGAGAACCCCGGCCGGTTTGCCGTGCTCTGCATCAAGAGAATTTTGTACTACTGGGCGGGAAACCCGCGTGCTTCTATCTTGCAGCCTTCGACCTTCGTCAACCTTCTTGAAATTGCCGCTGCCCTTATCTGTTTTTGGGGCCTCACCCATGCACTTTGCAATCGTGTTCCTGGTACGTGGCTGTTTTTCTGGTTGATTGTGCTTTTTCCGTTGGTCTATTACATCACATATCCAAACATCCGTTATCGTGAGCCGCTCGACCCTTTCACGATAATGCTTGGCGTCTTCTTAATCACCGATCAAAAAGCGAGTCGTCGGACCACAACTGAAAATTGCCTATGCAATGTGTCCACCTAAGTTCAATCGAGCCGATCATTGGGAAGCTTAGATACGCAACATTCGAGCAAACAGTTCCCGACTGAAAGGATTGGGATGCTGGGCATTTACAATCTTGCACAATTGTCGCCAGCTCGGGAGCTAACATCGTAGGATGGGTAGCACTCGGTCTGTAGCCGAGCGATATGTGTATTGTGGAGGCTTACGGAATTTAGCATCTGTGTGGCAGAGATTGCGAGGTCGCGGAGTTGGAGTGGTATTGATCTCGAAGTTGATCCTTGATTTCGATTTTTCCTTTCCGCGAACCTGGGATTGCGCGGATGTCGTGGTGTGCTTAGATGCAACTTCCTTAAGAAAGCCGACTGTACCCGCAAGCTGCAATCCATCATCGAGGATCACGCTACGACGCCGCCGCTTTTCGCCTTTCAACACGAGCGCGCTCATTTTCAAGACTGGCCGAAATCAATCCCGTGCTGATCCTGACGAAGGACGAATTATTCGGGCAATTCAAGAGGCGTTTTTCGGACGCCTACTCCGACAAATTCTCCAGAATGGGGGAGCAATCTGCGGGAAATCGGCGATTTGACATAGTCAACCAAGACCGACGAAGCCTCTATCGCTTTTGCCGAACCCACTAGGACCGTAGCGCCGTTACGTTCCCTGAACACGGATGGCCCTGCACACGGCGAGAAGCGCCTGATCGGCTGTTGCCCTCTCCTTGAAATCCTATTGAGGCCAAACTGGAACACGGGAACCGACCAGCGGAAAATCCACGATCAGCAGATGATTTTTCAGGCACCACACGAGCCGCGTACCGGCGACCTCCTGAGCGCCGACGACCCCGAGTTCAGTGGCGTATACAAAGCTGCAAATGCCCGTTCTCATTTGCACGGTTTGTCCACTTCATCTTGTTGTAGAAGAACCCGAAACGTACGGCCCGCGATAATCCGAATGAAGGGCGCGAAGCCTGCAGCGGCACCGACTTCGGTTGCGGCGTGGCATAGCTCAAAGTAATCGCAGTCTTCCCTGCCCACCGCGCACTAAAATTGCGACCTCCGGCTCCGATAGTTGATCCGCATCCGTCCCGTCGAATAACCGGACGAGAATAGGTCCCACATCCGTTTCGAGCTTCGACATCCATCACTGGGGTAAAGGGACCCTGTTGGCAGTGCGGTGAAAAGGCGCCCGCCGCCGTCAAGCCTGCTTTACTCCCTCGATCATCGCCCAAGCAAGCTTCGAAGTTTCCATCACCCAGATCTTCACAGACTGACGATGGCGCCACCATGGGTACTGAAACTCCGGGTCCGTCACGCCCTGGACCCACAGGTGAACGTTCGGGTCGTTCCTCGTAATCCTTCTCCAGAGCATCCCTGCTCGGCGCGTGTGATAGTTCGAGGTCACGATTGCGATCGACCGCCAGTTGTGTTCTCGAATACACAGGCTGACGACTTGCGCCTCCTGCACCGTCGAGTCTACATCCGCATTGGTCTCGCAAAAGTCCACACGAGCAGCCAGGTTGTTGCCGTAGCTTCGTTCGAGATACGACCGGGCGATGGGTGGGATAGACTGGCCCCAGTAAGACTCCTTGGGAAAGCTGAGCAAAACTCGGTCGGCAACTCCCCGCTGTAACAAATTGATAGCTCCGGCGATACGGACTTTCTCAGCGACCATCGATCCTTGGAGCACGATGGCCGCATCAATATGCCCCGGTGGCGGATCGTCGGCAATCAACAGTGCATCTCCCCAACCCAGTAAACACAGGACCACGACAACAACAGCGGCGAATAAGCAACCGAAGGCGCACAATACAGGCCTGGCCGACAAGGACATCCGAGTGCTTCCCCAATGCTGACCCGAGCCGGGTATCCGCACGACGGGTATTTAACGAAACGGCCCCAATTGTAGCATGCACCCTCGCAGTTATCCGGATACCGCATCTCCCGGTAGTGGGCTACTTTCACTTCAAGATAGCCCACTACCCATCTCCCGTTGCAAGGCATAGTCCTGCAAACATCAGGGAGGATTCCAGGACTCCAGCCACTGTCGGCTTCCGTGCTATGGTCAGCCCGAAAGCGAGCTAAACGGGTGGACAATGGAAATTGTCGTTTTAGAAACTCTGCCTTTCGGATCCGCGCTATGGGCTCCACGGCCTACAAGCTTTGCAATGATCTCACTGGTCTCGCCGATTAACCTTAATGCCTTGAATCCCAAGAATGAGTGTGAGGTACTTCTAACCAGGCGGACGGCCCGCACAGACTCAGGACTGGTGTCGCAGCGAGCTTCCGCTGAACGAACGCCGGATATGGGTGAGATTCTTGCGCGTCGCCCCGCGAAGTTCGTCCGAGAACGTACAACAGAATAAAAAGCGGTTGTTCGCATCGGCATAAACCCTCACAGGTGAGAGAATCTATAATCTGAGTGCAGAACATGCGAACAGCAAATTGAACTAGCGCAGCACGGGATTGGGGTTAGTTGGTTCTACTCTATTCTCTGTGGTCCATCTGTTCTAGAGGAATCCGACTTTGAAGGTGCGTTGCAAGGCCATTGATTTCTCAATTCCGAAAAAGTGATCGTTCGGTGCCCAAGAATTACATAATCTTCCTGATGTATCACGAGTTGGACATCGCGGGGCGGCCTCTGTGCCAGTCCGAAGCAGGGTACGCTCGTTACGTCCTGCCGGAGCTAACCTTTCGCACGCAAATGAATCACTTAAGGAGTAATGGATGGAAAGGACTGAGCGTCAGTCGAGCTCTTAAGTTTCCGGACGGACGTAGCGTCGCAATCTCTTTCGACGACGGCTGCGAGACGGACATCCTCGCAGCCTTGCCGATCCTGCAGCGAAATGGTTTCAAAGCAACGTTCTTCGTCACTTGCGGACGGTTGGGAAAGCGTGGCTATCTTTCGCCAGCTCAACTCAGAGAACTCAGCGGACACGGTTTCGAAATCGGATGTCACTCGATGACTCACTCTTACCTCACCGATCTCGACGACAGCGCCCTGCGGCACGAAATAGTCGACTCCAAGATTCAATTGGAGCAGATTATTGGGCGTCCCGTAGACCATTTCTCGTGCCCGGGAGGACGCTGCGATCAGCGAGTGGTAACCGTGGCACGCGCGGCCGGCTACCAAAGTGTCGCCACTAGCCGCATTCAGGCGAACTCAAGAAGTACAGACCTTTTTGCGCTGGGCCGAGTAGCGATCTTACGAGATGTTTCCTTGAACGCTTTTGTCGCCATCTGTGAGGGAAAGTCGCTATCCCGCATTCGCGCTCAGAGCGCCTTCCGCGAGGTGGCCAAGCACATTTTGGGCAATGCGCTTTATGATCGTATGCGGGCCACTTTACTGCATCGCCAAAGCCAGCTCCCTTAGATGGGAGCCATTTAGATGCATCGGCTGTGGATCAGGTCGCCCCACTCCTCCTTGCAACCTCTGTTGGCAGTTCTTCTAAACACTGAGTAAAATGGGTTTACGTTGCAATTCGGCGGGAACGGACAGTCATCAACTTGTAAATGACACTCTTCCTACGGTCGCTTGCGGTGCTGGGTTTTAGCGGGGTTGTCTGCGCGGCGCAGAATCACGTACCTCCCAGCCATGACAGACTTCAAAGCAACACGTGCGGACCGCCGGAATATTGTGCACGCACTGACCGTCGGGTTGAACCCTATCCAGAAAAACCGCCAGTAATAGGACCAGCCGGCTCTGTCATTATTGATCCTAATTTCGGATCGCGCATTGTGCGCATTACCGACGGTAGATCCGATCCCACGGAGGCTGGCCGACCGCTGTACACACCCTCTTCCGCAGAACAGAATTCGTGGAATAACAACTCCACGATGTTCTACGTTACTACTTCTGGGGGATCTTTTCTAATCTACGATTTTGATCCTACTACCATGAGGACACGACGGGCCAAGAGCCCGAATCTTCCGTGGGGGGCAGAACCACAGTTCAGCTTCCGGCAGCCCAACCTACTCTATGGGATCAATCGCCGGACCGCGGTCTTCGAACAGTTCGACTCGTCGACCGGCCGGGTCACGGAAATCAACGATCCTTCAAAATGCCTCAAACTCGGCCCCAGCGACCATGGAAGCGGCATTACGGTCAGCGCCGATGACAATCGCTTCATGGGCGCCTTCGGACCCAAGCAAGACGAGTATCCCTTCGTCTACGTTTACGACAAAACGCAAGGCTGCCGCTGGCTGAACATGGAGACCGGCGAAGTCGGCGGCCAGTGGGGGCCCAAGGGCACAATTTCTTCTCCCGACCGTTTTCCTCTTCATAATGCGCGCATGGCAAAGTCTGGAAAATTTCTCTACATGACTCGCGGCAGTGGCGAAAGCCCCGGCCATCGCTGGGCGGTATGGAAAATTGACACGCTGAATGTGAGCATTTGCTCGCGGGGTTGCAGCGGCCACCACGTGCTCGGGTATTCCCACATTCTGGGCGTCTCCGGCCTCACTCATCCAATGGATCTGTGGAGCCGGCCCCTCAACAACCTGGAGAAAGATGCTCCTCTGGTCAGCCCATTGGAATCCGGCAAAGAGCTTTGGTTCGACTCTCATTTTTCGTGGAACAATGTGGATCTGGATGATTCCACTCCCGTCTGTTTTTCCACCTATCAGGCCACGAATCCGGACACACCCGGCGCCGCACCATTGACGAGTGGACCATGGGACAATGAAATCGATTGCGCGGAAACGGATGGGAAAGCTTCCAGGATTTGGCGCTTTGCCCATACCTACAGCACGGCTAGGAATGGCTTCTGGTCGACTCCGCGAGGAAATGTTTCCCAGGATGGCCGATTTTTCATGTTCACCTCCGACTGGGAAGACCAACTGGGGAAACCGCCGGCTGGCGAAAAATACCGGACCGATGTTTTTGTGGTCGAACTGAAATGAACCCCTGGCTACAGAACACACTTGCGGCGGAGCGCCAGACCTGAATGGAACTTTCTCAAGGTGCGCGACCTCTTTCACACCGAAACTTTCATCACATTGGCTTTGTCGTCGCATCCATTCAAGACGCGGCACCCGGTTTTCTGGACGCGCTGCACGCGGAGTGGAACGGGAAAATTTTTCACGATCCCATTCAGGTCGTCCGAGTGACTTTTCTGCGCAGCAATCAGGCTGGGAATCCCCCGCTGGAACTGGTAGAGCCTTCGGGAGAAAACTCGCCGGTCATTCCCTTGTTGAAACGGAGCGTTGGTTTACACCACCTGTGTTACGAGATAGACGGCTTGGAAGAGTAACTCGCTGTGAGTCGCGCCCAAGGCGGCCTCATAGTCAGACCGCCGCTTCCCGCGGTAGCGTTTGGAGGCCGCCGCATTGCCTGGGTCTATACCAAGAACAAGCTTCTGCTCGAATATTTGGGACGTCAAAAGAGGCCGGCTGAAGAATGAGTTCGGATTCCAAAGACTTGGACCTGCGAAGCGAAATCGACCGTTTGATAACGGCTGGCTCCGCGGATTTGGCTGGTTTGCGCCTCTCCGAACTGTGGCGCAACGAGGCCGGCGCCGCTACTGCCGCCTTTCTGGTGAATCGCTGCGAAAAACTGCGCGGAAAGATTGCCCTGATTTCCTCTCGCGTGGCTGTTCTGCGATCTTTCACTGTGGAGCCGGCCATCCCCCTGCTCAGAGCTGAGGCCTTCTTGCACGGAATCGATTTGACGGTGCAGATGGGAGACTTCAACGCCTATGTCCAGGAAATCCTTGATCCGGACAGTTCGCTTTACGGTTTTAAGCCAGACGTTGTTGTGGTCGCCGTAAGGACGGCTGATCTGGCTCCCGAACTTTGGCAAGGGTATGCCGATCTCGCACCGGAAGCAGTCTCAGCGACAGCCGAGCGCGTGATCAACAATTTCAGCCAGTGGATTCGAATTCTCCGCGAGCGCAGTTCCGCCGCTGTAATTATTCACTCCCTCGAACTTCCGGCGCGTCCGGCCACGGGCCTTCTGGATGCGCAGCAAAGCATCGGCCAATCTGCCGCCATCCAGCAAATCAACCAGGCAATGAAACAGATCGCGATGGAACATCGAGGCGTCTACATTCTCGATTACGACGGACTCGTCGCCCGGCATGGCCGCCTCCGCTGGCATGACGAACGAAAATGGCTCACGGCTAGAATGCCGATTGCGGCGGATCATCTCATCTACATGGCGCGCGAGTGGTTGCGCTTCCTGGTTCCTCTTTCCGGCAGAATTGCCAAGGTGCTCGTGACCGACCTCGATAATACGCTGTGGGGAGGCGTGATCGGCGAAGATGGGATGACCGGAATTAAACTCGGCGCGGAGTATCCCGGTGCTGCCTATCAAAGCTTGCAGCACGCCCTGCTGGATTTGGCGCGGCGAGGGATTCTGCTGGCCATCTGCAGCAAGAATAATCCTGAAGATGCGATGGAAGCCTTGGAGAAGCATCCGGGAATGCTCCTGCGGCCCAAAGATTTCTCCGCCGTCCGCATCAATTGGGATGACAAGGCGCAGAACCTGCGAGACATCGCCTCCGAATTGAACGTCGGAGTCGATAGCCTCGCTTTCCTGGACGACAACCCGGTGGAGCGGGCACAGGTGCGTAGCGCGCTGCCTGAAATCATGGTCCTCGATCTGCCCGAAGATCCCATCGCCTACGCTGCTGCGGTGCGGGATTGTCCGGTCTTCGAACGTCTGGCGCTTTCGAATGAAGACCTGCGGCGCACAAGCCTCTACGCCGCCGAACGCGAACGCTCCGAAGCGGAAAATAATTTTCAAACCAAAGAGGATTTTTTTCGTTATCTCGAGCTGGAAGCCGAAGTCGCTCTCGTATCGGGAGCCACAATCGCCCGGGTCGCGCAGCTCACGCAAAAGACAAACCAGTTCAACCTGACCACACGGCGCTACAGCGAACAACAGATCGCCGAAATGGCCGACCGCCCGGGATGCCAGGTTCTTTCCATCAAAGTGCGCGACCGGTTCGGCGATCACGGCTTAGTCGGCGTCGCCATCACCCGCGACGAAGGTGGAACCTGCCAGATCGACACCTTCCTGCTCAGTTGCCGCGTCATTGGACGAAGCGTCGAAACCGCGTTGCTTGCGTATATAGCGCGCAACGCCGCCTCTCGCGGATGCGAGCGCTTGCACGGGTGGTTTCTTCCAACCAAAAAGAATGCTCCTGCGAGCGACTTTTACCGGCAGCATGGATTTGAAATGGCCGATCACAACGATGTCGCCTCGCTGTGGTCTCTGAATTTGACGCAGGGTAGGGTCGATTCCCCGCAATGGATTGAAGTAAGCTGATGAATGGGGCCATGATTGAACGTATTTGAACAGGTTCGAGGCATAGCGTCTGATCTCCTCGGAATTCCCGCAAACCAAATCAGTGCTGCGTCTTCTCCGGAAAACATCGAAGCATGGGATTCGGTTCAGCACTTGAACCTGGTCCTCGCGATCGAAGAGAGGTTCCAACTGCAACTATCGCCCGAAGAGATCGAGCAGATGAAAAACATTGGCGACATCGCGGCCCTCGTTGAGAGTAAACGGCAAGCCGCGCCGAGCTAGTCTTGCCCATAAGAATCCAAGCTTATCGTGAAGAGCATGAGCCGGCGGTTGCTGATTTCAATCGGCGGCTGCAGCGGTCTTTGGCCGACCGCGATCTGGTGTTTTCCGAAAAAGCCAGCCCGCAATGGCTTCCCAACAGTGGTAACGCTCCCGTGTGGAACGAGTTCTTTCTGGCAGTCGAAGACTCTTGCGTAAGGGGCGCCTATGGACTTAAACAGGAACAACTGTTCGTTCGCAACAAAGGAACGCACAGGATAGCCTGCTACCACCATTCGCTTTCCGAAGGCATTGTGGATAGAGCTTATGCAAGTGTTGGAGCTTTGCTCGTCAGGGATGCACTGGCCCGGCAGCCGCTGCTTTACGTGCTCGGCATGGGAGGATTCGAGAACCCCCTGGCAAAGATGCTCAAGGCACTTGGGTTCAGCCTGACTTTGCTGCCGTTCTATTTCCGGGTCGTCCATCCCAACGCTTTTCTCCGGGAAATGAAGGCGCTACGTAGCACACCATGGCGCGCAATCCTGATGAACATGGCGGCTGCGACGGGAACGGGATGGCTTGCCATCAAAGCGGCGCAGACTGCCGCCGGCCTCCCGGGCCGTCCCGGTAATTTCATAGTTGACGAAGTCAGTGAATTTTCGGCCTGGGCTGACGACCTCTGGAACGAAGCAAAGGATTCGGTCAGCATGGCGGCTGTGCGCGACGCGAACACCTTGCGAATTCTGTACCCGGAAGGTGACAGTTTCCTGACACGCGTGCGCGTTACACAAAACGGCACGCCGATCGGCTGGGCAATCGTGGGAGAGCGCCGCAAAGACGCTTCGAAGTTTGGCGCAATGCGAGTAGGTTCCATTGTGGATTGCTGGGCGGCCCATCAACACGCTCTGCCCGTAGTGCGCGCGGCGACGAGAGCGCTGGAGCAGCGCGGCGTCGATCTGATCGTTTCCAACCAAGGTCACCACGCGTGGTGCCGCGCCCTGGAAAGGTCGGGCTTCCTGAAAGGACCGTCGACTTTCATCTTTGCCACTTCGAAAAAACTAACCGAATTATTGCAGCCGCTCCAGGAAAATCAGCTCTCCCTGCATGTAACTCGGGCCGACGGCGATGGCTTGCCCCGCAATTTCTGACTGATCAACTTTGTCTGTGGGCAAGCTTCGATTTGTCGCCCACTTCGGCGTTTAATTCGTAGCCCATTGAAGTCATCGCCGGCCCCCATGCCGCTTCTATATTGGCTACAGACTCAGCCGGCAGTACGGAGCGCCAGCCTCCGGACGATGCTTTGCGAACAAACGGCTTGTCCTGGCGCGTATATCTGGTCTGCACCCATTTTCCGCCCTGCGTACTCTCCAGTTGCCGCATGCGATCAGCGGAACTCAATTCGACGGCGCGAGCAAGTCGCTCGCTCGTGGGTTCAATGCCAAGCAGGGTGGCGACTTTCACCAACTCGCGCGCTGGATCGGCGATCAGATCCTCGTACCGCAGCAGAACGAAGTGTTTATCGTTCTGGCGCGTGCTCAGCCAGCTGGTCACATGGTCTCCCCAATTTCCCAGGCGGTTCCAGTAGTGCCCTTCAATCCAGCCGGGTACAAACCTCTCAATCGGACAGTCCTCGGCAACCGATTTCTGCTTCATTTCCCAGTGGTAGTTCGAGACGGCAACGTCCCGCGGGTCGCGAACGATATAGATGGTCTTCTTGTACCGCGGATCGAATACCTCATGGCTCTTAAGAATGCGCGGTCTGGGCAAATGCCGAAGATAGTGGTCACCATGCTTGTACATGTCGGGAACAAGACGTTCCACGTTTAGAAAAGTGACCGGCACTTCCGTATGCACCAAATTGCCGACCAGAAAACGCGTCCATGTATTCCCCGAGCGAGGGTACGAAGTCAGGAACACGTCGTCGGGGAAGATGGTGATGTCGCGCTCGATTCTGAGCCGACGAAAAAGTACGTCATTGACGCGCGAAAGATGTTTTAGTCCCCTCTTCAGCATTCGCTTGCCTCGGATTTCGAAGCCGCTCTCATGAATGTTTCACATCCCACCAGCACGTTGTTTCTTATTTTAGCAAGAGCGGTTAGGACGCTCGACAGCTAGGCCTCATCTGCTCCGGGAATCACGCTCTCCGGCGAGTTTCGCCGCCTCTGTAACCAGCCTTCAAACCGTTGTTTTTTCGCGAACAAATCTTTGGCCTGGGCCCGCAGCTTAGAAATAAAATTAAACCGCGATTTCCTAAACCAGGGCACGCGGTGCGCAACACAACCGTATTTCTCTTTATATGTCCCTTCTCCGCCCCAGTCGTAGATTTCGTTCCCGCGGCTCTTCCAGTACTTCATGGCATACCAATGAATCGCTTCGTTCGGCCGCAGGCTTTGGCTAGAACGAAAACTGGCATTGCCCCAGAATTCCGCAATCTTGTTGAAGCCGGGAAAAATGCCTGTGGCAATGCACTTCCCTTCCACATCGCGCGCCCGCACCAGCAGGATGCGGCCCGTCGGTTCCAGATTTTTCACCAGCGCCCGCACCCGCTCGACGTTATAGGTAGGCACCAGGCCCTGCTTAGCGAAAACATCCTTCAATTGTTCGTAATATTCATCCGCAAACTCGGCGTCATGAGCCTCCTCGAGGGTGACTCCGCTCTTCTCCGCCTTGCGCACGCAGCGGCGGCAGGCACTATCCATGCCGCTAAATAACTTCTCTTCTGTTTGAGTAAGATCGGTTCGGTATGAGGCGTAGGCATCGCAGGTAAAGCCGTTCTCCTCGCCGTCGCTGACAACAAAGAACGGATCGGAAACTTCGATATGCAGGCACTTCAGCGTGTCCCAGGCTATGCGCTCGATCGCCGCTAAAGCCGCGGCCCGCGAGGCTCCAGGCATCAGATTAAATCCCATGTAAGGCGTGGTCCACCCGGGGAACGAGCTTCCCAGAAGCCGAACACCGAAGCGCGAGATCACCAGCCCGGTAAAGTACCCGATGGCTTCCCCACCGTCTGACAATTCGCACAGGACGATCTTCGCGCGCTGTGTTTCGCGCACAAAGTGCAGCCACTCCCGAGTTTGAAATACGGTGCGGTCGGCAAAAGCGTCCAGCCTCGCCCAGTCGGCTGTTTCCGGATCGATGATCGTCGCCTTCATTTCCGAGGGCACCCCATGATAGTTGTGAGCTTGCTTTACCTACCAGCAAATCCCCTGGTAGGACGCGGCCGTTCCCGGACGAGAAGCCGACGCCAGGTTAACCAGATCGATCACAACCTGCTCAGGACGCAGGCATCCGGCGAGTTGGTCTTTATCAACTTTGGTGGCGATGACAACCACCTCGCCGCTCCGCACCACTTCTTCAAGATCAGCGGAAAGCAGCGAACCAATATGCGGAATCACTTCCTCAATATATTGTCGATTCGATCCAGCCAGCCGCCCCAGAGACACGTCCCGATCCCAAACCCGCAGTTGGCTGCCTTCTCCGAGTAGCCGCTTAATCATCTGCACCTGTGGGCTTTCTCTCAGGTCGTCGGTCCCGGGTTTGAAGCTTAACCCTAGAAACGCAATCTTCTTCTTGTTGGTACGGAGCACTGCCTCAACCGCGCGATCGATATGCAGCGCGTTGCTCAGCAGGACGGATTCGAGAAGAGGTAGCCCCAGATCGAGTTCTTTCGCGCGATGGCCCAGAGCCCGCAAATCCTTCGGCAGGCAAGATCCGCCAAAAGCGAAGCCCGGTGACAAGTAAGCTGGAGAAATATTAAGCTTTGTGTCGGAGGTGTAAATCTTCGTAACCACTTCCGCATCCACTCCGAGGCTTTTGCACAGCGTTCCCACCTCGTTGGCGAAACCGATCTTCACCGCGTGGAATGCGTTGCAAACATACTTCACCATCTCAGCGACCGGGATGCTCGTCTCGAACACCGTACCCGGGATGGGTTTATAAAGCTGACGCACCAACACTAAATGTTCCGTGTTCTGCGCGCCGAGCACGGTATAAGGAGGCTGAAGAAAATCTGCCACCGCGCTTCCTTCGCGCATGAATTCCGGGTTGTAGCAGACGGCAAAATCCGTCCCCGCGCGCCGTCCGCTGGCCTTCTCCACCGCCGGAATCACCAACGACTCGGTCGTCCCCGGCAACACCGTACTTCGCAGGACGATCACATGATACGAATTCTTCTGTCTTAGCGCCGCTCCAATTTCATGAACCACTCGCTCCACATAGCTCAGATCAAGCTTTCCGCTGCGCAAACTCGGTGTTCCTACGCAGACGAAAGAAATCTCCGAATCCAGAACCGCCCGCGCCGCGTCGGTTGTGGCACGCAGCCGGCCAGCCTGATGTCCCTCTTCCACCAGTTCGCTCATCCGGGCTTCGATGATGGGACTGCGTCCGCTCGCCATCATCTCCACTTTCGCCGGACTCACGTCGACCCCAGTCACACGATGGCCCACATGAGCGAAGCATGCCGCCGTGACCGAACCCACGTAGCCCATGCCAAACACACTGATCGACAGATCCAATCTCAAGCTCCTCAATCCGCGCCGATAAGGTGACCTTCTAGTATGCCAGTTCTTTTACTCGTCTCGAACGTGACCTAAGTTTTCTTTTCTCGTCACGCTTCTTCTCGGATTGGAGTATACGGGTGCAGTGAGGATAAACTCTGAGGGTGCCTCTC
>Ga0185299_10004615_pt1 | contig 16453 bp, 7 predicted proteins | sample PaiPotPPA55metaG_FD_128002 | JGI IMG/M metagenome (GOLD analysis project Ga0185299, IMG submission 128002) | Iron sulfur acid spring bacterial and archeal communities from Banff, Canada, to study Microbial Dark Matter (Phase II) - Paint Pots PPA... ...
GGTTTCTCACGGCGGCTCTCTCCTTTAAAAGGGATTCGCAACCCGAACTCTATCCGAGTTCGGGCGAGAGCCGCTGCTTCTTGTTCTCAAGTTTCAACTAAACGTGGGGCATCCTCCTATACTAATTTGGGCGATATGAAGAATCGGCTTGAGCTCTTATTGCAGACTTATCCCTTTCAGCCCTTGGGCGAACTTGTTGCTGCGGGGTAAGACTCTCTTTGCTGATGTGTAATTGTGGTTGGCTCATGCCAGAGTTTCTGCGACCTGGACGCAACCGAGAAAACACCCCACATCCCGGCTACGTTGAAATCGGTGTGGTCGTCCAAAGTCAGAACGTAGGTCAACGCAATGAGTGTTCCTACTCCCTTCACCTGTTTGAGCAGAGCAACCTGGGGATAGACTACCGTGGCGATTTGCTCGATCCGCCGGTCGTATTCTGCGTCCTTTTCCTCCTTGGACGTGAATCACCCATGCGCCGGCTATCGACGTCGCTGACTTTCAGGCGCGTCAATTCCGCGTTTCGCATGCCGGTGGCGTATAGGGCGATCAGTAGAATGCGCTGGTAGGGAGTGCGCGCCGCGTCGATGAGTTGCGCAACTTCTTCCTGACTGAGAATCGTCGGAAGATGAAATGCTTTTTTTTGGTAGGGTGTTTCGGCGATACTCCAAGCCCTTTTGAGCGTCTTGGTATAGAAAAACTGCAGAGCCGCCAAGCGTATTGCCACGGTCCCCGGAGTTAAGTTCCGCTTCTGAAATAATTCGGCCTGGTATTCGCGAATGTGCTGCGGCCCCAGGCGGTCCGGCGGACTTATTAGGCTTTATGGAGCGGGCGATGGGAATCGAACCCACGTCCGAAGCTTGGGAAGCTTCTATACTGCCATTGTACGACGCCCGCTCTAATCAGGTTCATTTTACCCGCAATTCCACCTTGTGAACAACCGCTTCGTTTACGAAAAGAAGATTCGGTTATCTTGCTCAGTGGGAGGCCGATGGGGACTGCGTTTGTGAGGTTGATTCGGTGAAGATTTGCTTAGCGGCGGGGGAGATCGCTCATGTGGGCGAGGAAGGTCACTAATTGCCAGAGTTGTTGGTCGCTTAAGAGATTTTTCCAGCCGGGCATGGCAGTCCATCGAATGCCGTGCTGAAGGATGTAAAAATTGTGATTGTCGGGCAGGCAACCTGCTGAGAAGATGGTTTGATTTCAGCGAATACTGTGCCCCTCCAGTTGATGCTGAGAGGAACAAACGCATCACTAACATGCCCAGGAGGTGCTGAGCCTCGCGTCCTGCTTGGGAGTCGGCTGCGCGATGCGTCCCTTGCCAAGATGTCTTAGCTCATGCCAAAAGTTCGTTCATGTCAAGAGTGCGGAGCGCCACATCAGATGGAACCGGGGCCCCAGTCCTGAGCGACCGGAGAAAGCCCATTTCAATAACGGCACCAGAACTGGTCTCAGATCAACTACTGATCGCGACCCGAAACGAAGATCTTAATCAATGACTTCTCGTGTGCGTGTATTTCACTTCGGCGACCGCAATGTGTTTGGCATTTTTCGCGACGAATGAAATAAATGAGTTACGTGTTTTCAAGAGCGCTCAGAATCCGGATCGATCCTGCCTTCGTCATTTACTTTCTCGTTAATTCACCCGCCATTATTTGAAAAACTGAGCGCCGTTGCGTCCTTGCCCGTCCAAAGAAAAAGGGCGGCTTCTGCCAGCCGCCCTTTTTCTGATTTGCAGCAAAACTACCAGGAGAATTTGACCATCATCTGAAGGATGCGATGTCCAATCGTGTTGGTAGCGTACCCGAAATTGGGGTTCGTAAGACTCCCGCTATTGTTAAACGTGAGGTTCAAGTTTTGGTCGCCGTTGAGGAACGTTCGATTCGGGTGGTTGAGGAAGTTATAGCCGGAGAAGCGGAACTGAAGCTTTTTGTTCTCCGACTGTCCGAAAGTGAAATTCTTGAACAAAGACAGGTCAGTGTTAAAAAATCCCGGGCCCGTCAATGATGGGAAAATATAGGCACCCTGCTGGCCGGGAGTAGCAAACGGCGAGAAGCAGGCACCATTGATGTACTGATTTGCCTTGAGGCCGCTTCGCGGGTCGCAGGTCAGCGCAGGCATCAGAGTGATATCCGGCGAGCCAAGCACGTTACTGCTAGTTGCCTGAATAGCTCCCGTGATGGTCCTGCCCATGAACGTTGTCCCGGCCGGAATAAAGCCTGTGTAGCCGAAATTGGAACTGACCGAAGCCTGCAAATCTGCTCCGGTCTGGTATTGGCCGATGCCTGAAATTTGCCAACCGTTCGCCAACTGTTTGACAAATCTGCTGGCATTAGCCACTTTGGGAAATTCATAGACATAGGCCACGTTGAAAATGTGCGTGCGATTGTTGGGCAGCGTTCCGTAATTGTTCGCAAGGTTAGTCGGATCGCCGGTTGCGGCACCGCCTTCACCGCGAATGCCGAGAGCCTTACCGAATGTGTAGTTGGTCAGGAAAGTAAGCGGCCCAGACTGCTTATTCCAGGTCACCTGCAAACTGTTGTAGTTCGAATACATTTTGTGGTCGATGATCTTCACCGTACCATACGCGCTTAGCGGGCGAGCCCCCTGCACGGCGCCCGTCGAATAGCCCGTGTCGGCACCAGTTTTAGAGCAAGCCCCCCCGTCGTTCGCCGGACTCCCTGAGGGATAGCAATCCGCCAGCCAGCCCTTCGCGGTGAACATCGTTCCCACTCCGAGATCGTTGATCTGGTCAAAGTTGTTGTTCCAATTGCTTAGGTAGTCGGATTTACTGCCAACGTAGGCGACCTCCAACTGGCTCTTCCAGGGCAGCCGTTCAGCCAACGTGAAGCTGTAGCTCTGGGTTCGCGGCTCATAGTTGTCTTTGGGATCCAGTAATGTGACCCCGCTCGGAGCGCTCAAGTTAGCGAGGCTGGGTCCAAGTGACGCAATCGTCGGGCTCCACAACGTCGGAGACGCAAACGATCCCCGAACGATGCCGTAGGCACCATTCTGCACGTTCTGCTCGTCATGGAAGTAGTACATGCCATAACCGCCTCGCAACACAGTGCGGCCACTGCCAAACACATCCCAGGCAAAACCTACGCGCGGATTGTAGTAGAACAACCTGCTCCCTGAACCCGAGAGCGGCGTCGAGGAGTTCACCTTATTCCACTCAACACCGGGGAAGTTAAACCCGTTCACTGAACCACCCTTACCCGCACTGTACAAGGCTGGATACCAGGCGGCAAAGCCATAGCCGGTTGTGTCGCTCCACGGCCCCAGGTGCGAGAAGCGCATGCCATAATCCAAAGTGAGGCGACGGGAAATCTTCCACGAATCTGTCGCATAGAATTCCGCCGATATGTAGCGGAACGCCGGAACGACGTCGAAATTCTGCTCTGAATATTGGGTCGTCTGGCCCATGAGCATGTCTGCGTAAGCGTTGCCCGAGGAACCAGAACCCCAGTTGCTGAAGATCATCGAGCCGTTAACCGCGGAGTTGCCTGGCTGTTCGTTCCACGCACGCTCCCAGTAAAAACCAAACTTAGTGGTATGCGTTTTCCAAACCTTGACGAGGTTGTCAGCAACAGAGGGCAACGTTTTCTTGGCGTAAACGGTACCGTTTAGCTCAAATCCCGTGTTGAGCATGTTGGAGATACCATCGCCCCAGCCGGTCATCTGCGGGAAGATGACATTATTGGGATTCGGATGGCTGAAGAGCAGGTTGTAGTTAAGACCGAGAGCGCCGCGATCCACCTTGGAGCGATCCGCAAAGCTGTTGGGCAAATTCAGATACGTGTAGCTGAATACCAGTTCGTTGGTAAGACTCGGACTGAAAACCTTAGTCAGGTTCGCTGTAATGACGTCCGAAGTGGATGTCTCGGCAATGGCCGAAGGATAGGGAGTGGTCGGAGCAGCCCAACTGTTCCCCCCGGAGCCCCAAAGCACATCCAAGCTGTTCAGCGCGCTATCGTGCTGGTGGTTGTAGGAGACATACAGTTTCGTGGACTGAGTGATGTTGTAGTCGATGCGTCCTCGGAACTGCAACATATTTGAGTAACGCGTTTGCCCATTGGCGTAATTGAAGCCGCCCGCTCCCGGTTTACTTGGATTCTGGTTTGGCAGCGGGTACAAGTTCATCAAGATCTGGCCGTTTGGATCGGCCATGCCTGGCTTCATCACTCCAGTTGTGTAGTTTTTTGTCTGGTTTTTCGGGTCGCCCGGCGTTGGAAGGGTTATCGTTTGGAAGTTGGGGCCACCCGGTATCCCGGTAACGGCGTATCCGTTGAGAGAACCCAAATAGCAGTTCTCGGTATGCTGCGTATAGTCTTTTCCATCAGCATTTAACGTGTAGTAAGGGCATCCAAGACCGTTAGCCGGGTTCGCTTTGAGCTCAGCGAAGTTCCCTTGCCGCATGGCAGCCGTCGGAGCGACTGCGTGGTAGACACCGTTATCAACGTCTTGCTTGTAATATTCGGTTCCGAAGAAAAAGAACATCTTGTCGCGATTCCGGTTAAAGTTCGAGTGCGGCAGGATAACCGGACCACCGATTTGGAATCCCGGATAGAAATACTTTGTCTCGGGCCGCGCAATATTCGAGTCCTTGTTCTGCGGGTCGTTGGCATTTAGCGAGTAATAGCGGCTGTACAGATAAGCTTCGCCGTGAAACTGCTGGCCACCCGACTTGCCGATTGCGCTGATCACGACAGGTCCCTTGGACTCATCCGCGCCAAAGTTTGAGGTCATCACTTTGAGTTCCGCAGTCATGTCAGCGTTCGTGTTCATCGCCTGGCCGCAGTTGCATCCTGGGTCAATGATGTGGGCGCCGTCCGAAGTGATGTCGAGGGCAGCGGTGCGAGTTCCGTTCGCCGAGAAACTGCCAACCGGACCCGTACCCGTGCGCTCATCCGACGCGGCATAGGAGCTTTGGTTGACGACCCCGCCTGTAAACGCCATGCCTGGCATGATTTTGACAAACTCGGCAGCGTTCTGGCCAACAATGGCAACGTTCTGCAGGATATGTTGGTTTATGAGGGTCGACTTTTCGCCCGAATCCTCCGGAGTAATCTGCGTATCGGCGGCTTCGACGACTACGGTTTCCGTCTTCGCACCCGGTTTAAGACTAATTCCCGAAACATTGCGCTTGTCCGCGGAGTTGAGAACGATGGACTTTTCTTCCCACGTGCTGAAGCCATCTTTCGTCACAGTAATGGAGTACGTACCCGGGGGGACGGCAGCGAACGTGAAGTAACCGTCTGAGTTCGAGACCGTGTTGCGCAGGTCACCGCTTGCCTCGTTCTTGAGCGTGACCATTGCAGCACCAACAACGGCACCCGACGCGTCGAACACTGTTCCGGTCAGCGTCGCACTTGTTGTCTGCGCCAGCACGGACGGCTGAAGCGGCAGAACAAGAGCAAAAAGTGCTGCCAGCAAGAGCGTAAAGGGCAAGATCCCGTTTTTCCTGAGAAAATCGATATTGCATGCGGACGCCATCAGTTTAGGAGCCATCAAAGAAACACCCCCGTTTTTTTAAGAGCTCAGACCCACCACAGGTCTTTTATCACGTTAAAGGTTCCGCGGGAGCGGAAGCTTTAACGTGATCGTTCACGATGGGCAGTTTTTTACCGCTCACGCCCCGCACGTGTCAAGTACTTTTTTTTATAATTTCATGCAATCTTTTGGTTTCTCGGGTTTCCGACCGTCAGGGAACGACTTTCGCCGCCTCGGCAAGCCTAGTGTCTGCAATGCTACAGTGAGCGTCGCTTGGATACCACGGATCCTAAAGCGAACAGCCCTGATGTCAGCAAGGGCGCTTCAGGGCCAGGTTCCCTGCTCTGCCTTGAGGCGCTCGTACTCAGCTGTCTCGCGCCGCATATCCTCGATGCGGTCGAGGGCGCGGTAAGCGTTCACAATATACAGTCGGATCGCGGGGCTTACCGGATCGAGCCGCTCGGCCGCCAGGAAAGCCGCCAAAGCACGCTCGTTGTCGCCTTGCGCACGGAGGGCTTTCGCGAGCGCTAACTGCGCTCCCACAGAATCAGGGCTCAACGCGACCGCCTCGCGAGCCGATTTGAGCGCCTCGTCCAGCTTGCCCTCAAGAACGTAGCGCAGGCTCAATTGAACTCGGGCGGGTACACTATCGGGCGTTATGCTTAGCTCTTGCAGGAATTCCGGGACGCACTGCTCAGGATTACGAGCTGCCAAGTACGTGCCATAGAAATAATGGACATTGGGGAACTTCGGGTACTTTAAGACAAGCGCTTTTAAGTCGGCCTCAGCTTCTTCGGGCGACTGAGTGGCCAGATCCCAGAAAGCCTTGCCCGCCATCGTCACGATGTCGCGCTGCCTCTCCGGAATATCTGAAGGCAGGATCGGCATGCGCAGCGCCGGCAGGCCTGCAGCAAGCATCATCTCGGGGTTATTGTGGACCTTGCGCGCAACACGCATCAGAATTTCCTGCGCCACTTCGTAAGCGCCCTGCTGATTCAGCAGCACGGCTAAATGATAATCGGCGATATCCAGCAATGGCCCGCCGGGCTGCGTTATGGGTACCAACATGTGGGCTTTTTTCAGATGCTGGAACGCGGCGTCGTATTGATTGGTGCGAAATTCGCACAAACCGAGCAGCGCAAAACCCGGTGCGGCCGAGGGATCCAATATCACCATTCGAGTCAACGCGTCACGGCACTCTGGGTACCGGTCCCGCTGGTATTCGATCATTCCCAGCGCCCACCACCCTTGGCTCCAGTCGGGACGCAACTTGACGGCGCGGGAATAAAGTTCAACGGCCTCCTCGGTACGATCGGCCTCGTAAGCCTGACGCGCCATCGAGGAAAGTTCTTCAAATGTCTGAGGCGTTGGAGGCGCGGACTGTCCTACCGCCGAAGTCGCGAGCAACAATATTACGGTCAGTCGTCGAATCACTTCTGCAAACTCCGTCCTCGTTCCTGATCCTTCGCCTGAATCGCGGCGTCCATGGCTTCGGCGATCTTCTTCTCTTTCCGCCCCTCCTCCACCCGACCGAGACGAAAGTAAATCGTCGAGAGGCTACGATGCGCCTCGATGTACTCCGGCATACGTTTGATTAGTTCCTCCAGAAGTGCCGCTGCACGCCGGTCATCTCCCTCGTCCGAGCACAAAAGAGCGAACTGGTAGCTGACCCGGACGTCTTTCGGACGCATCTGAACGGCACGTTCCAAGCTGGAGCGAGCTCCCTTGAGTTTGCCCTCCTGTCTAAGTAGCGTCCCCAGCCAAAGATGCGCGTCAAAGGTGGTCGCATCCAAAGCCAATGCCTTGCGGAAAGCCACCTCAGCACCGTCTAAGTCCGAGGCTAGAAACGCCAGTCTCCCGCGGAGGCTGTATGCCTCCGGCAAATTTGGATTCAGCGCAAGAGCGCGCTCCACCTCCTGCGTGGCTGCCTTCTTGTCGTTCGCTTTCATATGCGTGAAAGCCATCAACATGTGGGCTTCGGCGGTATCGCCATTCCGCAGAATACGTTGGATCATGAGAGCGCCGCGCTCGTCCTGCCCTTGGTGCAGCAAGGCCGTGCCAAGCAGGTAAGCCAGAGCGAGGTCGTTCGGATCGATATCTGCAAACGGGTCGAGAAGCGCAATCACGTGTTCGTCTTCGCCTTGGCGAAGGTAACATTCCGCTAGTAGCAGCATGAGGCGTCGCCGTTCGGGGTCGTTGGCGGGCTGAATCGCGTAGACTTCTTCGAACTCCTTAACCGCCTGCCTGATTTCGCCCATTTTGTAGTAAGCCAATGCAAGGTTGAAGCGGATCCCGTAATTAGTTGGCTGCGTCGATAAGGCTAGAGTGTATTCCTGAATCGCCTCGGTGTAGCGGCCCTCGTGGGCCAATGCGGCCCCCAGGTTTGAGCGAACAGCATCTGCTTCCGGATGGGCTTTCAAAAAGGCTCGATAGCTCGTGATCGCTTCGGTGTAGTGACCGGACTGGTGCAACTCGATGGCACGGCCCAATTCCCGCTGGCCGGATTCATCCTGTGCAGACGCCAAGCTTGCCAAAAGCAAAAATGCCAGAAATCGCCACAAGAACATCGCTTTCGTTATTCCTGCAGTGATGTAATTCCCATATAGCACAACGCGCTTCCTTTGCATCGACCCGCTCTACCTATTCCTCCGAAGGGACTCTGAGCCAGTGCCTGGCGTGAAATGGGGGCTTGCCTTCACGATTTGGACCAACCGCGATTGCGCACCACACCCTCCCCTTCGCGAATTGTTACTAGCCGATTGGCCGCCAAGCTCTTGTAGGTTTGATGCTGGCCGCTGGGCCAAAATATCTCAAGATCTGCAAAGACAGATGCTCCCAGGCCGAAGTGCAACCGGGGATCGTTACAAGAGAAAAAGCTGGACTGGCTAAGCACAGCTTGCGCCTGCGCCTTCCCATCGTAACGAGCCACGACGCGAGCTCCTATTGCACTGCGATTGGACTTTACGCCTTCCAACTTAACCTTAATCCAGTTCGCCTTTCCCCTAAGGTCGTTTCGTAGCAGCGACGGCGGCTCGTTGAGATTGACGATGACGATGTCCAGATCGCCATCATTATCGAAATCTCCGAAGGCGCAGCCGCGGCTGCAATGGGCGGCTGCTACGCCAGGGCCTGCTTCTTCGATGAGCTCTTCAAACACGCCTTGCCCCAAATTTCGGAAAACCGCGCGCGGAGTCTTATTCGGGTATTGCGGAAGCTTTTTCTCGATCTTTGGGTCAACATGACCCGTCGTTATAAACAAGTCCGGATAGCCGTCGTTGTCCAGATCAACAATCCCAGCGCCCCAGCAGACGTAACGCGTCTCAACTCCCAAGCGCGAGGATGCCGTAGCGTCCTGAAAGTATGCCTTTCCGTTATTGCGGTAAAGAATGTTCCTGTCATCGGCAAAGTGGGTCTTGAAGATATCGAGGTGCCCATCCAGATCGTAATCACCTACTCCGACGCCCATGCCCGCCTGCTCCTTTCCGTCATCGCTCAAGGCAACGCCACGCAATATCCCCTCTTCACGAAAGGTTCCATCGTGGTTGTTCATGAAAAGCAGGCTCGGAGTAGCATCACAAGCGACGAAAATGTCGGGCCAGCCATCTTCATCGAAATCCGCTGCGACAACCGTCATACCGTAACTCGAAGTAGCTGCCGCGATGCCTGCGGGCTGGCTCACGTCGGTGAAAGTTCCGTCGCCATTGTTTCGATAGAGCCAATGCCTGCCAGTAGGCAATCCTCGTGGCCCGCACGCGACAGGAATCCCCAACCAGATGCAGCTGCTGTTTTGCCCAGGGACGGGCGCGCGCTCAAAGGAAAATTGCACGTAGTTGGAAACGAACAGGTCCAGAAGCCCATCCCGGTTATAGTCCACGAAGCTGCAACCGGAGCCCCAGTACTCCTGTTGGCTCCACAGGCCGGCCTCCTTGGTCACATCTGTAAAGGTACCATTGCCGTTATTGCGGTAGAGAATGTTTTGCCCAAAGCAAGCGCAGAAAATATCGTCAAAGTGGTCGTTGTTATAATCACCTACGCAAACGCCGCACGCCCAACCAAGCGAATGCAGTCCGGCTTTTTCAGTAACGTCTGTGAAAGTGCCATCTCGATTGTTTTTGTAAAGACGATTGGTTGTGCCCTCAGGCGCGCCTTCAAGACGCGTGCCCGACAAAACAAAAATATCCATCCATCCATCGTTGTCGTAGTCAATGAATGCGCAGCCGCACCCAGTCGCCTCGACAAGATATTTCTTTTGGTCTGCCTCGCCGTAGATGACCGGCGCACGCAGCCCCGCATCCTGCGCAACATCTGTGAAATGAGCATTGAAGGGGCGGCCGGAAGGCGCGGATCTGGGTAATGGCTTAGCGTTGTGTGTAGAGATGCCCTGCCTCAGAAGCAAGTTATTGCCGAGCGAGAGCCCAGCCCCCAAGCCCAACTGCGCAAACCTACGACGCGTAATATTCACTGCCAGATGTCCTCGCGGAAATACGTTCGCCTACTGGACAGACCAGTACCACTTAGCTCCGTAGCCATTTGCAATATTTCCGGTAAGAATCCAATGCCACACACCAAACGCTTATCGTCTCGCAGGGCCATACCAAAGAAGCGCGGGCACTTCAAAAAGAGTCCGTCACTCCACCTGGAACACTACCATCCGCTCAACCTTCGAGCTACCTTGCGTGACACCCATGCGAATCTCATACGCTCCTGGAGTGAATTTCTCTGCGGGCAGATTTGCGATGTAGGGAATTCTTCCGTCCACTTGCGCCTCGGGCAGCGGCGCCTCGGCCGCTCCGAGATATTGCCCCTCCTTGTAGAACGACATCGTGAGCCTGGGAACGTCCTTAACGGCGTGATCGGGGTAAACCGCAAAGTAGAAAGGCAAAATATTTCCAGGCCCGCCCTTGAGCGTGTGAGCGAGGGTGGGCACGACCTTGCCACCCGGAAAATAGAAGGCATCCAGGATCTGATTGTCTTTCAGCGCATCAGTTCGACGCACCACGACTACGTCACTCATAGATAGATTGTTGGAGGGTTGAGGGACCGTGACAGTGCTCTTCTTGACGCCGATCTTCTTGCCGTTGCTGTCCATCAAGGCGGCTTCCAACGTATACGTCCCAGGAGATAGTTCGGTTCGGAACGTTTGAACCAGGTTTCCTTCCTTGTATGCGTCTATCTTGTCGAGAGCGACCTGCACCGCAAAGTCTTTACTGAATTTCTCAACAATTTCGCCGTTGGAATTCCTCAAGATGGCGAGCAGCGCTGCTTCAATCATGCTGGTTTTTTGATCCGCCTGTGGTGCGAAGGTCATTTCCTTGAGAGGCGCTTCCAGCGTCACCATGTACTCGACTTTCGATCCGTGGTCATTGAACCGCTCTGCCGCAACTTGAAAGGCCACATCCGAAGGAACTAACGCGGCATTCAACGAGTTCAGCAGCGGCAGTTCGTAGGCATACATCTGCTGTCCGCCCTTAAGTTGCGGCAAGGCAAAGTAGCCGCTGCTGGTGTGGGCAACAACATCAGGACGATCTAGGCGAACTGAAATCTTGCGGAATTTGCCGTCATATAAGGTGATGTGAGGAGTGTAGGAAGCCTCGTAGTACGTCCGCACTTCTTCCATGACCGTCCTGAGAGGCGCCTTCCAGTCGTTGGTTTCGGCAATGGCTGTGCCGCCAGTTTGCTGGGCGAGATCGCGCAGCCAAAGTAACGGATTGGCGCGAAGTGCTCCCTCAGCCGTTTCGGCGGCGCGGGCTTCCCCTGTTGACACTTCGCCGACGCCCCCTCGCATCTGCTCCGATCGGATTTCCCCGGTAGCCCCGCTCAGCCAGTCGCGACCCGCGCTGCCCTGGCTCCAAGTGACTAATCCCTTGGGATCGACGGTGTAGAAGCTGACGTTCGAGCGATTCGCCATGCTAATAAGATTGCTGTATTGCTCTTTGACCATCTCGGGTATGAACAACCACGGATTGAAATACAGGACAACTTTGCGACCCGGCAGTTGCGACTGGGCCCGCACAAGGGCCAGCAATGCGTCAATGGTGGCGCGGGCGTTGTATTCTCGGTCAGCAGATTCGGCGGCTTGAAGCATGTCGTACTGCATCTTGGCCATCCGCCAATTGACGAGGCTCTGAACTTGCGACTGACTTGCGCCGCCCGTCGGGCTGCTTTGTAGCTGCGGCTCATCTCCCGAGAGCGTTTGCTTGAGGGACTGTTTCACTTCATTCGACTGGTTCGAATATTGGACAAAGGACCACATCATCGACCGATCGACACTCTGCAGCAAAGCTGCGTGATCGGCGGTGAAAGGCTGGATCACGTGCAATTTCTGGTCGACCGTTAAAATGGAGAAATACAGGTTTTGCTCCGGCGCCATATCCAGAATGTCCTTGAGCGCCTGGCGGAAGAAGCGTTTTCCCTCGACGTCCAGTCCTTCAAACACGAGTGTAACCAGACGTATCTCCCGCATCGGGTCCACGCCGACTGAGGCAGTCTTTGTGCCTGGTGCCACCGGCTTGGTGGTGTTCCCTTCTACCAACCGGAATGACGTCAGATTCTGCTCGACGCCATCCTCTAAAACGTGGATTTCCTCTGGCCGAACATCTCGAATCGTCCTGCCTTTCTTGTCGCGGAAAACCAGATCTAGCAAGACCTCTTGGGCAGTCGAACGAATAGTGCTAGGGGCCTGATCCGAACTCGCTTGTTGGGGTTGACTTTGGGCTGCGAGGCTGAATGCAGCCAGCAGAAGGACAGTGAAGGGAGCGAATAGCCTCTTCATGGGTTCGGACCTCCTGGGGAAATGCTCTTGATAATTAACGGGATACTGTAACACAGTAAGAAGGATTTTTTTCAGCGATTCCTACCGATTTCCCGCTGGCGCCAGTACTCTATCTAAATACTCGGCCGTCACAAATATTAATTTCCTCTCACGATTCGCTGACGGCGGCCTTGAAATACGTCTCCGAATGTTGGATGTTAGAGAGGTCCTGTGCTGGGTAACTTCAAAATGGAGGCGGCTCGCTCTGCGAAATGAAGGTCGGGAGTCACAGAATCGTTCGTGTTTCTCTTCTTGTATTTGCGTTTTGCGCGACAGCACCTCGTGGGGCCGCTCTTCCCGTACTAGCCGCACATCTGTTTCTAACCGCCGATAACAAGCAATCACGGGAAAATGCAAATCACGAGTCCTTCGAGAAGTTGGCGGCGCGCGCTCAGGCTGCTTTGGACGCCGACCGAATCCCAGACGCACTTCGCCTGTATGACCGTGCAACCAAGCTTCGACCTAGCTGGTCGGAGGGCTGGTGGCATCTCGGAACGCTCTTTTTCGATGCACAGCGCTTCGGAGAAGCGCGCGATGCCTTCGCTCATTTCGTGTCGACGGAACGGAAACAACCGGGCCCCGGTTTCGCCATGCTCGGCCTCAGCGAATTTCAGTTAACCCGTTACGCGAGAGCGCTCGCGGCGCTCGAAACCAGCATAAAGCTCGGCATAGGGACCGACCCGGCATTCATCCGCGATGTGCTGTTTTACGATGGCATCCTCAACGCTCAGTTGGGCAAGCCTGAAATTGCACTCCAGCGCTTGACCTTGGCCGCCAACCAGATCGCTGCTGCAAATCCGGAGGCCCCGAAAGATGCCGTATTCGCGGATCTCAAATTGTTGGACGCTTTCGGAATCGCTGCGCTACGCATCCCGAAGCTCCCTCCTAATCTCGCGGCAGAGCAAATCCCTGTGGTTCGTCATGCAGGCCGTGCTCAGGCTTTGATCGCCCTGCAGGATCGTGTGGCGGCCGAAAACGAGTTCAAACAGCTCGTGGCGCTCTATGCATCCGAACCCGGCGTTAACTACATGTATGGTGTGTTTCTGCTGAAAGAACATCCTCCTCTCGCCATCGACGAATTTCGCCGCGAGATCGAAGTGTCTCCCTCCGATGCGGCGCCGCGGATCCAACTTGCTCTTGAATTTCTCCGCACAGGTGACTATGAGCAGGGCCTAAAGTATGCTAACGAAGCTGTTGGGTTAGCACCGGAGAACTTCGTCGCGCACGTGGCTTGCGGCAGGTTGTGGCTGGAGACCGGAAAAACCGACCGCGCGCTGCAAGAATTGCGAATGGCGGTCAAGCTGGCTCCCGGCAGTCCCGACGCTCACTTTGCGCTTTCCCGAGCTTTGTCCGAAGCAGGACGGGAAAATGAAGCTGCGCACGAGCGAGCAGAGTTCGAACGTCTGAAAGCACTGACCGACGCAGCGGATCGATAGCAGATACAGGCGAATTTATTGGAGCTTGCATGCAGTGCTAAACTCGCTTTCAGCCATGCTTCGGCCCATCCTTACTGTAACGGCGATTGTTGCTCTCGGAGCTACGAACGTAATTGGAGCTCAAGCGAACCACAGCAGTACCATCCGTTTTGAAGACGTCACCGCCCGGTCGGGGGTGAACTTTGTGGCGGATAGCAGTCCGAGTCCGAACAAGAACCAGCCCGAAACAATGATCTCGGGCCTCGCTTTAATCGATTACGACAACGATGGATACCCGGACCTCTTCTTCATTAACGGCGCCGCAATTCCATCCCTCAAGAAGGACTCCCCGAAATACTACAACCGCCTGTACCACAACAATCGCGATGGGACCTTTACTGACGTCACGGAAAAGGCGGGACTAGCCGGTGATGGTTACGATATGGGGGTCGCGATCGGCGATTTCGATAACGATGGCTGGCCCGACATTTACGTCGCCAGTGTGACCAAGAATCATCTATATCGAAACAACGGCGACGGCACTTTTACGGACGTGACGGATAAGGCGGGAGTTGGCACACCAATTTACAAGGGCAAGAAGATGTGGAGCGCGGCTGCCGGCTGGCTGGACTACAACAACGACGGCAAGCTGGATCTCTTCGTCTCGAACTACTGCCGCTGGGAAGTCAACAAGGATCCCGTATGTTTGAGCGGAGGGCGGTTGCGGGCCTATTGCCACCCCAAGTTTTATGAGCCGCTCCCGTCTACGTTGTACCGCAATAACGGCGATGGCACCTTCACTGACGTTTCTGACGAGACCGGCATCTCTAAGAAATTAGGGAAGGCGATGGGAGTCGGCTTCAATGACTACGACGGCGACGGCTTCATTGACATTTTCGTTGCCAACGACAACATGCCGAACTCGCTCTTTCACAACCTCAAGGGCAAAGCCTTTGAAGAGGTAGCGATGGATGTCGGCGTGGCTTACACCGACAATGGCAAAGCCGTCTCGGGCATGGGAGCCGAGTTTCGCGATCTGGACAATGACGGCCTCCCTGACATTTGGCACACAGCCACCGAATTGGAGACATTTCCGCTGTTCCGTAACCGCGGAGACGGCATTTTTCTTGACGTTACGGGCCGGAGTGGACTGGCGCGACCTACGTTGGAAATGTCGGGCTGGTCGAACGGGGTCGCCGACTTCGATAACGATGGCTTGAAGGACCTCTTTGTGGCCCGAGGCAACGTTCTCGACAACATCGCTGAATTCTCCAACCGGACGTACGCTGAGCCGAACTCTATTTTTCGTAACCTTGGCAAAATGACTTTTGCGGATGTAACCGCGCAGGCAGGTCCCGCGATGCAAGTCGCCGAGCCGTATCGCGGCGCGGTGATCGGCGACTTGTTCAACGACGGACATATGGACATCGTCGTTACGGTCTTGAACGGAAAAGCAAGAATTCTCCGAAATGTGACATCGAACGAGAATAATTGGGTGATGTTTCGCCTGGTGGGCTCCAAGAGCAACCGCATGGCTATCGGAGCTCAACTAAAAGTGACGACCGAGGACGGCAACAGCCAGTACGACATTGTCTCGACGAGCGCGGGCTACGGAGCCTCGCGCGATCCGCGCGCGCACTTCGGTCTGGGGCGGTTCAAGACTGTGAAACAGCTCGAAGTGCGCTGGCCCAGCGGCGCGCGCCAAGTGCTGACAGATCTACCCGCCAATCAGATCCATCAAATTGTAGAGCCATAACGCTGCTACTGCTATAGCCCGGTACAGTCGACTAGCAACAAATGTTCTCGCGCCCTAGGATTTTCTAGGACACCGAATTGTGATGAAAGAAACAACTTAGCAGCCTCGGAAACGCTTACTGATGCCCTAAAGCTGCCTCGTTTTTCTCATCCCGCCTTATACATCGGCAATAACATCTCCGCTACTTTACCATGTGCTTTCCGCATCGCTTGTGGGACTGCCTGCGTGTAGATGTTCATGGTTGTCCGAATGTCTGCGTGGCGCAGCAATTCTTGCTGCACCTTCACGTCCACACCGAACGCCCGGAGCAGAGTCGAATACGTGTGACGAAATGTGTGCCAACCGATGCGCCTGATCTTGGCCGCTTTTCCTGCCGGAACTAAATGATGTTCCTGCAGACCGCTTGACCGCTTCTGGCCGTCTGTGAAAAGTGTGAGTAGTCAAGGATGATGGCCCATGTGGGCACAACGGAAGTGTCCACTTGGGGAATAAGTGGACACTTCGGGCGCTTACGGAATTTAGCGTCCGCCGAAAAAGAGTCAAATCCACAAATTCAATTGGCAGTGCGAGGTCGGTTTGAACCGCCGACCTCCAAAAGCTCGGCAGCGCCGCTCACGAGGCAGACGCATCCGAGTTGAAACCTGGAGTATGGGCCGTGGGCTTTCGACCCACAACCCTTCCCTGAATCTTCGGCCCGTCTCTATCGGGGGTGGGTTGTCGGCCCCATACCTACGTCGCGCCTAGGTTACCCACGGCCCACCAGGCCTCCAGAGAGATTGAAATCCGTCTTCGGTTACAGCTGCTGTTAATACGGGTCCCGCAAAACCTCGCACTATTCTTATGACGCCATCTAGTGTGCTGTCCCATAAATAAGTGGCAATAGTATTGCTGGGAATATAGGCATCTTCCGTGCAGAATGGGGGTGCTTATGGCCATGGGACGACCGAAGGCGGCGTTGATTTTGAGTGCGCGACAGCGTGA
>Ga0185299_10004616_pt1 | contig 16449 bp, 14 predicted proteins | sample PaiPotPPA55metaG_FD_128002 | JGI IMG/M metagenome (GOLD analysis project Ga0185299, IMG submission 128002) | Iron sulfur acid spring bacterial and archeal communities from Banff, Canada, to study Microbial Dark Matter (Phase II) - Paint Pots PPA... ...
ATGCGTTTTCAAGAGGGAAGGTTGGCACTACATCGGCCCTGGAAGAATCGCGCAGTACCAATTAAGGACTTAGGACGATAAATAGGCTACAAATAGTCCTACAATGGTCTCAACTGCGGAAGTTGGGCTAGTGTTTCAGGACTGGCTCAGGCGCAGGCTGGAAATAAGCCGCCGGGACGAGCCAAATTTCAGGATGACCGTTCTCGCATGTTCCGAACCATACCTTCAGATGATCATGTTCGGGCAACTCCTCATCAGGTTCGAGACCCAGGACAACGCCGATCCCGCTCCTCTCATTCAGATACACAAAGTCGCCAACTTTGAAATTCATCGCCCCCTCAGCTCTGCGAGAACCGCATTTCAACTCCACAAGAGCCTCACCGTTTCGCCTGCGGCGGGGCCGGCTTATACGATCGCAATACTCCATTCACTCGCAGCCGTTCAAGCAGCTCGCGCGGAATACGGCCCGAACAGCCTATGCACTCCCGATGGAAATTGTCATACGCCCCGAACTCCAACCGCCCGGCCCTCTCGATCTGGACATGCACGATGTCATGGACCACCCTGCCCTCCGGCAAGACCGCATCGAGGATTGCTCGGATGCCGTCCGACTCAAGGGGGAGGACGACAAAATCCTGAACCGCGTATAACGTATTCCGGCGCAGTACCTCAGTCTCCTGCGTGGAAGCTCCAGGGAAAGCGAACAGCTCACGGCACCGCGACAGGTCACCCTCGAATGAAATGTGGGCGTCCTCCGCGAGCGCCCGCATCAGCGCAATGAGCAGCCCCGGCTTGTCGCGTGCTACGAGCCAGTATTGCTGGTCCATGTTCTCGTCGTTGTGGAGACCGTTTGGGAGCCATCTTCGGGTTCTGTGCGGCGGGGTGGCCGGGGTTGGAGTCTTCGGAAGCCCCGGACTGGCGTCATGGATCAAGCTGCTCGACCGGGGCTTCGAAGACTCAACCCCTGACCACCCGCCGAGGTCGCGGGGCTAGTCCCTCTGGCCTATCGGAACGTCGATTCTAGCAGCTGGTCCACTCTGCCATTCGCTAACTCTGGCGTTCTAGTCCACGCGGTAAGCGCTTGGATGAATCAATCGTGTGCCCCGCCAGCAGTAACTCGATCAGCCGGCCTATGTGCTTCCGTGCTTCGTTAGTGGCGTAGGTCAAGTAGCGCAGCTCGCGTTCGGCCGCCTCTGGGTCCGACTCCCTTGCCGCCTCGAAGCTCACTCGGTGTTCTTCGATCCACGCCAAGTAGGTCTTTGCCCGATCCAAAGCGTACGCCACCGGATCGATGTCCTTCACGTATGGATCCAGTGGGCTCTCGCCCGGCGGCAGCACCTTGTCTGCGTTCATGCGCTGATTCTCCCTCCTGGCGGCACAGCTTATTCAATGCCAGTTGATGCCAATCCTCCTGGCGTACCATTGCAGGGTTTCCAAGGAAGTCGAGAAATCTCCGCCTTTCCAGCTGACTTCATAGTCATCATTAAATTCGACGACAATCAAGTTCGGTCCGTTCCTCCAAACTGCTTGAACGCCTTCCCTCATGAGGCTAGGTTTGCCAAGAATCTGTTCAACTTCGCTCAGCGTCATGCCGTTTTGAATGCGATCAAGATTCTCCTGCGTAATCCGGCTCGGATTGGCGTAGATAAGCACCGCGCTCCCTGACAGCCCCAGGAGCAACAACAGGACAAGCCAGAACCACCAGCGTTTCAGTAGCCAGGGCATGCCCGATTCTGCCTCCCCGCGGCGCAGCTCAATCCCACTCGACCCCGAGCCTCTCCGCGCCCTTCTTGACGTGCCACCGCAGCGTTTCCCAGGCGCTTGCAAGGTGGATGGTCTTTCCATAGACACTGCCGCCGACATAACTCACGGTAATCCAGTTTGGGCCACTGCTCCAGGTGGCCCCAGACCAGCTCGGGCCGGTATGTGGGCCGTCATACTCTGGGTCTGGTACTCCAAGGATGACTACCAATTCCGGTTCACTCATTCCTTGTCGAATCCGATCAAAGTTGTTCTGATTGATTCGGCTTCGGCTGGAATAGATGAGCACAGCGCTCCCGGTGAACCCCAGGAGCAGGACCAGGCCGAACCAGATGTACCAGCGTTTGAACAGCTTCCGCATCCCAGGATTCTACCGCCAGCCGCGCAAAAAATAAAACCACCTTCCCCGTTGATTCCCATCTCCGCGCTCTCCGCTTCCTCCGCGCCCTCTGCGAGAAATATTCTCGTCCTGCCGCGCTGTCAGCGGTAGAATCGGGGCAAGGCGGAAGATGATCTGAAGAGACCACGGGCTGTCATGAACAGACGGCGTTTGTTTCTGTGTGTTAGCGTCGTCGCGGTCTTTGCCGTGATCGCGTTTTCGCCGCTACGTTTCCTTGTCCTTGGAGTTTTCGAGAGGGAGCACTTCTATCACGGTATGCCGAGCAGCTATTGGAGCTTCGCAATTCACGAATGGGATCGCAATATTACCAAGGAAAGATCACGCCCGCCCGCCGGTTTGGACGGAGCGATGGACTATTTTGGCGTGGGGCGTGACATTCCGCCGGTGCTGCGCGGTGATACAGCTGCCGTTCCCGTGCTATGCGACTTGCTTGAAGACCGGGACGGAATGGTGCGCTGGCACGCTGCCGCGGAGTTGGCCAGAATAGGTCCCGGCGCGAAAGATGCGATTCCGGGGTTGCTCAATGTCCTGGCTGGGAAAGACCAGTACAGTCGTCAGTGCGCGGCTGTTGCCCTTGGAAGGATCGGCGAGGACGCGAAAGTAGCGATCCCGACGCTTCTGAGCTTGTTAAACCATGGTGAGGTAGGCGTCCGCATCGAAGCAGCCAGGGCTCTGTGGTTAGCGACGCACGACGCCGAGGCGGCGGTACCGGTTCTGGTTCAAGTATTGGGCCTCCCTCACGGCGAGAGACGATGGGAAGCCCTTGCCGTTCTTGCGGCAATCGGCCCGCAAGCAGAATCGGCAATTCCGCCTATCACCAGAACGACGAAGGACGAGTTAGTCATGGTCCGCATCTATGCTGCCGACGCGCTCTGGAAGGTAAGCCAACGAGCGGACGCCGCCGTGCCAATCCTATCTGAGGCCTTGACGGATGAGAGCGATTCCATGCGCTCTGATGCCGCTCGCACGCTTGGTCGAATGGGCGGTGCTGCAAAGCAAGCGCTTCCCGCAGTCAAAAAAGCTCTACGAGACAAATCAGAATGGGTGCGTCAAGACGCGGCGGAGGCCGTTTGGAAGATTGAACCAAAGGCGGATGAAGTCTTGCCTGTTCTTCGCGAGCTTGTGAAAAGCAAGACCTCTTTTCGCCGCGAAAGGGCAGTCAAATTCATGGGTCAAATGGGCGAGGCCGCAAAGCCCGCAGTTTCAGAAATCGCGAACTTGCTGGGCGATCCAGAGCCGAGCGTCCGAACAGCAGCTGCCCAAGCGCTCAAGAAGATAGATACCGAAACACCGAAATGAGCGACGCGCGCGGCTTGCTGAAGCGCTGGTAGGTACCAATACGGCCGAATTGCGTTTGGCAAAATGAATGACTCCCCTTGAGGGAACGGCGTGCTAAAACCACATGATCGCTTGAGAATTGCGAGAGAGCAGAGCGGGAAGACAGCACAGGACCTGGCCAACGCGGCCGGCATTTCTGTGCCTCATTACTACGATTTGGAAGCTCACGATGATGAACTCTTTATGACGCTCTCCCTTCGAGAGCTGAGAGAGTTATGCCAGAGTCTCGCGGTCTCTGCGCGATACCTGTTTGCTAATGGGCCTCGAAAAGATAACGGAAGCGTGGTTAGTTTCGTTTCGATTGCGGCGGCGTTAAGTGGCTATCTGCGAGAACACAAGGTTTCGCAAGATGCTTTTGAGAATAAGATCGGTTGGAGCTTAGGTTCGCTCGCCGCAAACCCTGAGCTGGCATGGGAGTGGAACGTCGATTGCCTACGTGATGTTTGCTCTGAATTACAAATTGACTGGATGGCGGCCTTGCCCTCCTAAATGACCGAACCAGAACCCGGATCGCGCACCTCCTCGACGGCATCGCGCACTTCTTTGGCTATGACTGTGGCCGGCACGTCCCGGTTGCGGAGACGGGCTTTACGGATTAGTTGCCAGCGCAACATCCTTGAATCGAGCCGGATGCAGGGTTACAATCGCCGCTGCCCCACAGCAATCTACCGAGGACCATGCCATGCACCGCTACCCTGTCGCCGTTATCCTCGTGCTCCTCTGCGTCGCTTCCGGTTATGCCGAGCCCAACTACAGCGATACGCGGCTGCTCAGTCAGCCGGCCGTCAGCCGGGAGCACATTGCCTTTGTTTACGCGGACAACTTGTTCCTCTGCGACCTCGACGGCCGGAATGTCCGGCAGTTGACGAGCGACCAGGGCATCGAATCGCACCCCGTGTTCGCGCCGGACGGCAGGACCCTCGCCTTTAGCGCGGAGTACGACGGCAACACCGATGTCTATACGATTCCCGCCAGCGGCGGCTCGCCCACGCGCTTGACCACGCACCCGGGACCGGACCTGGTGCGCGGCTTCACACCGGACGGCAAAGCCGTTTTGTTTTCGTCGGCACGGCATGTGTTTACCAACCGGTACGCGCAACTCTTCACCGTGGCGCTGGCCGGCGGCCAACCGGCGCAGCTAGCGATTCCCAACGGCGTGGAGGGCAGCTTTTCCGGCGACGGGCAGTATCTCGCCTATACGCCGATTGCCGACCGCTCGCAACAATGGAAGAACTACCGCGGCGGCACCGCATCACGCATCTGGATCTTTCGTTTCTCCGACCAGCAGGTGGAGCAAATTCCGCAGCCGGCCGGGCGCTGCAACGACACCGATCCGCGCTGGCTGAACGGCACGGTGTTTTTCCGCTCCGACCGCAACGGCGAGTTCAACCTCTTCGCTTACGACACGAAGAACAAGGAAGTCCAGCAGCTCACGCATTTCACCGACTTCCCCGTGATCGCGCTCAACACCGGCGGCGGCAACCTGGTCTTCGAGCAGGCGGGCTATGTGCACCGCTTCTTCCTCGATACGGGCAAGGTGGAGCGGCTCAAGATCGGCGTGGCCACGGACCTGGCCGAAGTCCGGCCGCACTTCGTCAAGGGCGCAAAATACATCCGCAATGCCTCGGTGTCGCCGAGCGGCGCCCGCGCGGCGTTCGAGTTCCGCGGCGAAATTGTCACCGTGCCCGCCGAGAAGGGCGATCCGCGCAACCTGACCAACACGCCCGGCATTCATGAACGCTCGCCGGCCTGGTCACCCGACGGCAAGTCCATCGCCTACTTCGCGGACAGCGGCGGAGAATATGCCCTGCACATTCGAGCCGCCAACGGCAAGGGGGACGCAAAAACCTACAAGCTCTCAGGGGCCGGCTTCTACGAAGAGCCGGTCTGGTCGCCGGACAACAAGAAGCTGGCTTATGTTGACAACTCCAACACGCTGTTCTGGATTGACCTCGCCAGCGGCGCCGTCAAGAAAGTTGCCACCGAGCCGGTGTATGGACCGACCAGTCTGCGCTCGCTCAAGGCTTCCTGGTCGCCCGATTCGCAATGGCTTGCCTACGCCCTGGGCAACCGCTCGGCGTATCGCACCATCTATGTTTACTCGCTGCCAGAGGGCAAGTCACATGCCGTGACCGACGGCCTGAGCGACGCCACGGAGCCCATCTTTGATCGGTCGGGGAAGTACCTGTTCTTCTTCGTGTCCACAGATGCCGGCCCGGTCAACCAGTGGTTTGCGCAATCCAATGCCGACATGCGCGCCCAGCGCTCGCTTTATCTCGCCGTCCTGCAAAAGGGTGTAGCATCGCCCCTCACACGCGAAAGCGACGAAGAAAAAGGACCCGAAGAGAAGCCGGCAACGGCGGAAAAGCCTGCGGCCACGGGTGCGGGCAAACCGGAACCCGTGAAGATTGACCTGCCGGGGCTCGATCAGCGCATCCTGGCCATGCCCGTGCCCGCCGGCAACCTGGCCAGCTTGCAGACCGCTGCCGCCGGACAGATCTACTATCTTTCCCTGCCTTCTGCACCGCCGCGCGGACCCGCCGACCTGGCCGGCGCGCTGCACCGCTTTGACCTGACCAAGCGCAAGGATGAGACCGTGCTCTCCGGCATCATGCAATACCAGCTCACGCGCGACGGCAAGAAGGCGCTGACGCACACGCCGCCCGAAACCTGGTCTATTGTGCAATTGGGGCAGGGGGGTCCCGGCAGTCCAGCCCTCGCAGCAGGCGCCGCCGGCACGCCGGGGCCAGGCACGGCGCCGGGCGGAGCCGATAAGCACAAGCTCAATGTCGAAGCGATTGAGGTGCGCGTTGATCCGCGCGCCGAGTGGTCGCAAATCTTTAACGAAGCCTGGCGGATCAATCGCGACTACTTCTATGCCACGAACTATCACGGCGCCGACTGGCCTGCCATGCGGACCAAGTACGAAGCCTTTGTGCCGGAGCTGGCCACATCGGGCGACCTGTATCGGGTCATCCGCTGGATGCTCAGCGAGCTGGCGGTCGGACACAGCTACACGCTGCCGGGCGAGCGCCAGACCGAGAAGAAGACGGTGCCCGGCGGCTTGCTTGGGGCGGACTATGAGATTGTCGACGGTCGCTATCGCTTCAAGAGGGTGTATGGCGGCCTGAACTGGTGGCCGGAGCTGCGCTCGCCCCTGACCGTGCCCGGCGTAGAAGTCAAGGCGGGTGAGTACCTGTTAGCCGTTCGGGGCGCGGAGCTGCGGCCGCCCACGGAAATCTATTCGCTGTTCGAGAATACCGCCAACAAGAGTGTGGAGATCACGGTTGGCCCCAACCCGGACGGCAAAGGCAGCCGAACCGTGACTGTCGAGCCGCTGACTAGCGAGGACAACCTGCGTAACCTGGCCTGGGTCGAGAGTAACCTCAAGAAAGTCCACCAGGCGACGGGCGGCCGCGTGGCCTATGTCTACCTGCCCAATACGGCCCAGCCGGGACACGCCTACTTCAAGCGTTACTTCTTCCCGCAAGCCGACAAGGACGCCATCATCATCGACGAGCGCTTTAACGGCGGCGGGCAGGTCGCGGACTACTACATCGATCATTTGCGCCGGCCCTTTATCAGTTACTGGGCCACACGCTATGGGGAAGATCTGAAGACGCCCGGCGCGGCGATTCAGGGCCCCAAGGTGATGCTGATTGATGAAACGGCCGGCTCGGGCGGCGACCTGCTGCCGTGGATGTTTCACAAGGAGAAGCTTGGCCCGCTGGTCGGCAAACGAACCTGGGGTGGACTCGTAGGCATTCTCGGCTTTCCGACGCTCATGGACGGCGGCCGCGTAACGGCGCCGAACCTCGCCATCTGGGTGGAGGACGGCGGCTGGGTGGTCGAGAACGAGGGAGTGCCGCCCGACGTCGAGGTCGAGCAATGGCCGGCCGCGGTCAATGCCGGCAAGGACCCGCAGCTGGAAAAGGCCATTGCCATCGTCCTGCAGGAGCTTGAGAAAAAACCGGCGCGGAAGGCCAAGCGGCCGGAGTTCCCCGTGCGCGTGAAGAATCAGGGCTGACCCCAGGAGACTCACCATGTCCGCTCCGCAGCGCCGTGACTTTCTGCGCACTTCGGCTGCGAGCGTCAGTGCGCTGCCGGCCCTCGCCGCCGCCGGGACTGCAGACCATCCCAATGAGCGCGTCCTGCTTGCTGTCATGGGGCTGCGCAGCCGGGGCAAGGACCACATCCGCACGTTCACGAGTTTCAAAAACGTCGAAATCGCCTATCTCATCGATCCGGACGAAAACATGGTCCCCGCCGCGCTGAAACTGCTGAGCCAGCGACAGCAGAAAGCGCCGCGCGTGGAGAAGGACATCCGCAAGGCGCTCGAGGACAGGAACGTTACCGCCATCTCGATAGCGGCTCCCGACCACTGGCACGCTCTGGCCACGATTTGGGCCTGCCAGGCCGGCAAGCATGTGTATTGCGAGAAGCCGATTTCGCACAACCTGATCGAGGGCCGGCGCATGGTGCAGGCCGCCCGCAAGTATAACCGCGTCGTCCAGGCCGGCACGCAGCGGCGCAGCGCGGCTCACCTGACGAGCGCGCGTGAATTTGTCCGCGCCGGCAGACTCGGCAAGGTGCCGTTCGTGCAGACCTGGATTGCCGGTCACCGCCCGAGCATCGGCCGCAAGCAGGATGGCCCGGCGCCTTCCGGAGTCGATTACAACCTCTGGCTTGGCGCTGCGCCGGAGCGGCCCTTCAATGTCAATCGCTTCCATTATCAGTGGCACTGGAACTGGGACTACGGCACGGGCGAACTCGGCAACAACGGCATTCACGCCCTCGACATGGCGCGCTTCGTGCTTGATCTCGACGCTCCTCGGCGCATCACCTCCGCCGGCGGCAAATACTTCTACGAGGACGACCAGCAAACTCCGGACACCATGATCACGACGTTCGATTTTCCGCAGACGGCCGTGACCTGGGAACATCGCCTGTGGTCGCGGACCGGTTTTGAAGGAGAGGAATTCGGCGTCATCCTCTTCGGCGAAAAAGGCGCTCTTATCCTGGATCGCAAAGGCTGGCACACGCGGGACGGCGTGGAAGCAGCCGATAAGCACGGCGAAATGGAAGGCCCGCACTTCCGCAATTTCCTGGATTGCATCAAGGACGGCAAACGGCCCAATGCGGACATCGAGGAAGGACACAAGAGCACGCGCCTGTGCCACCTGGGCAATATCGCCCTGCGCGTGGGGCGCGTGTTGCACTTTGATGACCAGACAGAGTCACTTGCAAGCGACCCCGAGGCCAACACCCTGCTGGGGAGAACTTATCGGCAACCTTTTGCACTTCCAGAGAATTTATAGAACTGGTGGGCTCGTCTGAGGGAGAGTTCCAATGGGCGACCTATTTGGCGGTATGGTGGAGCTGTTTTGGGCGGTGTTGCGGCTTTGCTTGCTCTGTTTTTCGCCGAACCTCTTATTGATCTGCTAACGCCTAGGCGGACGTGTCCAGAGTGCGGGGCGAAGATCCCCAGGCTTCGCGGCATAGGGAATTGGCGGAACTTGATAATGTCGAGGCGAATCTGCCTAGAATGCGGCTGCCTGATGAATCACCAAGGAAAGGCAATTCGGGCTGGCGAAAAATCGACACAAAGTGAGCCTGGAGTGCCGCTCGACCCGCCGCACACCCGGCGGTAGAATCGGGCATGCGTCCGCGGCCAGATCCCGCAACTTCATTCGCGCACTGAATTGCCGCGTTTTGCCAAGCGTGCCAGAGCAGCTTTTGCTTCCTGCGTGAGCCTGGCATTTGAAACCCCGTTGCTGAAGGTAGCGAGGGAGTCTCGCGCCCTGGATGTACCTATGTGCTCGAGCACTTCAATGGCCCGGAGATCACGCAACATGTCCGGGTTTTGGGCTGGGTTCAAGCTTTCCAGAAATTGTTCAAGCCTACGAGCTGTTTCCCCAGACGGCTTGCTCTGCAAGGCCTTGCGTGCTGCTGGCTCGGCTGATTCGGCAAGAGTTTTCAATTCCTCACTCGCCTTATCCCGCGTAGCAAACGGGTCGCTATCCAGTTCGGCAATCCGTTGAGCAACCTGTGTGGCATTTACGGGCGTGCGCGCCCGGACACGTGTGCGCAGAAATGCAATGGCTTCGTCGGGGCTTGCAACCATTTTCCATAGAGCGTCGTAAGCCCTGGCAGCATCGTCGGAGCGAAGATCTCGCCACAACGCTTCTAATTCATCCGGCAGCAGATGACGCAACGGTAAACCGCCATCCCGCCGGAGGCCGGTCACATCCCAGAGCAAGATCGAGGTATCCCAGCCGCCTGAGGCAAGCAACTTGCCGTCCTGAGAAAAAGCGAGGCAAAGAAGAGTCCCCTGGTGCCCGGCGAACCGCCGGCGCACCTGCCCGGTATAACGCTCGAAGAGCTGTATGACTCTCTCCTTGCCGGAATTGTCATGAGAGGTGATGGCAAGCGTTTTGCCATCGGGTGAGAAGATCATGCAACGCGAACCATAAGGTTCCAGGGCGATGCGATGGATTTGTTTGCGCGTTAGCAGGTCCCATATCATGATTCCGTCATCTGCGTCACCCGCCATCGCCAGCAGTCGATCATCTGGAGAGAAAACCGGCTGAATGACAAACCTCTTGTCCTCGGTAAGGGGTATAAGTGCCTTGGACGTGATAGAGTCGCAGAGTAGCACTCGGAAACGGCTCTGGCCAGGCGCGGGGCCTTCGATCTTATTATGGACGGCAAGCTTTGTTCCGTCTGAGGAAAGGGCGGGGTCGCCCAGGACACCTTCCTGGCAAGCGAGGCTACGCAGTGTTTTTCCTGTCTTTGTCTCGAAGAGGAGAATCTCGTTCTGCCGCGCGTGCGCTGCCAGGACCCTGCCATCCCCCGAAAACCGCATCCCATTGCCAATTAAAGACGGCACGGACCGAGGGTCAAGAATGGCTCTTCCTGACGCGAGATCCCAAAGATACGTACCACCAAAAGCCATTTCACACGCCAGATATTTTCCGTTGGGAGACAGCGTGCAGGAACCATTCGACCCCATATTTCTGATGGTTGAGACTTTGCTTGCAGAATTGATGTCCCAGCGGAATACCTGCCCATCCTGGCTTGCCGTAACAAGCGTCTTATCGTCTGGTGCAAAGGCAAGGCCATGTACCGGAGAAGCATGGCCGCCCAAACCACCGCTAAGGATTGTGCCGCTGCGAACGTCCCAGAGACGGATTGTCCACTGGTTCTCCAGGCCATAGGCCAGGACACCGCCGTCCTCACGGAATAACAGCGTGCGCAAGAAATAGTGCTTTGGCTGTAGGAAAGGTCCCAGCAGTTTTCCGGTGCTGTCATCCCAGAGAGTGACCTTGCCCTTTTCATCCGTTGTGACGGCCAACAACTTGTCCCCGGGCGAATAGCTGAAAGCGACGAACTCAAGGTCGCGGGGCACTGAGAACCGGCGCAATTCCTTGCCGGATGAGACATCCCAGAACTGTAGCGTCGCAGACTGCTTGGGCTCACCTTTCTTTGGCATGTCGAGGAAATTGATCGCTGCCAAAATACGGCCGCTCTTGGACAGAGCAGCACGGTGGACATGGCCGGAATCAAAAGCGAGACGGCGAATTTCCTTTGCGGTTGAAACGTCCCAAACCTGGATCATACGCGTTGGTTCGCCGCTCTTGTCTCCCTGGGCGCCCTTCGTCGTGCCCCAGCTAGCCAAGGTGCTCCCGTCAGCCGACAGAGCCACACGAACCAGATAATTGTTGACCACGCGTAGTCGAGCGCGCGGTTTCCCGGTGGCGACATTCCAGACATAAACAAGCGGATCGGCCTCGGTCTCGTACGGTCCGGATGCCAGGATGTTGCCGTCAGCCGAAAAGCTTGCTGAGAAGCCGCTGCTCCTGGGAGTCTTAAGCCGACGCAGAAGTTTGCCCGTGAATGCGTCCCAAAGCTCCAAATCAGAATGCCCATCTATGATGAGCAGTTGCCTGCTATCCGGAGAGAAAACAGCGTCATGACCACAAGCTTCGAAATGGCGCAGTTCTCTTCCCGATTCCGCGTCCAGGAGATAAATCTTGTTATAAATCGTTGTCGCCGCCAGCATCTTGCCGTTCGGGGACAGCTTAACCTCGGCAATGGGGCTCCCGATGCGGAAGCGCGTTGTACCCAGCCGAGCGATTGCACCCGGTGGCAGCGGATCGCCGTTGGAATCCTTGTGGATTTGGTTCTCTCCCGTTGGCGGTTCGCTGTGGAGTGGAGGCGTAGCCTCTACCTCTCCTTGCCTTACAGCACTTGCGTTCGGCGAGATTGCAAGCACACTTGTTGCGATCGCAATTCCAACCAGAATCTCAAGCATGCCTAACCCCGTTATTATCAAGAACCGCACAGCATTGCTCCTGGTTTCTGCCGATCGTTATTGACTCTGGTTAAAGCAACGTTTTCCCCGGGGCGGAGTCTTCGAAGCCCCGGCTGAGCAGCTTGATCCTTGACGCCAGGCACGGGGCCTCCGAAGACTCCAGCCCCAGCCACCCCGCCGCATGCCGGATTCCCGCTTGTCATTCAGCTGCCTCGAGCCCAACGTAGACCTCGCGTGGACAGAAATCGAGCCACACGATTAAAGGCGCCCTCTCTGCAGGTGGCGGAGAGTAGTGCGTCAATATTCCGTAAGAAACCCAGATTTTGTCGCCACTCTTAGAAACATGAAACGCACCATGGGTGAATCGCAAACCACGCACCAAAAACGGCTTAAGCCCCGATTTGACCGCGCCTGACACGTTACCGTACGTAGGCAAATCCTTTTCACTTAAGGCGACACAGGAGCTTTCGGCCAATTTCTGAAGCGCTTGCTCCTTTGCGTCATCGGGAACTGGACAGACATCGTCTCGTTTCACATCGTCCCATCTGAGGCCTAATGCGCTGCCACTCAGCGGGTTATACCATGAGTCAGTAATCCTGATCACACGTGCTTCGTCGCGCGGATCAGAGGAACATGACATTGCGGCAATGCCAGCGATCACGCAAACGCAAATCGCGACGCATGGTCTGCCCGTGTTCAAAAGCCTTTTCACGGCTGCTTCCTTAAAGACGGAAAGGGAGGTCGAGGCACATCGATCCATGTGCGACCTGCGAAAGTAGCAAGCCGGCACGCAGACTCCTTGATCTTAAGTTCGTCCCCGGTACCTGTCCAGCGCCTGCTCCGCCAACTCACTCGCAATTGCTCTCAAATTCAAGCCGAGATCCGGTTGCAGCGGGCCCTCTTGATCTCCTCGAGCGGCGTGAAATTACGCCAACGGCGTTGCACAGCATAGACCAGGGTCGCGGCAGCGCACCCTGGGGACCAAAACCTGCCCGTCCCTCTACCCCGAAGGGGGTTGCACAAGCCGGTAAGGCCCTTTGTGCAACCCCTTGATCCTCCGCTATGATTATCGGCAAGACGTGTCCGATGGCAAACAGTCCGATGGCGCCTGCCAGCAGCTTGCTCAACGAGTCAGGGGAGATCCGTCGCTTCTGCATTGTTGTCGGGTTCACAATACCAAGATCAGAACTATCATGAGTGATAACCTCCGAAACGCTGCTGCGAACCGGCCGCTCCGGTACCGTGCCTTCATCACTTACAGCCACAAAGACGCCCGGGCGGCTCAGCGGCTCCATCGCCATATCGAGCGCTACCGGTTTCCGAAGGGCCTTGTCGATGTCGAAAACCGGCGCGGCCAGAAGATCCCGCGGAGCCTCGTACCGGTCTTCCTTGACCGCCTCGAACTGGAAAGCGCTGCCAGCCTGCCCGACCGCATCAAGGAGGCACTCGCCGAATCCGAATACCTGATCGTGGTTTGCTCACCCAATGCCTTCGCGTCCGACTGGGTCAACAAAGAGATCGCTGCGTTCGTGTCGATTAATCGCGACTGCCTCAAGATCCTGCCGATCATTATCGCCGGCGAGCCGGACCAGGCATTCCCGGCCGCGCTGCGTAAACTCTATGACCAGCCGCTCGCCGCCGACGCCCGACCGGGCAAGGACGGCTGGCGTAATGCCGTGCTCAAGCTCCTGGCCGGGCTGGCCGGTGTCCGATACGACGACCTCCGCCAGCGGGAGCAGGAAGCGTACCGGCGGCGCCAGCGCTGGCGCATCGGGCTCTTGCTCTTCTTGAGCTCTATTTTCCTGGCTCTGAGTGTGTGGGCGATTCTCGAAAAACTGGATGCGGATCGATCCGCCCAAAAGGCAACTGCGGGGAAGCTGGCGGCGCTCGCCCAGCTCGAACTCTCCACGTCGCTTGACAAGGCGCTGTTACTGGCCGCCCACGCGGGACGATTAGACGACAGTCGCGAAACACGCGCCAGCCTTCGGCGTACGATTCAAAGCCCGGGGTGTGCCATGTCGTTCGTCGGATGGCACAAGGACGGAGTACACGGTATCACTTTCAGCCCCAATGGAAAGGCCATCGCCTCCGCAAGTTGGGACGGGACGGTTGGCCTGTGGGATGTAACTACTCGACGCCCCCTGGGCACGCCACGAGTGGGCCACCATGGCGCGGTCGTCTGCGTCGCGTTCAGTCCGGACGGGAAGACGCTGGCCTCCGGCAGCGAAGACAAGACCGTGATCCTTTGGGACCTGGCCGCCCAGGACCCGCAAGTGATACTGCCGCTGGCACATGCCGGGGGCGTAAACGCCGTGGCGTTCAGCCCAGACGCCAAGATTCTGGCGTCGGCTGGCGCGGACAAAACGATCATCCTCTGGGACCTGGCCCGCCGCGAGCCGATCTCCCCGGCGCTCCGCGGGCACAAGGGGGCAGTGGAGAGCATTTCCTTCAGCCCCGACGGAAAGACGCTGGCCTCCGCGAGTGAAGACAAGACCGTGATCCTATGGGATGTCGCGATCCGTAAGTGGATCGGCGAACCGCTCCAGGGGCACACTGATGTGGTGTATGACGCTCAATTCAGTCCGGACGGAAAGACCTTGGCATCGGCGAGTGGCGACAACACCGCAATCCTGTGGGACGTGGCGGCGCGGCGGCCTCGCGGCAGTCCGCTGACCGGCCACAAGGCGGAGGTGCTGAGTGTCGCCTTCAGCGGTGACGGGAAGCTCCTGGCCACCAGCGGCGACGACAATTCGATCATCCTGTGGAACGCCGACTCGCAGCAGCCGGTGAGCCTGCCGTTAACCGGGCATCGGGGCGCGGTCTGGAAAGTCCAGTTCAGCCCTGACGGAAAGACTCTCGCGTCGGGGGGGCGGGACAATAGCATTGTCCTGTGGGATGTGGAAAGCCGGGAGCCGAGCGCCATCCCCCTTGGGAGTCACAACGACATCGTCGCGGGTGTGGCCTTTAGTCCGGACGGTAAGGTCCTCGCGTCGGGCAGCGAGGACCGCACGATCCGGTTATGGGACGTGACGAAGGCGCGCCTGCGCGGAGCGCCGCTGGATGTAAACGCGCCGATCTCCTGCCTGGCATTCAGTCCTGACGGCCGGACGCTCGCTGTCGGCAGCTCGGACAGGACCGTCATGCTTTGGGATATGACAAACCTGTGCCGGCTGGGCGATCCGTTGCTGGCTCACCAGGACGCGGTCTGGGCCGTCGCATTTAGCCCGGACGGCCGCACTCTCGCGTCGGCAAGCTGGGATAAGAGCGTGATCCTCTGGGATGTGGCGACCAAGAGGCAGATTGGTCTGCCGCTACGGGCCCACGACGACGGGGTCCGCTGCGTGGCGTTCAGTCCAAACGGGAGGTTGCTTGCCACGGGAGGCAAGGACAAATCCATCGTCCTCTGGGAGGTGGCCACGCGGCAGCCGCTGGGGGCGGCCCTGGTAAGCCACCGCCACACCGTGATGTCACTTGCCTTCAGTCCGGACGGCAAGACCCTCGCATCGGCGAGCAGGGACAAAACCGTCGTCCTCTGGGACGTGGCGAGACGCGCTCCAATCGGCACCCTGAATGGGCATCGCGATCTGGTGAGCAGTCTGGCCTTCAACCCGTCCGGAGACCTACTGTTGACCGGCAGTTGGGACAACACGCTGATGCTGTGGGATGTCGAAACGAGGGAGGCGGTGGGGCGGCCGCTGCGGGGCCACAAGGCCGCGGTGCTGTGTGCAGCGTTCGGTCCTGACGGCACCACGTTAGCCTCCGGTAGCTGGGACAATGCCGTGTATGCGTGGTTCTTAGCAGCCCCCTGGCTCAAGTTTGCACACCGCGTAACCTCCGCCACGACGGAGGAGATGATCCAGAACGCCCGCCGGATGGCGAACCGCGACTTGGTTCCCGAAGAGGTGGAGGTCTACTTCGGCGACTTGCAAAGGTTCTTCAGACCGTTGCCATTCGACGGCGATCGCGTTGCGAACTGACGCGGCTCGGGCGCGAGAGCCTGGCCTCAGCAGTTCATGCCACTCGTCAGGCCCTAGCGATGGCGCAGGCCATAGAGCGTATCGCCGGAGCGCAGACTCAGGCGCTGCATTGTTGAGCTCGGGAATGCGATTCCCTAAAGGGCGTTCATTCCACAACGAACTGAGAGGTGCGCTGCTGTCTTCGGACCGGCGACCGTGGATCGCACCTGACATTGTGGCCGAGCTGTCCTTCCGGGACGAGGCGAACAACCGGGATCCGGCCTTTGCAGCCGTGCCCGAGGCGATTCGCTCATCCGGAAACCCGGCCCATTGAAGTGTAAAAGGGTCGCAATGGCTGATTATGTCACTGTAAAGTTCAAGTGCGCCAACTGTGGAACGACGCAAGAGAAAGCTGTGACCTGGGGACGGTACAGCGCCATCGTGCTCCCCAAAGAGAAAGGCGACAGGATCAGGGCAGTCGTCAAATGTCAGAAATGCGGCCACCGGCAGCTAGCGATTACGTAGAAGTGGAACATGGCCGGAAAGAAGACTTAAGACTGCCATATGGGAATGGCCAAAACAACGAAGGACGTACCTTCCACGGTCCGTCGTGAGACGGCTTTTTAAAGAGTGCGGGGATCGCCTTGCGGATTCACGAGCCATCCTCTTTCGTCTGTGTG
>Ga0185299_10004619_pt1 | contig 16444 bp, 13 predicted proteins | sample PaiPotPPA55metaG_FD_128002 | JGI IMG/M metagenome (GOLD analysis project Ga0185299, IMG submission 128002) | Iron sulfur acid spring bacterial and archeal communities from Banff, Canada, to study Microbial Dark Matter (Phase II) - Paint Pots PPA... ...
TTGGTGAGCGGGGTGATGGGTGGCAGCGTTGTGGTGCTCATGCGAAATTCTCCTGGCTGCCGAGCATCTCTTCGATTTTTTGTTCGAGCTCAGCCTGCTTGAAGGGACGGCCTTGAATCTTGTTGAGTCCCACGGCGTCGACTAAATATTTGGCGCGCAGGACCCACAGCAATTGGCCCATGTTGAGTTCCGGCACCAACACGCGCTTGTACCTTGCGATTACTTCGCCCAGGTTGGGCGCTAACGGATTCAGATGCCGCAAATGCACATGACCGATTTTGTGTCCCTTTTCGCGCTGCGCACGAACCGCTGCGGTAATTGATCCGTGGGTTGAGCCCCAAGCGACGATCAGCAACTCGCCTTCCGGATCGCCCGCGGGAACAATTTCGGGAATATCCTGCGCGATGCCGGCAACTTTCGCGGCGCGAATGCGCACCATATTTTCATGGTTCAATGGTTCGTAGTTGATGTTGCCGCTAACATCTTGTTTTTCGAGTCCGCCGATGCGGTGTTCGAGACCGCGTGTTCCTGGAACAGCCCACGGGCGCGCCAACGTTTGGGGGTCGCGCTTATAGGGTAAAAATCCCTCCGCGGTTTTCGCAAATTCCACTTTGAAATCCGGTATCTCGCTGAGTTCCGGAACATGCCAGGGCTCGGCGCCGTTCGCGAGATAACCGTCCGAAAGCAGAATCACTGGCACCATGTATTTCACCGCGATGCGGCAGGCTTCCAGCGCAACCCAGAAGCAATCGGCGGGAGTGGCAGCCGCGATTACGGGTATCGGCGCTTCGGAATTTCGTCCAAACAACGCTTGCAACAAATCCGCTTGTTCGGTTTTTGTGGGCAGACCGGTTGACGGGCCACCGCGTTGAATATTGCAAACCACCAGCGGCAACTCGATGGCTACTGCCAGGCCTAGCGCTTCGGTTTTGAGCGCCATTCCCGGGCCGGAGGTGGTGGTAATGGCGAGAGCTCCGGCATAAGCCGCGCCGATTGCGGAAGTAATGGCAGCGATTTCATCTTCGGCTTGAAAAGTCATTACACCGAAATCTTTGTACTGCGAAAGCTCGTGCAGAATGTCCGAGGCGGGAGTGATGGGATAGCTTCCTTGAAAAAGACGCAGCCCGGATTTTTGAGAAGCGGTGACGAGCCCGAGCGCGAGCGCCTGATTCCCGCTCAAGTTGCGATAGAGGCCGGGCGACAACTGCGCGCGCGGAATTTCATAACTGATCTGGAAAGCTTCCGTGGCTTCGCAGTAGGAATAGCCCGCCTTCATCGCCAATTTATTGGCTTCGGTCAGCAGCGGCTTACTTTTAAATTTGTCTTCAATCCAGCGGACCGTAGAGTCCATCGAGCGGTTGTACAGCCAGTAGCACATCCCGAGGGCGAAGAAATTTTTGCAGCGATCCATGGACTTGGCATCGAGTCCGAGATGTTCAAGCGCGCGGCGCGTGAGGCGTTCAAGTTCCACGGAGAAAAGTCGGAACTTGTCGAGTGAATGATCCTCCAGCGGATTCGCGGTCATTTGCGCCTTGCGCAGATCGCCTTCCGTGAAACTGTCACTGTTGACGATCAAGATCCCATTGGGTTTCAAGTCCGCGACGTTGACCTTCAACGCCGCGGGATTCATGGCGATCAGTACATCGACGGCGTCTCCGGGAGTAGACACGTCGTCGGACGAAAAATGTAATTGGAAGCCGCTTACACCGGGGAGCGTTCCCGCAGGCGCGCGAATCTCCGCAGGGTAGTCGGGAAAGGTGCGGATGTCGTTGCCGTACAGGGCGACAGTATTGGTGAATTGGTTGCCGGTAATCTGCATCCCGTCGCCGGAATCGCCTGCGAAGCGGATGACTGCGCTGTCGATAACTTCTGGCTTGGTCTTTGAGGGCGGTATCGTAATTAATGTGGACATGATCGCTAACTTCCCTTGGGCCCTAGGACGCATAACCCGCCTGTGTTGCGCGCGGGGGCTCTCATAACGCAATAAGGGTGACACAAAAAGAATATCACAGCGGGGCGTGTGGCGCAGTACACACAGGTATAGGATCCCGGGTTGTTGTTAAATCTGAAAACCAACAACGCAGAAAAATCATGTCAGCTTGCAGTCGCGAAGATATTCATCCGCAGAGCCCCATTGAAACAATGTGGTTCCTCGCTCGAGAACAAGAATCGGCTCTGGTTCTGCTTTGCACATGTAGTTCAGCTTTTCGCTTGACGTTCGCTTTATTTTCGCCTAAGTTAAAGGCACAAAGCCTGCCGTCCCGCAGAAATAAACGCAGGCATCCGATCGGAGGCTCACGTGGCCCTGACCAAGCGTCAAAAGGAAGTTCTGGATTATCTGGTTGCGTTTGAAACAAAACACGGTTACGCGCCGAGCTTTGAAGAAATTGGCAAAGGCTTAAAGTTGACTTCACTGGCGACCGTACATAAGCACATCACCACACTGGAAAAGAAAGGTTTCATTCGCCGCGGTTACAACCAGAGCCGCTCCATAGAAATTGTGCAACTTCCAAAATCGGTGAAAGACCAGGTGATGGAGCGAAAGATTCAGGAGCTGCCGCTGGTTGGACGCATTGCGGCGGGTCGGCCGCTTGAGGCCGTGGAGGAGCGCGAAACTTTATCGCTGGGCGACTTCGCGCGCGGTGGAAATTCTTTCGTGCTGCAGGTTAAAGGCACCTCCATGATTGAAGACCACATCATGGATGGCGATTATGTGGTGTGCGAGCAGACCCAAGTGGCCAATGCGGGCGACATCGTGGTGGCACTGATTGGCGAGGATGAGGCTACTTTGAAACGTTTCTACCGTGAAGGTCCCGGCAAGATTCGCTTGCAGCCCGCCAATTCCGAAATGGGCCCAATTATCGTGGCGGCCAACGAGGTGAAAATCCAGGGCCGGGTGATTGGCGTTCTCAGAAAATATTAGGCTTCATTAACGTCTCAAAAGACTTACGCCATCGCGTCGATGGTTCTTTAATCTCAAACGCTCTCCACGTCGCAACTTTTGACATTTTATCGGTATAGACCATTGTGGTACCACTCCGCGCCTTCGCGCTTCCATTGCATCTGAGGTGGGCTAGACTATTCCCAATACACTTTACGCGCGTAAAGAGGATTTCTTTGAGTAACCTTGAACTGAAAAATTCACAAAGGCCCATCAAGACCGTTGTCGCTCTTGCACTGATGCTGGCGCTTCTCTTGCCACTCCGATGCGCGGCCTACGCGGTTCTTTCCCACGAAGCCATCATCGACGCGGTCTGGGACACCAACCTCAAGCCGCTTCTGCTGAAACGGTTTCCACACGCCACGGAAGACGAATTGCGCAAGGCTCACGGATATGCCTATGGCGGCGCCATCATTCAGGACATGGGCTACTACCCGCACGGCACGCATTTTTTCAGTGACCTCACGCATTACATACGCAGCGCCGATTTTATCCTCGCGATGATGCTCGACTCAAAGGATCTGAACGATTACGCTTTCGCGTTGGGCTCGATGGCGCATTATGCCGCAGATACGGATGGCCACAGTATTGGAACGAATCACGCGGTGCCGATTTTGTATCCCAAGCTGAAAAAGAAATATGGGGATGTAGTGACGTATGAAGAGGACCCGCTGGCGCACGTCAAAACTGAATTCGGCTTTGATGTCCTGGAAGTGGCGCAGCACCGCTACGCTCCCGATAGTTATCATGATTTCATCGGATTTCAGGTGGCAGTGCCATTGTTGGAGCAGGCATTTCTGGAAACCTACGGCCTCGAGTTGAAAACCGTGCTCCCCAGCGAAGAAAAAACATTAAATTCTTATCGCCACGCGGTGAGTCAGCAACTCCCCAAAGCCACAAAAATCGCGTGGAGCCTGAAGAAAAAAGACATACAAAAAGACGCGCCGGGCATTACCAAGAGGAAGTTTCTATACAATCTGAAGCGTGCCAGTTATGAAAAGGAATGGGGCAAGGACTACGAACAGCCCACCGCCGGCGAGAAATTTATTGCGTTCTTGACCAAACTGCTACCCAAGATTGGACCGCTGAGAGTTCTGCAGTTCCGCGCTCCGACGCCGCAGACGGAAAAAATGTTCGAAGACAGTTTTAATGCGACGCTGGATCGCTATCGAAAATTGCTAACGCAGGTTGGAAGTGGCCACATAGAGATGGTCAACGACAATTTTGACACCGGAGGAAGCATTGCTCCCGGCAAGTACCGCTTAAGCGATGATACTTACGCGAAACTTCTGGACAAGTTGTCCGATGAAAAGTTTGCCAAGGCTTTGCCAGAGGTGCGAGCAAATATTCTGGCGTTTTACAGCGATCCGAACGCGCCCTATGCCACCAAGCGCGATCCTAAGGCGTGGGAAAAGGTACAGATCGAGCTCGATCAATTGAGAGCAGCGCCGCCTCCGGCCACCCCGGTAGTGGCGGAATCTTCGAACTCCAAAGATTGATTTGCCGCTGTGACCAGCGTGCTCGCCTGACGTTAACTTTCATTATAAATTATTTCTTTTCGGCGAATGCAAAATTCGGCGTGGCGGCCTCGCGCCCGGTCGATGAAACAATGTAGAATTTCGCGCATGGTTCTGCCGCTCGTGCCTTTCGAATGAAAAAAAGCCGGCCCATCCGAAAACTACTCGCCGCCAATCGCAGCGAGATCGCCATCCGGATTTTTCGTGCTGCCAATGAGCTGGGCCTGCGCACTGTAGCGATCTATTCGCAGGAAGACCGGTTGGCGCTGCACCGCTTTAAAGCAGATGAGGCTTACCTGATCGGCTCGGGCAAGGGTCCAGTGGAGGCGTATCTCGACATTCCAGGGATCGTTGCGCTGGCTAAAGAAAAAGAAGTTGATGCGATCCATCCCGGCTATGGATTTCTTTCTGAAAATCCGGCATTTGCGCGTGAGTGCGAAAACGCTGGGATTAAATTTGTCGGACCGACGCCCGATCTTTTGGAATTGCTGGGTGATAAAACGGCGGCGCGCCGCTTGGCTGTTTCGGCGGACGTTGCGGTGTTGCCCGGTACCGCTGAGCCGGTAAAAACCAGCGCTGCGGCGCACAAAGCCGCGGATGAAATTGGTTACCCGGTGATGGTCAAAGCCGCGATGGGGGGCGGCGGGCGAGGCATGCGCGTCGTTCATGACGCGTCGGAGTTGGATCGTTTATTGGAAGAGGCCCAGGGGGAAGCACGATCCGCGTTCGGCGATGGCTCGGTATTCCTGGAGAAATATCTGGCACGCGCTCGACACCTCGAGGTGCAAATTCTTGGGGACGAGCACGGCGAGCTGCTGCATTTATACGAGCGCGATTGCTCGGTGCAGCGCCGGCATCAAAAAGTCGTGGAAGTTGCTCCGGCGGCAAATTTACCGCCGAGTGTGCGCAGCGAATTGTGCGAAGCCGCGGTGAAATTGGCTCGCAAAGCGGGCTATAGAAATGCCGGCACGGTCGAATTTCTTTACGACGTAGACGCCGCGAATTTTTATTTTATCGAAGTAAATCCGCGCATTCAGGTGGAGCACACGGTCACGGAGATGGTTACCGGCATCGACCTGGTGCGCTCACAAATTCTGGCGGCGCAAGGCCATCATTTGCATGAAGCGCCGCTGTCGTTGCCGGCCCAGGAAAAAGTTCCACTTTACGGCTCTGCGCTGCAATGCCGTGTAACCACCGAAGACCCCTCGAATAATTTTTCTCCGGATTACGGAAAAATTTCCACCTACCGTTCACCGGCAGGTTTTGGTATTCGGCTGGATGGTGGAACGGCTTATGCGGGAGCGATACTCGCCGCTTATTACGATTCTCTGTTGGTCAAAGTGACCGCGTGGGGCGCAAATTTGCCGGAAGCATGCCAGCGCATGGACCGTGCGTTGCGCGAGTTTCGGATACGCGGCGTAAAAACGAACATTCCGTTCGTGGAAAATGTTGTTAATCATCCCAAATTCCGCGCTGGGGAGGTGACCACATCATTTCTCGATGACTCGCCGGAGCTTTTTCGTTTTCGAACGCGCGGAGATCGCGCCACGAAGCTGCTGTCTTATCTAGGCGACGTTATTTTGAATGGGAATCCGGAGGTGAAAGGCAAGAAAGCTCCCGAGACGCGTGAAACTCCGATTGTTCCGGCTGCGCCGGCGATGGATGTGCCGCCGGGAACGCGGCAGATGCTGCAGAAACTCGGACCGGAGAAGTTCGCGGCCTGGGCAAAAAAAGGAAAGCGCCTGTTAATTACGGACACGACCTTCCGCGACGCGCACCAGTCGCTTATGGCCACGCGGGTGCGCACGTACGATTTGCTCGCCACGGCAAGCGCTGTGGCGCGGCGCCTGCCAAATCTTTTCAGCCTGGAAATGTGGGGCGGCGCTACATTTGATACGTCATTGCGTTTTTTGCATGAAGACCCGTGGCAACGCTTGCGTGATCTGCGGGTTCGCGTGCCGAATATTTGTTTTCAGATGCTGCTGCGTGGCGCGAATGCTGTTGGTTACGCTTCGTATCCCGACAACGTGATCGTGGAATTTGTGCGCGAGGCGCACGCACAGGGCATCGACATTTTTCGCATCTTCGATTCGCTTAATTCCATCGACAATATGCGCGTTTCGATCGACGCAGTATTGGAAACAGGCGCGGTTTGTGAACCGGCCATTTGTTACACGGGCGACATTCACGATAGCGCGCGACCCAAATATTCGCTGAAGTATTACGTGACCTTAGCGAAGCAACTGGAAAAGTTGGGCGCTCATTTCCTGGCGATTAAAGACATGGCCGGCCTGTGCAAACCGTACGCGGCGTACGAGCTCGTCAAATTGCTGCGACAGGAAATCGGCATACCGGTTCACTTCCATACTCACGACACCAGCGGCCTCAACGCTGCGAGTATTTTGAAGGCCGCTGAAGCGGGAGTCGATGTGGCCGATGCCGCGGTTGCCTCCATGAGCGGCGGCACGAGCCAGCCGAACCTGAATGCCATCGTCGAATCGCTGCGACACACACCGCGCGATACGCAACTGGACATCGAGACGCTGAACGAGTGCTCCGATTATTGGGAAACGGTGCGTAACTTTTATGCCCCGTTCGATTCAGGACCGAAGTCCGGCTCCGCGCGTTTATATCAACACGAGATTCCGGGCGGGCAGTACACCAATCTTCGGGAACAAGCCACATCCATGGGCCTGGGGCAGCGCTGGCGCGAAGCCGAAAAAATGTACGCGGAGGTGAACCAGCTTTTTGGAGACATCGTTAAAGTGACGCCCTCTAGTAAGGTGGTCGGGGACATGGCGCTTTTTCTGATGGCCAACGATCTGCGTCCGGCCGATATTCTGGCTCTGGATGAGAAGCACGATGTCTCGCTGCCGAATTCCGTGGTGGAAATGTTTTCCGGAGTGTTGGGTGTCCCGCCGGGAGGCTGGCCGAAAAAATTACAGAAAATTATTTTACGGGGCCAAGCTCCTTTGCGCGGGCGGCCGGGCGCGAGTCTGGAAGATGTGGATTTAGATAAAGAGCAAAAAGTGCTGGAGAAGAAACTCAGTCATTCGATACGACGGGATGACCTCTTAAGTTATTTGCTGTATCCCGATGTATTCACCAAGTATGACAAGTTCCGGCAAACCTACGGCGATGTGAGCGTTCTTCCAACCTATGCTTTTTTTTACGGGTTGCGAGCCGGAGAAGAAATTACCGTCGAGATCGAGGCTGGAAAATCGTTGATCATCAGGTTCCTCACCGCCAGCGAACCGCGCCCTGATGGCACGCGCACGTTATTTTTCGAATTAAATGGCCAGCCGCGGGAACTCAATGTCCGCGACCGCGCGTTGCGAGTTGTCGAGCGATCGCATCCCAGAGCGGATCCCGCTGATGCGGGCCAGGTTGCGGCTCCTACTGCGGGAGTGATCGGTGGAATTGCTGTGAAAGCGAATCAGGCTGTGGAGCGCGGCGTGAAATTACTGACGCTGGAAGCCATGAAGATGCAATCCAATATTTATGCGCCTATTTCGGGGCGAATCGCCAAGCTGCTGGTGTCTCCCGGGCAGAATGTGGAAGCCAAGGACCTGCTCGTCACTATTACTCCATGACTTTTCGCAAACACGAAAACTTTACTTCCAAAGTCTTGAAAAACGAACGGGACCTCGTTGTTTATCTGCCGCCGGACTATGAGCAGCAATCGTTGTGGCGTTTTCCGGTGCTGTACTTGCACGACGGGCAAAATCTTTTTGACGGTTCGACGGCGTTTGTTCCGGGCATGGACTGGCGCGTGGGCGAAACTGCGGATCACATGATCGGTAGCGCCGCGGTTGAGCCGCTGATTATCGTGGGGATTTATAATCTTGGCGAGCAACGCATTCGCGAGTACACGCCCACGCGTGTGCCAAAGCTTGGCGGCGGGCGCGCCGATCGTTACGGCAAATTCCTGATTGACGAACTGAAGCCTTTCATTGATCGCGAATACCGGACGATTCGCGATTCGGCGCATACCGGACTAGGTGGCTCTTCGTTGGGCGGCCTGGTTTCGCTGTACGTAGGTCTAAAATTTCCTCAAGTATTCGGCCGGTTAGCGGCGCTTTCCCCATCGGTGTGGTGGAACCAGCGGGTCATGCATCGCTTCGCGGCCACCGCGCAAGTCGAGCCGCGTCCACGCATCTGGCTGGACATCGGCACACGGGAAGGCGCGCAGATCGTGCGTGACGTTGAAAATTTCCGCGACGTGCTGGTGAAAAAAGGCTGGCGACTTGGCCACGATCTGCATTACGAGCCAGTGCCAGGCGCGGAACATAACGAAGCGGCTTGGTCGCAGCGTGTCGGGCCAGTGTTGCAATTTCTATTTCCGGCGGGGAATAAAACCGTATAATCCGCCCCGCTGTATGCGCCGCTGCATGGCTTGATGAATTTCGAATTTATGTGGGCTATCATCGCGCGGTTGAGACATTCCCTATAAAAGTTTCAGGGGATTTATGCCGGACCAGAGGCCACTGACAATTCTGTGCGTAACCTCCTATGAAAAAGGACAGGAGTTTATTCGCACCTGTAAGGCCATGGGTTGCCGCGTCCTGCTGCTTACCGTGGAAAAACTAAAAGATGGCGACTGGCCGCGGACGTGCCTCGACGGCATTTTTACCATGCTTGAAGATCTTCCGCTGCAGGGCTTGATCGATTCGGTGAGTTACATCGCCAGGTCGCAACGCATCGATCGCATCGTGGCGCTCGACGAATTCGATATGGAGAATGTGTCTGCGCTGCGAGAGCATTTGCGCATTCCGGGCATGGGGCTGACTACCGTGCGCTATTTCCGCGACAAGCTTTCCATGCGCGCGCGGGCGAAAGAAGCGGGTATCCGCGTTCCAGAATTTGTGCCGGTGCTAAATTACGATGACTTGCGCGAATACATGGCGCGTGTGCCGGCGCCGTGGCTCTTGAAGCCGCGCTCGCAAGCCTCCGGCATCGGGATGAAGAAGATCCACTCGCCGGATGAGCTTTGGCCGTGGCTTGACGAGCTGGGCGATCAGCAATCTTTTTATTTGCTGGAGCACTTTGTTCCGGGCACGGTTTATCACGTGGATAGCATCGCGTCCGAGCGCGATGTGGTTTTCGCGGAGGCTCATAAATACGGCACACCACCATTGACGACTTCTCACCAGGGCGGGGTGTTCACCACCAGCACGTTGGGGCCGGATGCGCCCGAATCGGCGGAACTGCTTGACCTTAATCGAAAAGTTTTGAGCGAATTGGGATTCGTTCGCGGCGTGACCCATGCGGAATTTCTGAAAGCCGATTCCGACGGCAAGTTTTATTTCATTGAAGTGGCCGCGCGCGTCGGTGGGGCATTCATCAGCGACGTAATTGCAGCTGCCACGGGAATTAATTTATGGCGCGAATGGGCACGGCTGGAAGTCGGGGCAGGCAAGGAGCCTTACCAGGTACCGGCGCACAGGCGTGAATACGCAGGGGTAATTCTGTCACTGGCTCGTCAGGAACATCCTGATACTTCCACTTACAGCGACCCGGAAATCGTGCAGCACATTTCAAAATATCACCACGCCGGATTGATTCTGAAGGCGGCCAACTCTGCGCGTCTGCAGGAATTAATTGCTTCTTATGCACAGCGTTTTCAGCAGGATTTTCTGGCGACGCAGCCGGTGCCGGACAAACCTAGTTTCTGAAGTGTGTCTCGCCGGGGCCGCAATAATTTCCACATCGCGCGAACATTAAAATTTAACTAATGCGAAATTTTTGCGTGACAAACGCGCATTATTTTGTGTTATCTTTGCGCCCCCTGTCCTGTGGTCCAGTAACTGTAACGCACGTGCGGACCACGCACCATTTGCAAGCGCACATCCCAAGGCATAGAGTTTGCTTTACCCGGTAGGACATCTTGTTGTTTTCGGGGCTGTCCCTTGGGAGGATCGATGTGGAGTAACAAGAGACCGGAAACGCCGCAGGCTGCGGAACCGGAGCCAAGAAAATTCAATTTCAATGAGCCGCCGAAGCCTGCTACGGCTGCTTGGGAGGGGACAACCAACATGGCAACAGGTACAGATGCGATTCGACCGCTAGGGAATACTGGAGACCGTACGGGAACGGGAGCGCGACTCGGCTCCAGTCTGCATGTTAAGGGCGAGATTTCCGGCAATGAAGATCTGCTGATCGACGGGACGGTCGAAGGACTGATCACGCTGGATGAGCGGAAGCTGACTGTCGGCGCAAGCGCCAAAGTTACCGCGGATATTATCGCCCGCGAAGTTGTGGTCTATGGCACGGTGAAGGGCAATCTGCGCGCAAAAGATCGCATCGAGATCAAGAAGGACGGATCCGTGAACGGCGATCTGACCACCGCGCGAATCATGATCGAAGACGGCGCCTATTTTAAGGGTTCCGTGGAAATCGATCGCACGTCCGATAAAGAGTCGTCTGGCGCCAATGCGTTTGCACGCACACCGGCGACCGCTAAGACTATTTAACTTTCAGCTACTTTATTTTCAACACGACGGCGGCGAGATCAGGTCCTCGCCGCCGTTTTTTTGTTGGTCGATCAGGCGATGCGTCGGCGCTGCTCTCGTTGCCGGGTAACGTTCACTAACGCGAACGGCGAGACTTTTTTCCCCCGATGCCGCCGTGATCGCAAATTAGCTTCTAACTTTTCCCTCTAGCCTTCATCCAAACTAACGACTACTTCGGCTCATTCCGTTTTCGGAGCGAAAAGATGCAGACTCGCAGACTTGGTAATTCCGACCTGAATATAACTCGCGCGGGTTTTGGCGCCTGGGCTATCGGTGGAGGCGGCTGGGAATTCGGTTGGGGCAACCAGGAAGATAACGATTCCATGGGGGCCATCAAACGAGCCCTGGAATTGGGAGTCAACTGGATCGATACGGCTGCGGTGTACGGCACCGGCCATTCGGAAGAGGTTGTCGCGAAGGCGCTCGCAGAATGGCACGGGGCGCAGCCCCACATTTTCACGAAATGTTCGATGGTTTGGGATGAGCAGCGCAAGGTTCGCACCGAATACAGTGCCGATTCGATTCGCCGCGAATGCGAAGCCAGCTTGCGCCGGCTGCGGGTGAGCGCAATTGATCTATATCAGATGCATTGGCCGCCGGCGGATAACGGTGCCGGTCTGGAAGAAGCGTGGCAAACGATGGCTGCGCTGCAGAAGGAAGGCAAAGTTCGCTGGATCGGCGTTTCCAATTTCAACGTCGAGCAATTGAAACGCGCAGAAAAAATCGCGCCGGTCACTTCACTGCAGCCGCCCTACTCGTTGATTCGCCGTCAGATTGAAGCTGAAATTCTTCCATATTGCGAAAAGCGGGGAATCGGCGTGATTTCCTATTCGCCTATGGCCTCCGGTTTACTAACCGGAGCAATGACCCGTGAGCGAGCCGCGGCATTGCCCGAGAATGATTTTCGTAGCCGCAGTGCTGAATTTAGGGAGCCGCGACTTTCTAAAAATATCGAACTGGTCGAGAGACTCCGCCAGGTGGGGCAACGGCTCGGCCGCTCTCCGGGTGAAATTGCAATCGCGTGGGTATTGCGGCATCCGGCGATTACCGGTGTGATTGTTGGAGCGCGGAACGCGAAGCAAGTCGAAGGCGTAATGAGCGCCGCCGATTTAATACTGACCAAGCAGGATATTGCCGAAATCGAGGGCGCGGCTGCTATTGCCGCCGCACGTTAAAAGATTTGATCGATACTCGCAATTTTTCAATTTCGCAAACTAATCGCTTCTGGAGCGTCAGGTGGATTTAGGCATAAAAGGAAAAATTGCTGTCGTAACGGGTTCGACTGCAGGGATTGGTTTTGCGATTGCCAACACTCTGGCCGCGGAAGGCGCCCAAGTGATTGTCAACGGACGCACCCAAGCGCGCGTGGATGCCGCGGTTGAGAAAATTCGCCGAGAGACTTCTAAGGCCGATGTTCGAGGTGTTGCAAGCGATCTAGGCTCGGCTGACGGCGTGAAGGCGTTCACGAAGATAATCTCTGATGCCGATATCCTCATCAACAATCTGGGAATTTTTGAGCCGAAGCCCTTCGCTGAAATTCCGGACGCGGATTGGCTGCGGTTCTTCGAGGTGAACGTGATGAGTGGCGTACGTCTTAGCCGCCATTATCTGCCGGGTATGCTGCGCAAGAATTGGGGGCGCATCATTTTTATCTCCAGCGAATCGGGGCAGCAAATTCCCGCCGAGATGGTTCATTACGGCATGACCAAAACGGCGCAAATTGCCGTGGCGCGCGGAATTGCGGAGGCGGTGGCAGGCACGGGGATTACGGTAAATTCGGTGCTCGCGGGGCCTACCGCTTCGGAAGGCGTGGGCACCTTCGTGGCGGATCTGGCCAAGCAGCAGGGAATTTCTACCGCCGAATTTGAAAAGAAATTTTTCAAGGGCGTGCGACCGAGTTCACTTTTAAAACGTTTCGAGACGCCGGAGGAAGTGGCCGCCGTGGTGGCTTTTGTTGCGAGCACGCAATCCGTCACCATTAATGGCGCGGCCGTGCGCGCCGACGGCGGGGTGGTCCGCAGCATTCTTTAGTTCGCGGCTGGTCGTTCGCAAACGATATCAGGCGCGTAGGTAGTCTGACCGCCAGTTTTTAATCTGTTGTTTGATGGCTTTACGATCCGTCATTTTTTCATCAAGGACTTTTCGCGCCAGCGCCGGGAGTTCCGCATCGCAGGCGAATCTCAGAGAAATCAGTTGCCCGGGTTCGAACTCAACGATGCGCGCTTGCAAATCCTGGGGCAGCAATCGCTCGCAACGTAGGCGCTCTTCCAGTCGGATCACCCGGTCCTGCACGGACAAAGCGAACATCCTGGCTAACAGAAAGCCCATCAATATTGCGACGGAGGTTAGCACCCAAATCGCTCCGTCGAGCGACCACAGCGAAGTCTTCCAACGGTAGATGGACCAGCCGATATTGAGAAACAACACCGGCAACACAAAAAAATGAAACGCCGGCACAGTCTTTGCATGATTCGCAAAATTCTGCTCACTCATCGAAATTGCCTCCTCAAACGAATGAATTGGTTCCACATCCACGGGAATATCGGAAACTTTGCCTAGTCCGTCGGCAATTCGGCCGCTGGCACCACGTGGCTGGTAAACCAGCGGTTCGGAAAGCGCTGCGATTGTAGCAAATTGGATTTCTATGACCTATAACGCGTACCTTTGAAACGAAAGCATACCTCGCGACATCTAAGTTTACTGAAAATGTTTAAGCGAGTATGGGCGTACTATCGAGCCAGGAGAACGAAAATGGCTAAGGCCACGTGGGCAGGGAAGACTATTGCCGAAAGCAATTCAACTGTAGAAGTAGAAGGGAACCAGTACTTTTCGCCGGAAGCAGTGGAGCAGAAGTTCCTGAAGCCCAGCAATCACACCAGCATTTGTTCCTGGAAGGGGACGGCGCACTATTACCATGTGGAAGTCGACGGCATGAAGAATGAGAATGCTGCCTGGTATTATCCGGAGCCAAAACCGGCCGCTGCTGAGATCAAGGACCGCATCGCCTTCTGGAAAGGCGTGAAGGTTCAGAACTAACGGCTTCGAGCACTTGTCTCGGTTTAGTTTCACAATTCGACGGGGGAATTAAGTTCCAAGAAGATTTGGCTGCGCCCGCGAATAGCCGTGTTCCTCGGCCCACAGTGAAAGCGGGATAGCGGCGAGGTCGTCCACCAGTGGCACCGCGTTTCCGTCCTTGGTCAGGTCGATGGTTCGCAAATAAAATTTGCAGGTCTCGCAAGCTTCTACGCGAATGTAGGGAAATTGTTCCGCAACATAGACTGGCAGTTTGGTTTCGGCTTCTTCTGCGCAAGTCGAACAAAAAATCCGTCGAAACTCCCACTCCCGCAAACAGAACGAACACAGCAGGAATCTTTTGCCGCCGTCACCTTCAGGCCGAAGCACTCCCAACAGCGGGCGCGCGCCACACAATGGGCAGAGCGAAGGAAACGCTGAAGTTTCATCCTCAGCGCGATCCGCTGCGAGATGCTCTGCGTAAGGTTGCAGAAAAGCGCGCGGCAGGAATTGGTTGAATGCTGCGTTGGGGCGGTCTTCACGGCTGCTGGTAGTCCAGTAATCCTGCAAAATGCCGGCCCAAGCCTCGGGCAATTGAGTGGAAAGCTGCTTCGCGGAATCGGCGAGCGTAATCGGGGCATTTTTGGCAACGAGCTTCAGAAAATCCTGAAACTGAGGGAGAAGGCCTTCGATTTTCAATTCCTGGCGCAACGTCGGGAGATTTTTATCAACTGCTCGCGCCTTGCGGTCAGGAATCATTCGCGCGTATAAACTTTTCTGAAATTCAGCGATTTGCTTGTAGAAAGCCAGGACTTCCTGCGTGAAAGGGTGAAGGGCAACTAATCGTTCAGCCCGGCGAATGCGACCGTCATAATCGCTGGCAACATTTTTCGCCGCCATTATCTGCGGCTGGCGGATCCGACTACGCGTTCCCACCACAAGCGGTGATGGCGCTTGGCAAATGCCTGGGAGACATCGCCGCGAATCATGGATTTAAATGCGCCGCGCTCAGCGAAGACGCTCATGTAGATGTGAATCATGAAGAGGCCGATGGTCAGCAATGCCGCGGCAGGATGAACTAGCACCGCGAAATAACGCAGCGCCCGAGCGTTCCACGGTATATATTCCGGGACCCACAGGATTAGCCCCGACAACAGCAATAGCGCGCCGCAAAATACGAAGCCCCAGAACAATAATTTCTGTCCCATGTTGTAGCGGCCCGCCGGCGGCATTTCTTCGTCTTCGTTGCGGACGTAGTGCTCCATGGAATTCATCCAGGCTTTGTCTTCTTTGGTGGTATGCATTTGCGAAGCCCAGGTGAGGAACATCCACGTAAGGCTGAAGGCGAAAAACAATCCAACCCACGGATGCAACATGCGCGAAATTTGCGCGCCACCCAACACCACCAGGATCCAGAGCAGCCAGGGAGACCAAATGCCCAACCCGGTTAGCATCAAGTACAAATAGGCAAAGCTGTTGATCCAATGCATCAGGCGTTCGCGAAAGGAATAGCGCAAGATGTGGCCGTTCGGGAGGATTTCGTCGACCCGCGCTTCTGCCCGATTATTCATCGCAAACGTTCTCCCACTGGAGTTACCGGTGGCGCGGCGACCGGAGGCTTGCTGACGGGCGGCTCGTTCTGATTTTCCGTGGGATCGTCCGGGTCATGCTTCGGTCCAAAGCGGATGTAGTGCACGAAGAGTCCGATCAGGCCGCCGACCATGGCCACATTTCCGAGCCATTTCATCGGATGCTTCCATAATTTCACGGACCACGGAATAGATGGGTCCTTGGGCAGACCACCATAAAGCTCCGGCTCGGTCACATCATGCAGCACGTAAATCACTCCGGTGCCGCCAACGCCCGGCGGGTCATACACACCAGCTTTCGGGAAGTTGGAGTGATCGCGAAGCTGCTTGGCGCGTCCTTCCGCAAGGAACTTCATATCGTCCTTGCTGCCGAAGTGCAAGCATCCCGTCGGACACGACTTGATACACGCCGGCTCCAAGCCTTCGCCCACGCGATCCGCGCACAGCGTGCACTTGAACACGCGGTTGGTCTTGGGATTCATCTTTGGAATGTCGAACGGGCAGCCGGTGATGCAGTAGCCGCACCCGATGCAATTGGCCTGCTGAAAATCGACGATGCCATTTGTGTACTGCACGATGGCGCCGTCGGACGGGCAGGCTTCAAGACACCCAGGCTCCGCGCAGTGCATGCACTGATTTTTGCGCATCAACCACATCAGCGTGCCGTCTTCGGTTTCGTGTTCGTTGAAGAGGATCAGGTTCCAGTAGTTCCAGCGCGTCTCCGGCATAGTCTGATAGGTGTTGTCGAACACGGTTTCGCCGAAGGGCAGGTCGTTCCACTCCATGCAGGCCACTTCGCAGGCCTTGCAGCCGATGCAAGTGGTGGTATCGATCAGCTTGCAGACTTGGAATTCCCGCTGGCTGCCCTCGCCG
>Ga0185299_10004621_pt1 | contig 16440 bp, 12 predicted proteins | sample PaiPotPPA55metaG_FD_128002 | JGI IMG/M metagenome (GOLD analysis project Ga0185299, IMG submission 128002) | Iron sulfur acid spring bacterial and archeal communities from Banff, Canada, to study Microbial Dark Matter (Phase II) - Paint Pots PPA... ...
ATTTCAATCGCGAGGCCGAGGAGAATTTCCGTGTCGATGGGCCTTCCGGCGACGCGATGCTTCAAGGTGGTGCCGTCCAGAAATTCCATGGCAATAAACGCTTGTCCGCCTTGGTCGTCGATCTCGTAAATCGTGCAGATGTTGGGGTGATTCAGCGCGGAAGCGGCTTTTGCTTCGCGCTCGAAGCGGCTGAGGGACTGCGGGTCTTTGGCGACCTCGTCCGGAAGGAACTTGAGAGCAACAAACCGGCTGAGCTTTACATCTTCGGCTTTGTAGACGACACCCATTCCTCCGCCGCCGAGTTTTTCGACTACGCGATAGTGGGAAATGGTGCGGCCGATGAAGGAGGAGGAGGAGTCCATTATCAGGCGCACATATTAGGTTGCGGCTGGAGACAAGTCAACGTGGAGCCGCATTGGCGGTTCGAACTGAGCCTCGGCTAGAAATGGCTTGCGGGCGGTCGGCGCATAGGACGTGTGTTCGATCCTTTCGGGCGTCACTGGGAAATCGGCCGCCAGCCCGCCAGGTAGACGCCCACAGGCAAATGCTCGCACGAAGTATGTTTTGCTTTACGCGGTCGAGCCGCCAACGAACAGACTTTCGATCGTTTTTATTAATTGGTCGGCCGTCTCGGACTTTGTAACGAAGGCGTGGGCTCCGGCGTCGAGGGCCGCGCGTTTTACTTGCGGCGAATCGTGCGTGGAAAGTACGACGATTTTTGTTGCAGGAGAAATCTCGCGGATTTTGGCAGCCGCCTGCAGCCCGTTCATGACGGGCATACTAATGTCGAGAACGATTAAATCCGGCTGAAGCTTGAGAGCTAAATCCACTGCTTCCTGGCCGTTCGCCGCTTCCGCGCAAACGTTCCACTGTGGTTGCGCGTTGAGGAGAGATTTGAGCCCTTTCCGCATAACTTCATGGTCGTCTGCGAGAAGAACCCGCACGAGGAAACTCCGAAACCGAGAAGCGACGATATTAATCTGCCATGAAGCATTGAACTTTCCATACTGCGATTGCTGTAGTCGAAATCACGGGGAGATTCTTCAGGCTGATGGCCCGTCGCAAGAACCGGGCACGCCCTGCCCGATTGGTGCGAGAAAATCCCATCGTTGCACCCAGTGCTGGACGGCGGCAACTCCGATAACATCTCCCGTCCATCCGCAGTGACAATGCGGATTGAACCAATGGGCGTCGGCGTCTTCCAGGCTCTTTTTTGTGTTCACACACGCCGATGAAAGCGGCCGGCCACACTTTGGACATGCGAAAAGAAGAACATGAGCGAATTGCTCGGTGAACCTTTCCATCGTTGCCTCCAAACTGCACGGGAAGACCTAAGACTATACAAAAGACCATCGCTCTTCAACCGTTCGACCAGGTCGACTTCGCGCTAAATAAGCACTACACAACGAGAGTCAGCATCGGGGTTACAATCCCGGCTCGCCTTGATCGCGAACGGAGGAATGGAATGACACAAGAAGAACGGTGGCCGGCGCTGCCCTTTGCGGCTTGGAAGGACACGTACGCGACGCTGCATATGTGGACGCAGATCGTGGGCAAAGTGCGGTTCGCGCTGAGCCCGAACATCAACCATTACTGGGGAACGACGCTGTACGTTACCGCGCGCGGGTTGACGACGTCGGCGATTCCCTACCACGCGGGGATTTTCGAGGTGCGCTTCGACTTCATCGCGCACCAGCTGGAAATTGCGACGAGCCTGGGCGAGACGCGCGCGTTCCGCCTGGCGCCGCGCACGGTGGCCGATTTCTATTCGGAATTCACGGCGGCGCTGGCGTCGCTGGGAATCCATGCAAACGTGTGGACCATGCCGGTGGAAGTGCCGCGGCCGGTGCGGTTCAATCTCGATCAGAGCCACGCTTCGTACGACAGCGAATACGCGCACCGTTTCTGGCGGGTGCTGGCGAGCATTCAGCCCGTGTTTCAAGAATTTCGCGCGCGATTTATCGGGAAATGCAGCCCCGTCCATTTCTTCTGGGGGAGCTTCGATCTGGCGGTGACGCGATTTTCCGGGCGGCGCGCACCGGAGCGTCCAGGGGCCGACAAAATCACCAAGGAAGCGTACTCGCACGAGGTGATCAGCGTGGGCTGGTGGCCGGGCGACGGGGAAATTATCAAGGACGCGGCGTTCTACGCGTACGCGGCGCCCGAGCCAGCGGGATTCAAGGATGGCGCGGCGCGCCCGGCGAAGGCTTTTTACAGCGCGCAGAAAAACGAGTTCTTCTTGATGTATGACGATTTGCGCGCGTCGGGCGATCCCGAGCGCGATCTGATGGCGTTCTGCGAGAGCACTTACGAAACGGGCGCGAACGTCGCGAAATGGAATCGCGCGGAGCTGGAGCGGGGGAAATGACGAGCGTGGAGGGCCGAAAGGCGAAGAGAGGTCGCTCGGCTTGTGCTCGGGATGGCAACTCAAATTAGTTGTGGCGGAAGATTAGTGCGAGGAGCCGGCGGCGTTGGCCGCGGTGTACTGCGGGCGGCGGGCTGCTTCGGCGAAGTAGTTGCGGACGCGCAGGCCGGTATAAATGCGGCCGGCGATTTCGGCGGCGTGCGGGCCGCTGACGGCTCGGCTGCCGCCGCGCAATAGAACGACGAGCACGATTTTCGGGTGCGCCTGATCGGCGTAGGAAACGAACCAGCCGAGCCGGCCGCCCTGGCTTTCGTCGTTGCAGGTGCCGGTTTTGCCGAGCGCCTGCTCGTCGGCTTCGTAACTCTGGCGCGCGGTGCCGTAGAGGACCGCGGCGAGCATGCCTTCCTGCAAGTCGGGAAGCAGCGATGCGATGTCGAGCTGCTGGCGGACGCGCGGCGCGAAATTCTGGAGCTGCTCGGCGGAGCGCGGATACTGCAAGAAATATTGTGTGCCGCCGTTGGCGAGCATGCCGACCAGCGAGGCGAGCTGCAAGGGCGTCATGCGAATGCCCTGGCCGAAGCTGGACATGCGCGCGACGCCTCCGTACATCGAAGGATGCGACGGCAGCTGGCCGGGCTTTTCTTCGGGAATGTCGAAGCCGGCGCGTTCGCCCAGGCCGACCATGCGCGCGTAGCGCAGCACGGTGTCGAAGCCGAGATTGCTGCCGACTGCTTCGAAATATTTGTTGTTGGAATGCGCCATGGCTTCGGTGAGGCCCATGTAGCGGCGGTGGCCGACTTGGATCATGGTGTCGCGCGTGATGGTGCCCTGCTGGAGGCCAGCGAGCGCGATGACGGGCTTGATGGTGGAGCACGGTTCGAAACCGGCGCCGAACGCCATTTGCTGGTTGACCACGGTGAGGATTCGGCCGGTGGTGGGGTCGATGGCGACGACGGAACCGTTGGCGTGGCCGAGCGCTTCGACGGCGGATTGGCGGATGATGGGATCGTCGAAACCGACGACGTCGCCCTTCGTGGGATCGCCCCACGACGAAAGTCCGCGCGCACGATGCGTGCGAGTGCGGCTGGCGGGCTTCGGCGGTACCGCGCCGAATGCGACTCCGGCGGCGGCTACCGACAAAAGGCAGAAGATCGCAACTGCATGTCGAATGGCTGGGGGGACGCGCATATTTGTTCGCTGGCCTTTGTGCCGGCCCTGAAAACGCTGAATCTCCTGATTGGAGTCTTGAGTTTAAGGAATTTAGGCGGGTTCGCGCAACTGTTATGAAGTACAGGTATTCCGGACAGGCACGAAAGAGGCAACGCGCAGATTCTTCGCGTCCCCGCTCAGTGGGACGCGAAGAAGGGCGGCGCGATTGGGCGCGCGCGTTGCGCTAGCGGGTAGTGCGGCCTTTGGAGGCGGCAGCGGCGGCCATGGCCGCGGGCTTTGCCGCTTCTGCCGCGTGTTTTGCTGATTCTGGCGCGTGCTTCGCGGTGTCTTCCGGCGACACGGGCGAGAGTCCCAGAAGCTTGCGAAGCTCGTACTCGATTTTGTCGCGGATGTCCGTGTGTTCTTTGAGGAAGACGCGGGCATTGTCGCGGCCTTGTCCGAGGCGTTCGCCCTTGTAGGAAATCCAGGTGCCGGATTTCTCGAGCAAATTTTTGGCGACGCCGACATCGATTAAATCGCCTTCGCGGGAAACGCCTTCGCCGTAGATGATGTCGAACTCGGCTTCGCGGAATGGCGCGGCGACTTTGTTCTTCACGATTTTCGCGCGGGTGCGCGAGCCGACGACGCGATCGCCTTCCTTGATGGATTGAATGCGGCGAATGTCGATGCGGATCGAGGAGTAGAACTTCAGCGCGCGTCCGCCAGTGGTGGTTTCGGGATTGCCGAACATGACGCCGATTTTTTCGCGGATCTGGTTGATGAACACCAGGCACGTTTTCGATTTGGAGACGATAGCGGTGAGCTTTCGCAGCGCTTGCGACATCAGCCGCGCCTGCAGGCCCATTTGCGGATCGCCCATGTCGCCTTCCAGCTCGGCCTTGGGGACGAGCGCCGCAACGGAATCGACGACGACGATGTCGACGGCGTTCGAACGGATCAGCTCCTGCGCGATTTCGAGGGCTTGTTCGCCGTTGTCGGGTTGCGAGACGAGCAAGTTGTCGACGTCAACGCCCAGCTTGCGCGCGTAGACGGGATCGAGCGCGTGCTCGGCGTCGATGAAGGCGGCCTGCCCGCCGAGCTTCTGCGCTTCGGCGATCACGTGGAGCGTGAGCGTGGTCTTGCCGCCGGACTCCGGGCCGTAGACTTCGATGACGCGGCCGCGCGGAAATCCGCCGACGCCGAGAGCAGCGTCGATGGAGATCGAACCGGTCGGGATGACATTCACCGGAACCAGCACGTCGCGGCTCCCCAAGCGCATGATCGAGCCCTTGCCATAGGCTTTTTCGATGGTCGAAATCGCCAGATCCAAATTCTTTGTTTTTTCGTCAGTCACGTTGCCACCTCGAGAGGGCGTTGAGTTTTCCAATCTTTTCTACCTATTCATATTCTGGGGGACGCAGGCGGCACAGTGTACCACCGGGCGACATTCCCCCGAATCCGTATCTCTACGGCCATAATAACACTAGGCGAACAAAAAGCAAAAGGTATTTGGGGCGCGCGTACTTCACCTAAGGCCTCGGTTTAAGCCTTAGGAGGGGCAGATCGACGTTCTCAACGCAATTAGGATGTGAATAGAGAGCGGTTAGACGAGCTTCCGATGCGTTCTGGTCTTCATCCAAGTTTCGTAGCGGCAGAGGTGAAAAAGCGGCGATCTGCCTCGGAGATCGCGCAATAGGGCCAGTTCCAGGGCGCGTTCACTTGCGGCAGCGAACTTCGCACCGGTTTTGGCGGATCTCCGTTCCAATTCAATTCCAACGTCGGCGGCTTGCACCCGCGGCCGATCGCCCAGAAAATCTCCGAAGGCAACCGCGTTTTTGATCGCAAATTCCGGCGCGCGGTTGCGATTGAATTCTTTGATGCGTTCGCCCAGCGAACCGAGCGCGCGTTGAACGGCCTCGCGGGAGAAGCGCGGGGTCGCCGAAGCAGACACGTTTTCACCGGCCATGGTGGTCAGCCATTCCGCGTCTTTGGCAGTCGCGCGGACGTAACCTTGCATGGAAAGGTAAGGAATAATTTCAGCGGCCGCCGCATCTGAAATGAACAGCGTCGCGGCCAAATCCTGCGTGGTCCACGTAACCATGCCCCTGGTTTCCTTTAGAAAGCTGAAAACCGCAGCTGTGGGAACTTTTGGCGATTCGTGCTTCGCAGGGCGAACTCGACTGCGCCGTACGGCAACTGGTGTTCGCGCTGTCACCGCATGTGATTTAGACCCCATGATTCACACGCCCTCCTAATCAACCGTAACGCGAGCGGGTCACTCAAGCCATACACAGTCCACGGTAGGGGCCACCTGAAAAGAAGGCAAACTAGCGGCGAAATAAGGCTTTAGGGCTGTTGAAAGACGCGGATTACGACCCAGGCCCGACTGCTGAGTCCTCTTCAGCCAGTCTTGCGAGACTTCTTCTCCACTTCGCTGGGTTTAGGCACCGTTCGGAGAAGCGATTTCTTTTGTGCGGTTTTGTCGGAACTCAAGCTCTTCTTCAAGGCTTCCATTAAATCGACAACCGGCGCGTGTTGAACGTGCGGCACTACCGTAAGTTTTTTTCCGTGCGCCTTCGCTTCGATCAGCTTTTGCAACTCCTGCTGATAAGAATCCGCATATTGCGCCGGGTCGAACGGAGCGGCCAGGCTCTCGATCAGCTGCATGGCGAGCTTGGATTCCTGTTCTTTGACTTCGGTTTTCTTGGGAATCGCGGAGTCGGCGACCGCTCGAATCTCGTTGTTGTAAAACATGGTGTGCAAGGTGAGGCCGTTGTCGCGGGCCCGGATTATCACGATATTCTCGCGGCCATGCATGGTGACTTTGGCGATGCCTGCGTAGCCGGTCTTGCGCATGGCGTCCAGGAGCAATTGGTAGGCTCGCGTTCCCGCTTCGCCGGGCGCCGCATAGTAGGAACTGTCGAAGTAAACGGGATCGACTTCGGCCAACTTCACAAATTCCAAAATCTCCATCGCGCGCGCCGACTCGGGCTCGATCTCTTCGAGTTCTTCCTTGGTGAAGAGCAGGTATTGATCCTTTTCGTATTCGTAGCCCTTCTCGACCTCGGAGCGCTCGACGAAGCGATCGCACGTGGGGCAAAAGAGCGGCTGCTTCAAGCGGGTGTGACACACCGAGTGCAGCTGATTGAAGCTGATGCGTTCGGAGCGGGCCGCGGGAGTAAGCTCGATCGGGATCGAGACCATTCCGAATGTGAGAAATCCCTTCCAAGCAGCGGCCATTGCGCGCCTCCGGTGGAGCGGCGATTATTTTCGCGCGCCAGCCGGCGTTAGGCAATGCCCTTATCGCGGTATTACGTTCTTCTAATAATCGAACAAAAAGCGAAAGTAAAACGCCCGCAGGGCCGCGCGGCGAGGACTACGGAAGCGGGCGGCGCCAGATTTGCTTCGATTGTACGAGGCGGGTGCAGGCGATCCAGCGGCCGTCTGGCGAGACGCGAGGGTGTAATAGATTGCCGGAATCGTGAGTCAACTGGCGCGGTGCGCCGCCCGAGCGAGGAACGGCGAACAATTGCAGCCGATCGCCGGCCAGGCCGGAGTAAATGATGCTCTTGCCGTCATGCGACCAGTCAAGCCCGTCATACGTGGTACCGGTGAAATCGAGAATCTTCTCGGCATGTGAACCGTCAGCGTGCGCTACCCATAGCGCGCGATTCGGTTTTCCGGCACTTGGGCCTCCGCGGTCGTCTTCAATAGCGATCTCCTGACCATCAGGCGACCAGGCGCCATACTGCGCGCTGTGGATTTCGTCCGACACAGGCAGCATTTCCGCGTGGAACGCCTTGCCCGTTTCTGGCTCGATGGAGAGAACCCACAGCTTGTCGATGCCGGGCTGGCCACCTCGTTGCCAGGAGGTGAAGAGCAGCTTGCGGCCGTCGGGCGACCAGTAGGCCGGGCCCGTCTCCCAGCCGAAGTCGGTGAGGCGCATTTCGGGCGCGTGGACATCGTCGGCCAGGCGGAGATAAATATCATCCGTGCTCGCGAGGCTGGAATATTCGGGGACAGCAGTTTTCGAGCGATGCGAATGGAAGGCGATCCAGTGGCCGTCGGGCGACCACGCCGGAGGAAAGTCCTCGTGATAGCCGGAGACAATTACGAACGGGCCGGAGGTTCGATGAGCGTCTTCGTCGACGCCTACGACCGCGTCGTCGAGGTCGAGTGCCCAATCGGCGAGGCGCCAGCCGCCGAAGGTATAGCCGATCTGCTTTCCGTCGGGGTGCCACATGGGAACCTGGCCGCCAGCGATGATTTCCCTGGCCTCGCCGCCATCCGCAGGGACCGCGACGATTGAACTTTGGAGGACGGTGCGCACCCAGTAGAGATTGCCGCCGGCGACGGCAGGGCTGTTGTTGTCTTCGCCGTGCGACTCGACAAGCAGGCGGCGCGCGCGAGTGGCTAGATCGATGTCGTAAATCTTGAGCCAGCGATCGGCATCGGGTTTGTGGCGCGCCTCATTATTTGGCGGCTCTGCGCTGACCAGCGCAACATACACATGCTTGCCATCGGAAGAAACGGCGATGCTGCCAGGTACGGGACTGGCATCGAGACGGCTTGCGATGGTGGTGGATTTGCTCGTTCGCGGGTTTATGCGCACGAGAGAAGTTTCGCCATTTAGCTGGAACAGCGTTTCGTAGAAATCCTCTCCATCCGGGGAGAAAGCCATGGCGGTGATGCTTCCCGTGACGCCGTAACCGCGGAAGTCGCCGTTGCGCGTACCGATCAGCAGCGAGTTGGGTGCGCTCGCGCGGTAGTAGGCCATCTCTTTTCCGGACGGCGAACATACGGGGATCGCGTCGTCGGGCAAGGAGGAAAGCAAGAGATTGTCGCCCTTCTTGAGGAAAATACCGTTTTCTGTTCCGCGCTGGCCGAGGCGAGCGATGCTGTCGGGCCCGCAGAACACGGCGGCTTGTATATGGTCGAGGCCGGCCTGCAACGCCGACCTGTCTTCCCGGCCGGTGGCAAGCGAGTAGAGGCTGACCTCGCGGCCGAACAAGTTGAACAGGGCGCTGGCGCCGTCGGCGGAAACGCTGACCAGCGTGAGCGAACCCTCAAACCAATTGCTCGTAGGACGCTCGAACACCAGGACATCTGCGGAGGCGCGACTCTGCGCCAGAGCCAGTGGGAACGAAATCGCGGCGGCGAATAGCAGGCCGACACTGGCGAGAATTATCGGGCGAACGGCGCAGTGAGTCATCAGAACCTCCGTGGAGGGAGCCGGGGTTCGAACCTCGATGAGAATTTTACTCTGAATCTCAGGAGTATTTGTAAAAGCCGCGGCCGGATTTTCGTCCCAGCCAACCCGCCGCTACGTACTTCCGCAGCAGCGGGCAGGCGCGATATTTGGGGTCGCCGAAACCCTTGTAGAGCACTTCGAGAATGTCGACGCAGACGTCGAGGCCGATAAAATCGGCAAGCTCGAGCGGGCCCATCGGATGGTTCATGCCCATTTTCATCACGGCGTCGACGGCCTCGGGCGTCGCGACGCCTTCCATCACGCAGAAGACGGCTTCGTTGATCAGCGGCATCAGGACGCGATTGGAGACGAAGCCGGGGGCGTCGTTGACGGCTACCGGTTTTTTTTCGAGCTTTTCGCAGAGCGACATGGTGGTGGCGAAGGCTTCGTCTGTGGTGGCTAGGCCGCGAATTACTTCGACGAGCTGCATCATCGGAACCGGATTCATGAAGTGCATGCCGATGAAACGTTCGGGGCGAGTGGTTTGCGCGGCGAGTTGGGTGATGGAAATTGAGGAGGTGTTGCTGGCGAGGATTACGCCCGGGCGCAGGACGGCGTCGGCTTCTTTCAGCACGCGCACCTTCAAGTCGAGCTGCTCGGGGACGGCTTCGACGGCGAAATCGGCGGCGGCGAGTTTTGCCGAGTCCGTGGTGGCGTCGACGCGCGCCAGGACTGCGGGCTTATCGGCTTCGGCGAGCTTGCCTTTTTTTACTTCGCGATCGAGATTCTTGGCAATGGTTTCGAGGCCGCGATCGAGGAAACGCTTTTCCACGTCGCGCAGGATGACGCGATAGCCCGCGCGCGCGAAAACGTGCGCGATTCCGTTGCCCATGGTGCCCGCGCCGAGCACGCCGACTGTTTTGATTGCGTCCGCCGACATGAACCCTCCTGAATAATTGCAAAATAGAACAGGCAAAGGGAACACAGGAAGGAGATGAACGTCAAGCGCCCTGCAGATCAGGAGCGCGGTTGGAACATGCGAATCAGTTCGGAGATCCGCGCAAGGTGGTAGTCGTCATGTTCGGATTGGAAGTAGAGCATGTCGACGACGCGCATGGGCTTGTTGAGGCGGGGATGCAGGGCGACTCGGAAGAAATATTCGGAGTCTTTGCGTTCGAGGCGCTGGACCAAACCGAGGCGCGCGTTGCGAAAATCGAAGAGAATGGTTTGAATGGGCTGGTCGTTGTGGCGCGCTTCGTGCGTTTTGAGGTTGGTCATATCGGCGGCGCGAAGAGCGCTAGCGTCTGCGTCGTACTCATCAACCCGGGCCGAGAAGAGTTCTTCGAGGTCGAGCAAGTGGCCGATGTTCTCCTGGATGGACCAGCGGTGGCCGTCGCGGCGGGTCAGGATGCTTTCTGAAAGCGCGTTGGCGCGGTCTTCGACGCGAGCCGGGGTGCCGCGGACGCGTTCGAGCATTTCGGGGTACAGCTCCGCAGGGAAATTAAATTCAAATTTCCTGTCGGACCATGGGACTTGGGGCATCTATGCCTCCGCGATTCATTGGTTCGGCTGCGCAGCCTGCGGTGCGGGATTCAACGAACGCGAGCGGCTATTTTGGCGGCGTGGCGTCGACGACTTCCCGGATGATTTCGCGCGCGCGGCTTTCTTCGGAAGGCAGCACGGAGAGGAGGCGGCCGGCTTCGCCTTTGGTGAACTTGCAACCGATGCCGTTCTCGCGGAGAGAATCCTTCAAACCGTTCGCCATTGCCGCGTCCGTGCCGGACCAAACTTCGGCGGTCGCATCCTTGGGATCGAAATCCTCCGGCACGTAATCCGGCGGCTCGAGTGAGGAGGAATCGTCCAAATCTTCCTGTTGCGCGGGAGCGAGCGAAGCTGATTCTGCGGCATCCGCGGCGTCCGCGTTTTGCTCCGGCAATTCAGCCTTGTGCTCGACGTCGTCGAGTGCGGAGCGGGCGGCAACGAGGTCGCGCGCGTGAACCAGGATCGCGTAAACCGGTTTTTCCAGTCCTGGCAAAGCACCGACCTCCCGGGCAGTCTTGTGGTACCTGATTTTCGCGGCGTCGAGAGCTTCGGTGATGGCGCTCGATGCACTGGAGTCAGTGCCAGTCCATAGGAGTTCCGCTGCTCCGGGCTTTACCGATTCGTCGTTAGATGCAGATGCGCCGGGAAGATTTCGGACGAGAGTCACCCCGCACTCGGAGCACTCCTTGAATCCTTCGCGATATTCGGCTTTGCAATTTGGGCAGAACATTTGGCGGCGCTCGCTTTCCGGTGTTTCAATGGCGAACTTCATGATAGCGGATGCGGAGGCGGCAAGGGAAGCGTTAGCGCTTTTCCGAACTTGCGCGAGCTAGCGCTGAAGGCGGCGATCCCAACGCCAGCTCCTTTAAAAGCGCTCGACTGCCAGCGCGACGGCGTTGCCGCCGCCTAGGCAGAGTGCGGCTATGCCGCGCTTCAGGTTGCGGCGCTGCAATTCGTAGAGGAGCGTGACGAGGATGCGCGCGCCGGAGGCGCCGATTGGATGGCCGAGCGCTACGGCGCCGCCATTGACGTTTACCCTTTCCGTGTTGAGCTTCAGCATGCGCGTTACAGCGATCGCGGCGACTGCGAAGGCTTCGTTTAGCTCGACGAGGTCGACGTCCTTGTCGCGATCCCAGCCGGTTTTCTTCAGCAGCTTTTCTACGGCTTCGACCGGCGCCATCATCACCCATTTTGGCTCGACGCCGCTCACGGCTTGCGCGACGATGCGCGCCATCGGAGCTTTGCCCAAGCGTTGCGCGTTGCGCTCGCTGGTGACGACGAGGGCCGCGGCGCCGTCGTTGGTGCCGGGCGCGTTGCCGGCGGTGACGGTGCCGTCTTTTTTGAATGCGGGCTTGAGCTTTGCGAGCGCTTCCAGCGTGGTGTCTTCGCGGGGCGATTCGTCTTTTTTCACGATGATGGGGTCGCCCTTTTTTTGCGGAATCTCGATGGGGAGAATTTGTTCGCCGAAGAAGCAGGACTTGATCGCGTGGACCGCTTTTTTGTGGCTGTCGACGGCGAATTGATCCTGCTCCTGGCGCGAGATGTTGTATTTTTCCGCGACTAGCTCGCCGGTCATGCCCATATGGAAGTTTTCATAGGCGTCCCAGAGACCGTCGGTGATCATAGAATCCAGAATTTCCTGATTGCCGAGACGGAAACCGGTGCGCGCGCCTTTAATGAGGTACGGGCAATTCGACATGGACTCCATGCCGCCGGCGACGACGATTTCCTGGTCGCCGAGCTGAACGCCTTGCGCGGCGAGGCCCACTGCTTTGAGGCCGGAGCCGCAAACTTTGTTGATGGTCATGGCAGCGACGCGAGGATCGAGGCCGCCGCGCAGCGCCGCCTGGCGCGCGGGGTTTTGTCCCAGGCCGGCTTGCACGACATTGCCCATGATGGCTTCGTCGACTTGCTTCGGCTCAATACCAGCGCGGCGGACGGCTTCGGCGATGACCTTCGCGCCAAGTTCCGTCGCTTGAAGAGAGGCTAGGCCGCCCATGAATTTTCCGATGGGGGTGCGAACGGCACTTAGGATGACTGGTTGTTCCATGACGGCTGCTCCTTGGGGGTTGAGCTTGAAAGGCAAGTATAGGCGGGCATTTTGGCGGGGTCAATTTCAGGAAAACGTTCAGGGAAACGGCAATCCAGAAAAACGCGTGAAAATTCGCTATTAGGATTTGTCCCGAGCTTTGTTTTCAGCAACTTGCGTTGCGTTCTAATCGGCGCATTCGCTATTAGAATGTTCATTTCGCCCCTAAAAATACGAAAGCGCCCTCGGCGAGACAACCGCCGGGACGCTGATACTGCATCCACTACCTTACTACACCCAAGGTAAGTATACCCAAGGTAACGGCGAATTGCAAGGGAAAAATGAATCGGCGCCCGCTAGGATCGCTGGATAGACGCTAGATTCGCGCGAGGGTACTCAGCGTCCGTGCGGCTTCAAAAGGAGTTTTTTGGAAACTCGGTATGTAAGAACCGAAACAGAAATTGAAAGGAGACAACTCGCTCCAAAATCTAAGAGTTCCCATTGACGCGAGCGATCAAAGAAATGATGGCTGCCCGGCCCCCAAAAACTGAGAGCTGCGAAAGAAATAAAAAAACAAACAGGGAGACAGCACAAAGCGAGCCCGAAGGCGATGGCAGACATTTCCTCGTTACGATTGCGAGGACCGAACGTACGCATTCCGAACCTTGTCGTTAAGCGGTCTGGATTATACCGTAGCGTCGGGTCGGCAGGGCGAAAGAAAAGCGTAAGCGAGAGGCGCGGATTTCCGCTATGATGAAGTTCTACCGATGGCACCTCAAACTTCCATGAAGGGCGTGTTTCCGCTGAATGCGGAGCAACGCGCGGCCGTGGAGCACGGCGAAGGGCCGCTGCTTGTGGTCGCGGGGGCTGGGACGGGCAAGACGCGCGTGATTACCGAGCGGATTCGTCATCTACTCGAATCGGACGCTGCGCTGGCGGGCGAAAATATTCTGGGGCTGACGTTTACCGACAAAGCTGCCGGGGAAATGAAGTATCGCGTGGTGAAAGCGATCGGCGAGCGCGCGGACGGCGTGTGGCTGAGCACGTTTCACAAATTCTGCCTCGAGAAGATTTTGCAGGCGGCGAATCCCGAGCTTCAAGTGCTCGAAGACATCGATCACAAGATTCTGTTGCGGCGGCAAATCGGGGAGCTGGACCTGAAGCATTTCTGGCGGCTGCAGAATCCCGGGGAATTCATCGCGGATTTTGTGAAGTTTTTCTCGCGCTGCCAGGACGAACTGGTGACGCCGGATGACTATCAGCGTTTCGTCGCCGGGCAGCGACGCGATTATGAATCGCGCCGAGGTTTTCTCGATACCGATGCGCGCGAAATCGAGGAAGAAAACGTGGCGCGGCAGGAGGAACTGGCGCGCGCGTACCTGGTGAGCGAGCGTTTGCTGCGCGAGCGCAACCTGTTGACGTTCGGCGCGCAGCTTTTACGAGCCGTGGAGCTGCTGCGCGCGGACGCGGCGCTGCTCGAACGAATGCGGGAGCAATATCGCTACATTCTCGTCGACGAGTTTCAGGACACGAACATCGCACAGCTTGAATTGCTGTGGCTGCTGGCGGGGACGCGGCGAAATATCGTCGCGGTGGGCGACGACGACCAGGCGATTTACCGGTTTCGCGGCGCGTCATTCGGGAGCTTCACGATTTTTCTGAAGCGATTTTGCGGAGTTACAGATGCGCGGCTGGGCGCCGGCGTGAAAAAGTTTCTCGTGCCGCTTTCGCAAAACTACCGATCAACGCAGAAAATCCTGCGCGTGGCGGGGGAAGTGATTTCGCACAACGAGAAATCGCCGCTTTTACCAGCGAAAAACCTGACCACCGAGAATTCCGCCGGAGAAAAAATCCGCGTGGCGGAGTTTGGCAGGCCGGAGGAGGAAGCGCACTGGGTGGCTTCAGAGATCGACCGGCTTCACGCGGCGGGAAGCGCTTGGCGGAATTTCGCGGTGCTTTACCGGAAGCACACGCACCGGGAGCGGCTGCTGGCTGCATTGCAGCGGCGGCAAATTCCCTTCGTGATCAAGAAATTCTCGATTCTTTCGAGCACGATCGTCCGCGACCTTCTGGCGTATCTGCGGATGATTGCGGCGCCGGCGGATAACGTTGCGGCAGCGCGCGTGCTTGCAGCGCCCTACTGGGGCCTGGAACCGCGCGACTTGGTGCGGCTCGCCGAGCGCGCGCAGAAAAATCACCGGCGGCCGATTTCCGACGAGATCGAAACGGCGCAGCGCGAGCTGCCGTTCGCGGCCCCGGGTAACCGGTTGCCGGAACTGGTGGCGCTGCTTGCGCGCCTTCGCCAGAACGCTCGAAAGAAAACGGCGAGCGATTTGCTTGACGAACTGATTGCAGCGCTGGAACTGGCGCCGCTCCCTTCCGATGCGGACCGCCATTACCTCGATCGCTTCGTGAAGTTCGTTAAAGAATGGGAGAAGAAGAACGACGGCAAGAACCTGCGCCACTTCATCGAGTACCTTTACTATTTCAACGAAGCGGACGGCGACGTGTGCCTCGAGGAGGACCCTAGCGGCGACGCGGTGCAGTTGATGACCGTGCATACGGCGAAGGGCCTGGAATTCCCGCACGTATTTATCCTGCAACTCAATAAGGGCGACTTCCCTGCCCGGCCGCGACCGCTGGTGTTCGAATTTCCGCCCGAGATGATGAAGGAAGAAAAACCTGCGGGGGATTTCCAGGTGCAGGAGGAACGGCGTTTGTTCTACGTAGCGCTAACGCGCGCGCGGCAACACCTAACGCTTACGACGGTAGAAAATAAGTATAAGAAGCATTCGCCGTTTCTGGACGACTTTCTGATGAACGCGAAAATTCAGCAGCTGGATGCGATGCAGATCACGCCCGCCGTTACGCTGCCGCCGGCCGAGGAGACCGCCGGTCCCACGCCCGATTCGGCGGACCCGATGAGCCTGTTCGGCGCGGTGGAAGAAAGCACGCGCGCGTACTCGCGCATCGCGCTTTGGGCGAAGGCGTACCATCCGCCGCTCGCCGAACCGCTTCAATTGAGCGCGTCGGCAATCGAGGCGTACACAAACTGCCCGATGAAATATTTATTCCAGAATGTTTGGAGCATCCGCGGCGGGCCGCATGCCACGATGACGTTTGGAAGCGTGATGCATACGACGATCAAGGAGTTCGTGGGAGAAACACGGAAACGGCGGAAAATTTCGTTCGAAGATGTAGCGATGATTTACGACCGGCAGTGGTTGTCGGCAGGCTTTCCCGACGATTATCTCGAAGCGGAGTACCGCAAAGCCGGGCGCGGACAACTGGAAAATTTCCATCGCAGCCATACCGCCGCGCCGCCCGACGTGCTGCATCAGGAGCGAGGGTTCGAGTTGCCGCTCGAGCACAACTTGGTGGTGACGGGCCGCATGGACCAGATCAACCGCATCGGCGAGGCTGCGGTGGAAATCGTCGACTACAAAACGGGCAGGCCGAAAGATGCGAAGAAGGCGGACGAGAGCCTGCAATTAGGCGTCTACGCGCTGGCGGCTCAAGAGGTGCTCGAACTCGATCCGCAACGGCTCGTGTTCTACAACCTCACGACCAATGAAGCAGTGGCAACGACGCGCGACGCAAAAGCTCTCGCGCAGACGAAGCAAACGATTTACGAAGTGGCCGATCAGATTCGCGCGGGGGATTTTGGAGCAAGGCCGGGGTTCGTTTGCCGCTATTGCGATTACAAACCGCTGTGCCCGGCGCACGAGCAACTGGTTTCGATCCAGCCTTCAAAAAAACCAAGCGGCAAGAATCAACAGTAAAACAAAAAGGCGGAACGCGTTTTCCACGCTCCGCCTTATTTCGTTCAAGCTTCCCATAGAGCTGAAGAGTCTACGTGAGAACTCGGAATTCCCGCCCTCAGCGGCTGAAGCCGCACCGATTTTGCGCCGGTTACGGCACGGCTGAAGCCGTGCCCTGACGTAGAACACCGGTTCTCAAACAGACTCTCAAGCCCGGGCCGGTTCCGCGCATGAATGACTTCGGAACTTTCCCCCGGCGAGCGATCGCACATTTAATTCCGACGGCGTTCAACTCGCTGCATGTATCTATAGGAGCGTGCGCGAATGATCTCAAGCATAAAAGGCGCGCGCGAATTCGATTCTTGAAACAGTTATTCGTTTTTTAGTGCGCGAGACGCTGAGC
>Ga0185299_10004623_pt1 | contig 16437 bp, 14 predicted proteins | sample PaiPotPPA55metaG_FD_128002 | JGI IMG/M metagenome (GOLD analysis project Ga0185299, IMG submission 128002) | Iron sulfur acid spring bacterial and archeal communities from Banff, Canada, to study Microbial Dark Matter (Phase II) - Paint Pots PPA... ...
GGTCGAGCACCGTGCCGTTGCCGGCGCCCGCAAGATTGAAGAAAGTATGATTTGTCAGATTAACGATCGTATCCTTATCGGTCACCGCAGAGTAATGGATCTGCAGTTCGTTGTCATTGGTGAGGACGTACCGTACCGTCGTCGACAGACTGCCGGGAAAGCCCATCTCGCCGTCCACAGAGAGATAAGTCAACTCGACCCCGACCCACTCTGAACTCTCAATGGGTACCGCTTCCCAGAGTTCCTTATCGAATCCCTTTGGTCCTCCATGCAGAGCATTGGGCCCATCGTTCGTTGGGATTTGGTATCGTTTGCCGCCCAACGTAAATTGACCCTTGGCAATTCGATTACCGAAGCGGCCGATAATGGCCCCGAAATACGGGCTGTCCGTAAGGTAGTCTTCTAAGTGATCGAAGCCAAGGGCTACATCTCTCAATTTTCCGTACCTGTCGGGAACCACGATGGATTGGACGATCCCGCCGTAAGTCAGAATGCTTACCTCCATATGATGGACATTAGTTAACTTGTATTTGTCCACTGGCACGCTCTTCGGCATGGTGCCGAAAGGGGCTTTTTCCAGCGTGAGGCCTGTCGCGGGAGTATTATTAGTCCCCATTCCCCTACTCATACTGGCTCCGGGCAGGGAAGCAAGGCTGGAGCAAAGATTTTAAATCGGACTCCAAAATAAATGCAGGGCAGAGGAAAAATGTTGGGCATAGCGTCTATGTCGACATTTGCTAGTTTTACTTTTCTACTTCTGTGACTATGCGCTGAAGGTCCGAAAGGACAGATCTGGCGACGCTGGGGATATAAGGCTTGCAAATCGCACGGGATGTCGATTAAAACCAGAAATCGCGCAGTTGTCGGAACGATAACGACCCCGAACCCCCAGGGAAAACGATGAAGGACACAGCCGGTCCAGAGATATGCGAGCAGCTTACTGCGCTCAGGGAGAAGTATTGCTCGGTAAAAAAATGAGCCAGCTGCTCCATTTCGGCGAGATCGTCGCCATGAATGCCTATTTGTCTCCGGATAAGGTAGGGGCGCGCGATCTCACGCGATCCTTGACCTTTCGCGGGTGGAACGATCGGTCCTGCAAGCTCGCCAATGCGCTTCTCGGACTGGGCCTCGAGAAGGGAGATCGGATCGCCGTCCTCGCCTACAACTGCCTTGAATGGATGGAAATCTATGCGGCGGTCGCCAAGGCGGGGCTCGTCGTCGTGCCGATCAATTTCAGGCTGATCGGCTCAGAGGTCCGGTACATCGTCGAGAACTCAGAAGCTAAAGCCATCATCGTCCAGGACGATCTTCTCGATCGCGTTGATACAATCCGGGCCGAGCGCCTGATCGCCGAGGACAAGTACATCCATTTCGGCGGCAGAACGCCCCCAGGGTATCGATCCTACGAAAACTTGATCGCGGCGGGCGCCCGATCTGAACCGTCGATCGAAACTGGGCCCGACGATCAATATGCCCTTCTCTACACGTCCGGCACCACCGGCAAGCCCAAGGGCGTCATTCGCAATAGCGGCAGCCTGGTCCTGCTGGCGTACCTCGTGCAGGTAGACTGGGGATTCAATCGAAATGATTTGGGCCTTCTGGTCATGCCGATGTGCCATGCGAACTCTCTCTATTTCGCGCACGTATTAGCCGCCTGCGGCGCAGGCTCCTGCGTTTACGACCGGAAAAGCTTCGAACCGGACCATCTGCTGAGGACGCTCGCCGGTGACAAATTCACCTTCACCTCACTGGTGCCGACGCACTACATCATGATGCTCGGATTGCCCGAATCCGTGAAGCGCGAGCTCAATGTAGAGAGCGTCACCAAACTCCTCATCTCCTCCGCGCCTGCCCGCCAGGATACCAAGCTGGCACTGATGGAATACTTCAGGAGATCTCAACTCTATGAGGCCTACGGCTCGACTGAAGCGGGATGGGTGACTTTGCTGCGCCCCGAAGAGCAGCTGACCAAGCTCGGTTCAATCGGCCGCGAATGCCTCGGTAGCGGGAGGATCAAGCTCCTTGATTCAGAAGGTAACGAGATCGTTGACGGCGAAGTCGGTGAACTCTATTCGCGCACGCCTTACGCGTTTCAAGGCTACTGGAAGTCGCCGGAGAAAACCGCTGAGGCGTTCCGGGGCGCGTATTGCACGGTCGGCGACTTGGCCCGTCGAGACCAGGACGGCTACTATTATCTGGCCGACCGCAAGAGCAATATGATCATCAGCGGCGGGGAGAATGTCTATCCATCCGAAGTGGAGCAGGTTCTTGGCGCTCATCCCAAGGTGAAGGATGTGGCTGCAATTGGCGTCCCTCACGAGAAGTGGGGAGAGGCGGTTCATGCAGTAGTCGTCTTACATCAAGATCAGGACGCATCGGAGTCCGAAATCCTCGATTGGTGCAAAGACAGGATCGCCGGATACAAACGACCAAAATCGATCTCGTTCATTGCTGAAGACGAAATGCCGAGGACTGCCACCGGAAAGCTTCTGCACCGAGTTCTCCGGAGCAAGTACGCGAATCATGAAGCGGGTGGCGCTGAAAGGGGTGCGCCATGACGGAGCCAGGCAATTCAAGCGAGGCGCTCTCGGGCGTCGTCATGGGAAAAACCGCGAGCGCAGCGTTGGCAGGTGAAGGAGCGGCAGAATCCGTGCCCTCTACGGCGGTCAAAATTGATGGCGGTGCGCTGGTCGCCCGCGTACTCCAGTCCCAAGGCGTGAAATACCTATTTGCGGTCAACGGCGGCCACACTTGGCCGATCCTTGCTGCACTGCGCGACTATGGGATCAAACTTATCCACATGCGCCACGAACAGTCATGCGCCTACGCGGCAGACGGATGGGCGCGAACCACTGGAACACCCGGCATTTGCAGTGTCACAGCCGGCTGCGGACTGACTAACGCCGTAACCGGCCTCTGTGCCGCAGGTCTCGCCGGGAGTGCGGTGGTGTGCATCGCCGGTCAGCACCCGACGACGGAGGACGGACTGGGCTCGTTTCAGGAGGCGTATGGCAGCGAGGTGTGCCGCTCCTTCTCGAAGTTGACCAAGCGAGTACTCGACTGGTCGACGATCGAAGTCGATTTGCGGCAGGCGTTTCGCGCTGCGACGAGTCCGCCGCAGGGCGTCGCCCTCGTCGAAATCCCGACGAACATTCTCTACCGGGGCGGACTTGAGAGCGATCAACGCCGGGGCGCGAAGATCTATGCGCCGGACGAGCTTCGCTCGGGAGCGGACCCGCGCAGTATCGAGCAGGCGATCGAGATCCTCCTTGCCGCCAAGCGCCCGTTAATCGCGGCAGGTGACGGAATCTTCTGGTCGGGTGCCGCAGCCGAGCTACGCGAATTCGTTGAGCTCACCAAGATCCCGGTGTACGCCCGGCGCACCGGGCAAGGTGCCGTGGCGGAGGACCACCCGCTGGCAATCCGAGGTCCATGGAAGAAGCCGTTCACCGGGCGCGCCGACGCAATATTGGCGATCGGCTTTCGGTTCTGGAGCGGCGAGAAGTTTGGCGAGGCACCCACTTGGAATGAATCCGCACACTACATTCAGGCTGACGCTACGCCGACGCGGATCGGCCTCCATGTTCCGGCAGAGGTTGCCCTGGTCGGTGACGCGAAACTGGTTCTCCGGCAGCTTTCCGACGCAGCGCGTGCCAACGACTGGAAGCGACAAGGCCAGTCGGACTGGCTCCAGGAGGTCGCCGACGTGCGGACCAACTTTGATCGGGTAGTCGTCGAACACGAGCGTAAGCATCACGACGACACACCGATACACCCCGCGAGGGTTGCGCGGGAGCTTTGTGAAGTGATCGATCCGGATGCAACAATCGTGATCGATAGTTTCACAATGAGCGGCTGGATATCGCAATGGTTCCACGCTCGCTTCCCCGGCCAAATTCTTGACGCGGGCCCGCTCGCACCCGTTGGCCACGGCGTCGGCATCGCCATCGGTGCTCAACTTGCGCGGCCCGGCAAACAGGTCGTGCTTATAATCGGGGACGGTGGTCTTGGCGTCAGCGGCTTCGATCTCGAAACTGCGCGCCGCTATGAGCTGCCGATCGTCGCGGTTTTGTGGAACAACAGTTCCTGGGGACCTAGCTTTGACGAAATGCCATTCCTGAAAGGTCGGACCGATCCGTTCGAGATACTACCGAACCAACGCTATGACCGGATGTTCGAGCTCATGGATTGTCACGGCGAGCACGTTGAGCGGCCCGAGGAGTTTCGACCTGCCCTCGAACGTGCACTGAGGGCCGGCAAGACCGCGCTTGTCAATGTCGTCGGCGATCGTACGATAGGCCATCCGAGCCTTGGCGGAAATCTGCTCGGCTCGACCCGAGTGTAGCAAATTAGGTCGCCGCATCCTGTTTCATTGGCAATTTGATCAGGGTCCGCAGTCAGGAACGGGCTCGCAAACGGTGGAAATTTTCCTAGGCGATAACGTCTCGTTTGAGTATCGGGACATAATTCTAGTATTTTATGCTTCGAGCGATCATTTTCTTTGGCCTGATCACGGCGGCCTTCGCGAACGAAAAATTGGACGTACTCGTCAATGCAGCGGCTAGTTTTTCGGCCACGATCCAGCAACAACTGGAAATGCTTCAAAGCGATCCATCGTCTGCGGAGCTTGCCCAAAAGACGATTGATTATGCGGAAGCGAAAACCGCCTATTTCAAGGCCTTGCGGGCTGAGGTGCCGGAAATGATGAAAATCGCAATGGGCGTGGAGGAGCGGCCTCCTGAACTGGACACGTTTGCCGCGGCGTTCGCGGTCGCTGGCGAAGACCAGGAAAAGGCGGCGGACCAAGAGACGGCGGTTTTGCTGAAACGATTCTCGCGCTATCCGGAGGTTCAGAAGGCGAGGGAGGAATTCGACCGTGCGCAAAAGGTCGAAGAGAAATTCCATAAGGATTTTGATGGGCAAGACTTCACTAAGCGGTAGGCGGCCTTGCACACTGTTGGCGATTTCCGTTGAACGACGCGGCTGAAGCATTGCCACTTGCTAAGCGGAGCGACCCTCCGTAAATAGGCCAGAGACAACATCCATTTATATGTTTTGGCAGGCTTTTGGCTGTGATCACAGCGCGCTCGGGACGAACGAAAGCTGAGCCAATCTGCAGCAAACCCTGACAGCGGAGAAAACCATGAATCGACAATTTGAAGCCACGTCCACAACGGACGAAGTGCTTGAAGGCGTGGACCTGAGCGGCAAGCGCATGTTGGTCACCGGCGTATCGGCAGGACTTGGGGTGGAGACCGCCCGCACCCTGGCCGCGCACGGCGCCCAGGTTGTCGGCGCCGCGCGGGATCTGAATAAGGCGAAGGCCGCGACCGAGCAGGTTCGTGTCCAGGCGGCGAACGGTGGCGGGCTGGAGCTGGTGGAACTCGATCTAGCGTCGCTGGCAAGCGTCCGCGCCTGCGCCGACGCCCTGATTTCTACCGGCGAGCCGTTCGATCTGGTCATCGCCAACGCCGGAGTTATGGCCTGTCCGAAGGGCCAGACTTCCGACGGCTTCGAAACCCAGTTCGGCACCAACCACTTGGGCCACTTTGTCTTGGTCAACCGCATCGTCTCGCTGCTGAAGCCCGGGTCGCGCCTGGTCAACCTTTCCTCGGCGGGTCATCGGTTCTCCGACGTTGACCTCGACGATCCGAACTTCGGGCACACGCCCTATAGTGAGTTCGGGGCCTATGGCCGCTCGAAGACCGCCAACATCCTGTTCGCCGTCGAGTTCGACCGGCGGCACAAGGCGAACGGAGTGCGGGCGACGGCCGTGCATCCCGGTGGCATCCAGACCGAGCTTGGCCGTTACTTGAGCCCCGAGGCCATAAAACAGCTGATCGATGGTATAAACGCAGCCAATTCGGCTTCGGGCGCCCCGGCTTTCAGCTGGAAAACCATCCCGCAAGGCGCAGCGACCTCGGTCTGGAGCGGCATCGTGGCCTCTGCTGAAGAGGTGGGCGGGCTCTACTGCGAGGACTGCCACGTGGCCGAACTTGTCGAAGGCGACGACATCCGCGGCGGCGTCCGCGCCTATGCCCTCGATCCGGACCACGCTAAGGCGCTCTGGGCCAAGAGCGAGGAAATGGTGGGCGAGCAGTTCTGAGATGTAGTAGAGCCGCGTCAATACGGTTTCTGCTTCAGCTTGACCGGCAATGGTAGGACGTAGGATTTGGCTGGAGCGATAACGTTGTTTGCGAGTATTGGCCGGTGCATCCGGAAGATAGCGGCCATCAGCGCCATATTATTGTCGCTCCAGATACCGCCGTGATTGTCGATGATATCGGATGGAACGCGGACGATCCAAAACGGCACGTGAACACCGATATATTTGTCGTGATCAACTACAAATTGGATTTGCCAAGCTTGCGGCTGAGTTTTTGGAGCGGCCGCTGCTGGCCGCGATTGTTTCCCAGCTTCCGCAGCAGTCTGGGAGTCCTTGGGAGCGCTCGTGAAAAAAATTCCACCTACCGGATTGTTCTCCAGGTTGTAGTCGAACGCGTCCGAAACGCCGGAAAACGTTTTTTGCGAGCGAACAATTTCATAATTGACCAGATAGCTATCGTTGCCGGGCGTACTAAGGTAAAAGTCGCGTTCGGAAACTAACTCCCGGGTTCGAGGAACCGGCACCTGATTCCAGGCCCAATGTCCATTGACGATGACCCCCGCCTTGCTGCCGATCGGAAAGACGGTCCCGGTCGCAGTATCGTTCTCGGATTGCAATTCGACGACCGTCGGCTGGCTCTCGGCGATTGGATCGCCACCGCTCTTAGGTACAAAGTGTCCACCCCAGTGTAATGGGTTGCCTGGAATTGGATTCGGGTAATAATGATAGAGACTATCAAGATCGCTGACGAGTTGCCTGGTCAAGACCGAATCCGACGCGGGGTTCAGCATCAGGGCAAGATCCCATGGTGGTCTCACTTTCTGGCCCTGCAACGTGCGCAGAGTGTGCTCGACGGTTCGTTCCAGGATCAGTCCGCCGAATGAATGACCGATTAAGAAGACATAGTTGTTTTCGTGGAGTCGAGCCATTTGGGAAAGCTGTTCGATGGCATCCAAACAATCGCCGTTGCTGGCGATCCGTTCCGCTGCTTGTTTTCGGTTCCAGAAGGTCAAATATTGCAGGTAGGGAATATCGAGACTTTTGCCTGGCCAGGCAAAATAGACGCCAACCACATTATAGTGATGAATTCTTACCTGTTTGGATTGGGATAGTCGGCTGAGGAACCCCTTAAAGTTGCCGACGTCGCCTGAGGTGGCGTTATTAAGCCATCCATGGATGTATACGACCAGCAATGGGCGTTCTGTGTTTTTCAATAACTGAATCGTGTTGTCGAGTTCGCCTTTGGAGGCGTCCGCGTAACTTCCGAGCTCGCCAAATTCGATTGCCGCAAGCTTATATTCTCGATCATCATTGAGAATATTGTTACGGCCGCCTTGGTACGTCGGCCCGATCGGTGCACAGCCAGAAAGACTGAGCAAGATCAGGGCAAACGCTATGAAAAGCAGCAGTACACTTACTCTTGACGGAGTATCAATCTGTTTCGAGCTGCCAATACTAACCGGCAGGGCGTGCAAGTGGAATCTCGAGGAGTTCATGGAGTTGCGGGAGTTCAGCAGTGGGGCACTTCGCAAATGGCATATAGCAAAAAGCAGGGGAGGAGTTCAAGGTGAAGGCATGACCAAGAAGAAGGATCCTAGTCAAGGTCAAAATGAGCCTCTCCGGGAAGGTCTGCAGCGATTTAAACTTGCCGGGCAGGGAGAGGTCGCCGTTTTGCCGGTCAACGACGGTTTGAGCGGTGGCCATGTCAAAGGCTGGCTGCTTGGTTTTGGTGTTAAAGCTTCCGTGCACAAAGAGGTCCCAATCTCTCCGCCTCGGCGGAACCGTGACCGGCAGTCTGGAAAATGAACCGACGGTCGACCACTCTGGAAACGCAGTGGTAAAAACTCTGACCCTCAGCCTTGACGCGCGGGAACCTCATGGGTGTGCAGCAGACTGTACAGAACAAAAAAGAACAGTGTAACTAAAGAACGCAACTCCCTCCCGATATTTGACCTGTCCCGAATGGCGCTTCTATGAAGCGCCATTCTGACCTGTCCCCGTTCGCTGTCCAACTATTAGCTTTCAATCCCAATAAAACGTTGGATTTTAGGCGATAGGCCGACTTTCTATGTAGTAATCATCTACCAGGCCAGCGGGGCGGGGCAGACGGGCAAAGCATTTCTACGATAGGATAATTCAGGAACTCGAAGATGAATGCGACTTTGGCTTGGAACGTTGGAGCTTCCAGGTACTCGCACTTCCAGAGCATCAAGATGAAGCCCTCTTTTTTCGGTGCTAATTCATGAAACTCGGCTTTGCCCATGGTACTGGATGCTCAAAGGAACCACTTCATGAAAAGATCGTCCACCCCCATCACCTTCCGAGTCGGACACCGCGAGTTTGTCAAAGTAAACGCTACGAAGTACGACTGGCGCGATATTTACCAACTAATCTTGACCCTTAGCTGGCCACGGTTTGCCGGCCTGGTTCTCGGGATGTACGTCCTCATCAACCTTTGCTTCGCGACGCTCTACGTGGTCGGAGGGCGATCGATCGCTGAACTGCCTCCGGGATCGTTTTCCGAGGCCTTCTTTTTCAGCGTAGAAACGTTGGCTACCGTAGGCTATGGGCACGCCTACCCTAATACTTTGTACGGCCATTGCGTCACCACGCTTGAAATCATGGTCGGCCTCTTCGGTCTGGCGGTCATGACCGGTCTCATCTTCGTCCGTTTCTCCCGACCGACTGCCCGGATCATGTTCAGCAAGGTCGCGGTGGTTGCACCGTATAATGGTTTTCCGACGCTCATGCTGCGAGTGGCCAACCTGCGACATCGCGCGATGGTCGAAGCCGATTTTCGACTGTTGTTTATGCGCAACGAGTTGACCAAGGAAGGTGAAGACGTTCGGCCATTTTATCCACTGCGGCTGCAATACGATCACCTGATCACCTTTCCGGCGGCACTCACCCTCCGACACGTGATCGACGAGAGTAGCCCGTTATTTGGCCTGACCGAGCAAGACTTGAAACTGGCTGACAGTCGCATGCTTGCATCAGTCGTTTGCGTCGATCCGGTGATTCAAGCTCCCGTGCAAAGCCTGACGGAGTATGTTCACGAGCAGATTACCTGGAATCGGCGCTTCGTAGAGATCTATACTGAAGATTCCATTGGGCGCTACACTGTGGACTACAGCAAGTTTCACGATACGATTGATATCAAGAAGCAATGAAAGCGATTCTAATTCTTCGGCTGCGCCTTTTCCTTCTCCAGCAGGCTTTGAAATTCCCCGACTCTCGGTGCGACTACCGATCGGCAATAGACCTCGTTCGGATTCTTCGAGAAATAATCCTGATGATAATCTTCGGCTGCATAAAAATTTTTCAGCAGAACAATCTCCGTGACGATCGGATGCGACCAACGTGACTGGGTTTCAGCCTTGATCTTTTCCGCGGACGCCCTTTGCGTATCACTGGTATACAGAATGATCGATCGATACCGCTTACCAATATCCGGGCCCTGAAAGTTCAAGCTGGTTGGATCGTGTGCCATGAAAAATTTTCTAAGTAAATCTTCATAACTCACTTTGGCCGGATCAAATTCGACCTGGATCACTTCCGCATGGCCCGTTTGGTCAGTGCACACCTGTTCGTACGTCGGATTGGGTGTCTCTCCCCCAGCATACCCAGAAATGACCTTTTCCACACCGGGGATGAGTCTGAATTGAGCATCTAAGCACCAAAAGCAACCGCCTCCCAGAACGGCTGTTTCCGTTTGACCTTGAACTTGGTTGTTATCCGCTAGCGATGTAAGTACCCCGCCGCCGAGGCAAGCGACCAGAAAGAATCTCCACAAAGCGTTCATAACGTAAATTGAGTCTGAATATTTAAGAGGGTCGGGTGCCATCGTATCCTTCGTGTTGAAACTTATCAAAATCTTTTGCTAACTGTTCCATTGCTCTCCAATATCCATCAATTACGATAACTCGCGCTGCGCTGAGGAGCTGGCTACAAATGAACCTTGAGATATTGACTGCTGCCCGCCGGAATCCTAACGTGGCTGGCAAATGCGCCATGGGCGTTATGGTCAAAACGCCCCGAAGCGGCTTTTCGAAAACGCGCCTTTGTCCCCCATTGTCGTCAGAAGAGGCAGCAAGTATCAGCCGCTGCTTCCTGCAAGATACAAGCGTGGCGATCCAGGCCTTCAGCCAGGAAGATCCCTTCGTGGTCGGGGTCGCGATTTATACGCCGGTTGGGTCCGAGGCTACTCTTGGGACGCTTTTGCCGCCAGGATTCAAAATGATCGCTCAGCGAGAAGGCGATTTTGGCACCCGCTTATTAGGCGCGGCTGAGGATCTATTTTCCGTCGGATTTTCCGCGGTCTGCCTAATAGACTCTGATAGTCCCACGCTTCCGTTTCATTGCTTGCGCGATCTGTCAACTTTTCTTAAGGAACCTAAGGATCGAATGGTGATCGGTCCATGCTGGGATGGCGGGTACTACGTCTTAGGGCTCCGGCATGCACACTCAAGGCTTTTTGAAGAGATCACCTGGAACACGGACCGGGTTTATGTCGAAACTGTCGAAAGAGCGAAAGAGATCAATCTGCCAGCTATCGCACTGCCTGCCTGGTACGACGTGGATGATCAAATGTCGCTCAGACGCCTGTTATCTGAGTTATTTCCTGAGCGCGCAAATGAGGCAGTCCCACGAGGCTCACCCGCTCCGTACACCAAAGAATTCCTGCGCCAAATTTTGGTAGGTGAAGGTACCAGCCGAATCTGGCCGCAGACGTCCACTTCGGCGCGAACTGTATGAGTGAAGAGTTGATCTCTGGCGATCAACCAATCCGGAACTCGAACGAGAAGCAAGCGCCTGGGACGCTTATCGGACTCGGGGTTCTCCTGTTGATTATCGAGCTGTATCTATTTGGGGCACATCGACACAACCGCTTCTATACAGTACTCGTCTTGCTATCGATTTCCGGGATTCCTTTTATTTTCGCAGTCTGGTGGACGTTCCGGCGTAAGAAATTTCCAGCAAACACTCTCTTGATCATTTTGATTGGGGGTGCGCTGTTTCGATTGATACTCGTGCCGCTCGATCCTCCTCGGCTCTCAACGGATATCTATCGCTATATCTGGGATGGACGGCTCCAGGGGGTTGGCATCAATCCGTATCTCTATATTCCGGTTGATCCCCGGCTTGCGGGGCTCCGGGACGATTCCATCTATCCAAACATTAATCGCAAACAATATGCACACACCATCTACCCGCCTGTAGCGCAAATGTTCTTTTTCGCGGTGACGCGGGTGACACAGAGCATTCCAGGCTTCAAGGGCGCACTCGTTCTGTTAGATCTTGTGACGATGGGATTGGTGGCGGCCACTCTGAGAGCGATCGGTCAGCCGGCGGAACGAGTGATCGTCTATGCGTGGCATCCGTTACCAATCTTCGAATTTGGCGGATCGGGGCATATCGATGCGCTCATGATATGCTTCATCGCCCTCGCTCTCTTCGCCCGCGCGCATCAGAAATTTGGGATCGCCGGATTTGCTCTTGGAGCGGCCACCTTAGTCAAATTCATCCCGGTCATTCTGTTACCAGCCATCTACAAGAGATGGGACAAGAAAATGCCAATCGCTTTCGCGATCACAATCGTCATTTGTTATTTTCCCTATTTGCTCGGTGCAGGCGCCGGTGTTCTTGGTTTCCTACCACAATACGCCAAAGAGGAAGGACTACAGAGCGGTGAGCGTTACTATCTGCTAAACCTAATCGATTACATATTGGATTGGTGCGGTGTCGTGCACGATTTCCCACCGGCCATCTTCACTTCGATCGCATTGGCCGGTCTTGGGGCGATTGCCATTTGGGCATTTTATCGACAGGCCCCTTTAGGAAGAGAAGACAGGGATCAAGACCAGTGGATCTTTTCTGCGCTGGTGCTCGCGCTCACGTTTTCGACCCTGCTCTCTCCCTATTATCCTTGGTATTACAGTTGGATAGCTCTTTTCCTCTGTTTCGTTCCCAATTCTGCCGCGCTCGGGTTTACATTAATCACTTGGCCTCTTTATCGTTCACTGATCGAACAATCGGGGGACGACCTTTTTCGATTTCAATCCAGGATTTTTCTTCCGTTTTTTGCTCTTCTCGTCCTGATTTGGATAATGCGTAAACGCAGATCAAGAACGGCGGCGAAGAGTTAACTAGCAATTCATGTCATTATTCCCTCAAAAAGAACGGGCACTCGTTACTGGAGGTGCTGGACTCATCGGTTCGCACATTGTCGATCTGCTGCAGGCGCAAGGTTGGTCAGTCCGCGTTCTCGACAACCTCGAACCACAAACCCACCGGGATGGCAAGCCGCCTTGGCTGCAAGCGGCCATTCGGAATGGAGCAGAATTCGTGAACGGCGACATGCGCAATCGAGAAGTGGTCGAGTCGTCGCTGGATGGAATCGACGTGGTGTTTCACCAGGCAGCTTACGGCGGCTATATGCCCGACATCTCAAAGTACGTGGCCGTAAATAGTTTCGGAACGGCACAGCTTCTGGAAATTATTCGGGAGAAAAATCTCGGGATTCGAAAAATCGTGGTTGCTTCTTCGCAGGTGGTCTATCCCGAAGGGGCAGGAGAATGCCCCCAACATGGTTTGGTCTTCCCTGGACTGAGACCTGTCGAGCAGCTTCGGCGTGGCGATTTTTCGGTTCGTTGCCCGGCATGTCAGAGTCCGACAAAATCAGTGCCGACACCGGAGTACGCGCCCATCGGAGGAGAGACGGTCTACGCAATCACAAAGGTGGATCAGGAAAAACTGGTGCTCACTTGGGGAAGGCAAGTTGGCCTTCCTACCGTTGCGTTACGATACTCTTGCACTTTCGGCCCGCGACAATCGATATTTAATCCATACACTGGCGTCGTCGCTATCTTCTGCACGCGGTTACTCAACGATCTGCCGCCGGTAATTTACGAAGATGGAGATCAAACTCGTGATTTCAGCTTTGTCGAGGACATCGCTCGGGCCAACTTCCTCGCAGCAACTTCGGACGAGCTGGACGGAAAGGCTGTAAACGTCGGAAGCGGGCGGGCGGTCACCATCAAACAGGTTGCTGGAATGATATCCGACGCGTTGCAAATACAACACGCGCCGATCGTTAACCGCGAGTTTCGGCCTGGTGAAATGCGGCATCTGATATCCGATACTACCGTGATCCGGAAAGCTGGTTATACGCCGGCCGTGGGGTTGGAAGAAGGGATCGAACGTTATCTCGAATGGATTCGCCAGCAGGGTAGCGTGAAAGAATATTTCGCCGCTGCAGAACATATTCTCCGGCAAAAAGGGATTCTCCAGAAGGTCGACGCCTGAGCACCCTACGCCGATGATGGTCTGTTTAGTTATTCCCGCTTTGAATGAAGCAGAAGTCATAGGCGAAGTCGTTCGCTCGGTTCCGCGAACCCTCGTGAACCAGATTATCGTCGTGGACAACGGAAGTACGGATGGCACCGCTCAAGCCGCTAAGAACGCGGGCGCTATTCTGGTTAGTCAACCGACTCGAGGCTACGGTAGAGCTTGCCAGGCAGGCGCGAACGCAGCTGTTAAAGAAGGCGCCGATATCGTGGTGTTTATCGACGGCGACGGCAGCGACTGTCCGGAATTTATCAACGAATTGATCCGCCCGATCCAGGAGAACCGCTTTGACTTTGTGATCGGCTCACGTACGCGCGGGATTCGAGAACGAGGTAGTCTCAATAGACAGCAAATTTTCGCGGCCCGACTGGCCGGCTGGTTACTGCGGGTGCGTTACGGGGTGAATTTTACCGATATGTCTCCTTTTCGCGCGATCCGCTCGGAGTTGCTGCGTTCGCTGCCTATGCGAGAGGAAACTTACGGCTGGAACCTGGAGATGCAGATGTTGCTGGCACAGAAGCGGGCCCGCGTCTTGGAAATCCCTGTGAATCATCGCAGACGCCGTGGCGGCGTTTCCAAAGTTTCCGGCACTTTTAAAGGAACGATACTGGCGACTTTCCGTATCGCCGCGACATTCTTTCGGGTCGCTTTTAGCAGCGATCGGAGCCACTCGACTGTCGTCGGGCGGGAATAATCAATAGGTTAGCGGGATCTCAAATGAGGAAATATGAGAACAAATCCAATTTCAGACGCGCTGCTTTTCCTCACTCAGGGCGAATGGACGAGCTATGTTTTCGCGCTTCTCGTGCTGGCGAGCGTCGTGATTGCAGCAGTCAACCTCTGGCGCGACCCAACTCAGCGCTCGGTTCTGCACTTGTGGAATTGGCTAGTCCGATTCTTTATCGGCGGGCTGTGGTGGCAACAGTCCTTGTGGAAACTTCCTCCCACTTACACTGATAACCCCGATGGCTCCGGTGGCCTGCGCTATTGGATGGGTGAAATGGTCAAGTGGGCCAGTACCGGGCTACAGCGGCACTTCGTGAAGGAGGTAGTCCTTCCGCATTTCTACTTCTTCGCACCGCAAGTCTACTTCTCAGAAGTACTGATCGCCGTGACCCTGATCCTTGGATTATTCAGCCGGTTGGGAGCTTTCCTAGGAGCGCTGATGGCCATCAATCTTTGGCTGGGCCTGTACCGTTCCCCCGCCGAGTGGCCTTGGACCTACTTCTTCCTTATTATTGTCCAGATCATGCTCCTGATTCAACGGCCGGGACGCAGTTTGGGATTGGATGCTATTCTGCTGCGACGTGAGCAGCAGTTGGCCGACCACGGTTTATGGTGGCGCCTGGTTCGAGCCCTGTCGTAATTCACGCCTGGGTTGACGCGATGACAGGTATAAGTACAACAGTACAACCGGGATTTTATTTCGATGGAGGCGCCTTGGGATATGGGCTCAAGGGGAGGGTGAAAGGAGGCCGCGAAAGCTTGGTGGATTGTGAGATACTATCGCATGCCAACCAAAGCGAATATTGAGCTCGACGCCGGCCGTAGAACTTTTGCCACCGGCCTGCTTCCCGAGCTTATTGGCGCGCTACGGCGATGTGGTCCGGGCGATCTCCTGGCGGTCATTAGTAGCGAAGAGACTCTCGGCGCCGATCTCGAGGCTTGGTGCCGCTTTACCCGCAACACCTTGGTCGATACGACTGTCGAGTTGGACCGCACGCGGTGGGTGATCCGGTGCGGGGAGGCTCCGGCGAATGCCGACGCCGATCGCCCGGTCGGTTCGCGCCTTTGGCTCTACACGAATTTCGACTGCAACCTCCATTGCGACTATTGTTGCGTGCGCTCCTCGCCCAAAGTACCACGGCGGGAGCTAGGCCTTGCGCGGGTTCGGCGGATCGCCGGCGAAGCAGCCGAAATAGGCGTCAGCGAAATTTTCGTGACCGGTGGCGAACCCTTTCTACTGGCAGATATCGGCGACATCCTGGCTTCGTGCACCACCGCAGCGCCCACAACGGTGCTCACCAACGGGATGCTGCTCGCAGGGCGGCGGCTCCAAACTCTCCGTTCCCTGCCAAGCGATCGCTTGACACTGCAGATCAGCCTTGACAGTCCGACGCCTGAACTCCATGACCGCCATCGGGGAGCGGGCACTTGGCTGCGCGCGTGGCAAGGCGTGGAGTGCGCTCGGCGGGAAGGGTTCCGGGTGCGATTGGCAGCGACCGTTTCCACTGACCGCGAGGCCGAGGAGTTCCGTCGCTTTTTGGATGCACACAAGATCAGAGAAGAGGACCGGGTGATCCGCCGGATCGCGCTGCGGGGCTTCGCTGCGGAAGGCGTTGCACTTGCACGCGCTGATTTGGCGCCTGAGATTACAATAACGGCGGAAGGCGTCTACTGGCATCCGGTAGGAGCCGCGGACGCCGATATGCTCGTCACCCCCGACATCTTTCCGCTGGCCGAGTCTTTCGCCGCGGTGCGCAGGGCCTTCGAGCGCGAAAGCCAGCATCGGCGCCGATTGGCGACGATCTTCAACTGCGCGTGACATCTGCCGATAGTAAGAAACCGCCCAACCGGAACTCTTTTCATCCCTCGGTTAACCACGAAATTGGGTGGTTGAAGAATCCCTGTTGCGCAGACGCCTGACGCAGGGAGTCGTACCCATCGAGGTGCGGCGGCTCCCAGCGCCGGAGCCCCTCGGCATCGAGCACGGCGCGGTGACTCGGATTGTCGTAGCTCATCCCGGACAGAGCTTCAAAGAACCGTTGCTCCAGTGACGGTTCGAGATCGGGTCGAGCGGTGAACATGCAGTGATTGTAAGGTGGCGACGTCCAGATTTCGGTCAGCGCGCCTTCCGGCACCAGGCGCTCGCTGCGTAGCTTCCTCCAGAACGGGCTGCCGATAGCGCCGGCATCGGCGCGGCCGTCGAGGACCGCGCGAACGACTTCGGCCTCGCTCGTGCCAGTGTCACCATGCTTGCCGAG
>Ga0185299_10004624_pt1 | contig 16432 bp, 16 predicted proteins | sample PaiPotPPA55metaG_FD_128002 | JGI IMG/M metagenome (GOLD analysis project Ga0185299, IMG submission 128002) | Iron sulfur acid spring bacterial and archeal communities from Banff, Canada, to study Microbial Dark Matter (Phase II) - Paint Pots PPA... ...
AAACCCCGCGCCCAAAGCCTTGCCGAACGTGCTGAGGTCCGGCTTCAGGTTGTAAAGCTGCTGGCATCCGCCGGGTGCGTAGCGGAATCCGGTCACAACTTCATCCAGAATAAACAGCGCGCCGTATTCGTGCGCCAGATCGCAGACCCGCTGCAAGTATCCATCGCGCGGCAGAATGCAACCCATGTTCGCCATGATTGGCTCGGTGATTATCGCGGCGAGTTCGCGCCCATGCCGGCGCAGAATACTTTCTAACGCTTCCAGATCACTCCACGGCGCAAGCACCACATCGTCGAACACCGACGCTGGAATGCCCTCCGAATCGGGAAAGCGGGTGGGGTTCTCTTTCGGGCCGAGCTGCTCCATCGGATGGCTGTGCCCGTTCAAACAGTAAGGATCGTACCAGCCGTGGTAGTGGCCTTCGAACTTTAGAAACTTTGTTCGTCCCGTGTGTGCTCGGGCCAGACGCAAGGCAAGCATGGTGGCTTCACTGCCGCTGTTGGTGAAGCGCACCGCCTCGGCGGACGGCACCATGCGCTGGAAGCGCTCGCTGGCTTCCGCTTCCGCCGGAGTAGCGGCTGCGAAATGCGATCCGCCGGCCATTGTCTGCGAAACTACCTCAACAATTTTCGGATGCGCATGCCCCTGAATCAGCGCGCCGAATGACATCATGAAATCGATGTACTCGTTCCCGTCGAGATCCCAGACGCGCGATCCGCGGCCACGCTCCAGTACTACCGGCCCCGGCGAGTACACGGCCGCGCCGCGCGAAGGTGAGTTCACGCCTTCGATCAGCGATTGCTGCGCGCGCTCATACCACTCGCGCGACCGCTCGCGGGTGTTCGTCTTCGCCGTCATTTTCGTGGTCATTCGTAATTAAAATCGTTGAGATTTAGTTTGATGAATTTGAAGCCAATCGCTAATCTGCCGTGCCGCCGCCATCCACCACCAGCGCGGCTCCAGTCATAAACGACGAATCATCGGACGCCAGGAACAGCACGGCTTTCGCAATCTCATCGACGGTCCCAATCCGCCCCAACGGCCGGTTCTCGCAACCCGCCAGATAGGTCTTCCAGTCCAGGCCGCGCAGTCGCGCATCTTCGGGCAGCATCGGAGTGTCCACGTCGCCTGGGCAAATGCAGTTCACGCGGATGCCCTGCCGCCCGTGATCGACGGCCATCGCCTTGGTGAGCAGAACGACTCCGCCCTTCGACGCGCAATACGCCACCGCTTTGTCGCCACCAACAATGCCCCAGCCCGAACTGTTGTTGATGATCACTCCGCCGCCCTGAGCGATCATCGGCCCCAGTGCGTACTTCGACATCAGGAATGTACCCTTCAGGTTGATGTCAATCTGCAGGTCCCACTCTTCTTCGGAGCACTCGAGCGCCGTCTGCGGAAAAAAGACTCCCGCGTTGTTGAACAGAATATCGAGCCGCCCGAACGAGCGCCGCGTCTCGTCCACTGCGCGTTGACATTCGGCGGCCTTGCGAACGTCTGTGCGTAGAAAAATTGTCTTCCCGCCCGCCTCAAGAATGCGCGCCATGACCGCGTGGCCGCGAGACTCATTGCGGCCGGTGATGGCGACCTTCGCGCCCTCGCGCGCAAACAGTTCGGCAACGGCTTCGCCGATGCCGGAGGTTCCACCCGTGATCAGAGCTACTTTATTCTCGAGGCGCATGAAGACACATGAGTCAGACCGAGCCCGCCAGCCCTCCACCATCGACGACCAGCGCCGTTCCCGTGACGAACGAAGACGCATCGCTGGCCAGGTATAACGCGGCCTGCGCAATTTCCTCTGGCGTACCCACGCGGCCCAGCGGACGCTTGGCGGCTTCGGCAAGAAAGCGGCTGTTTTCTTCTCCGAGTTGCTTCGCTTCTTCGCGCAACATGCCGGTATCGGTGTCGCCGGGGCAGATACAATTCACGCGAATGTTCTGCGGGCCGTGGTCGATGGCCATCGCCTTCGTCAGCAGCACGACAGCGCCTTTCGATGCACAGTAAACCGCAGCCTTCGCGCCGCCAGTCAGTCCCCATCCCGAAGCGGTGTTGATGATAGTTCCGCCGCCTGCTCTCTGCATATGCGGAATCACCGCGCGCGACAGTAGATAAATCGACTTCACGTTCACCGCCATCACCCGGTCCCAGTCGTCCTCGCTGAGATCGAGCACCGTCGCCCGCCGAATGATGCCGACGTTGTTGAACAGAATATCGATTCGACCGAACTCGCGAATCGCACGTTCGACCAGTCGCTGGCAATCGGCGGCTCGCGTCACGTCGATTCCTTCGAAGAAGGCGCGCCCGCCAGATTGGGCAATCTCGTCATTGACACGCTGGCCCGCGTCCGCATTCACATCCGCAAGGACAAGCGCTGCTCCTTCGCGCGCGAATAGGAGTGCCGTCGCGCGTCCGATGCCCGACGCGGCGCCCGTAATCAGCGCAACTTTTCCCGTAACTCTTCCAGAGGGCTGCATGGCTTACCGGCTGGCCAGCCCTCCGGCGGTTTCTCCGCCATCGCACGTATACACGTGGCCGGTGATGTTTTGCGCATCGTCCGAAGCGAGGAATGCGAACAGCGCCGCAATCTCTTCCGGCTGAGCATGACGGCGCAAAGGAATCTTCCGGTTAACCTCTGCGAGCATTTCATCCGTGTACTCGGCGCGCTGCATCGGCGTCATCACGTATCCCGGAGCCACCGCGCAGACCCTTACTTTCGGCGCAAGTTCAAGCGCCATCGACTTCGTCAGCTCGATCACTCCCGCCTTGGTGGCGTTGTAATCCGCATAAAACGGATATCCCATGACGCCGTTGGTCGACGCCGTTTGCAGAATCACGCCGCTGCCGCGCTCCATCATATGCCGTGCCGCCGTCTGCGCAACGTAGAACACTCCGGTGAGATTGACGGCGATCACTTTGTCCCACTCTTCGGGCGTGATGTCGAGAAAGTTATGGCGGATGCTGATGCCGGCGTTATTCACCAGCACATCGACGCCGCGCATCAAGCGAATCGCTTCGGCAAAGGCGGCTTGCACCTGTTTCAGTTGCGAAACATCGGCATCGAGCACCGCGGCTAGGGCGGGCAGTTCGCGCAGGGTCTTCCGCCGTGCCGCAGCGTCACGATCGAGCACGCACACGACGGACCCTTCTTCGAGAAAGCGCGCCGCCGTGGCCGCTCCTATGCCGCTGGCCCCGCCGGTGATCAGGACTCGCTTCGCTTTCAGGCCGCGCACTCACTTCTCCACAAAACAAAATCGGGCAGATCAGGATACCTGTCTGCCCGCGATCCCGCCATCGCCGTGAACGTTGACGTCAACTCGGCGGCGCCGGCTCGCCGCAGGTATTTTCGACTTCCGCCTTGATGTCCTCTTCTTCGACGGTGGTCTGACCCATGATGAACTCCCGCTTACTTAGCCGTGTTGCTTCAACTCGAACACGAGGTACATCATCTGCCCAATGTGATGATGCAGATGGGTCGCACACTGCAGAACCATATCGAACCTGTCGCGGGCGTCCGCACCCAGTGCCGTATATTCCTTTGACCAGTCTTCCGCCGATTGCCTGCCGATCGCGGCGAGTACCATCTCAATCGCGTCATCAAATTTCTTCAATACTTCTTTCTTGGATGGCCGTGCCGCGTCGGAAAACTCCAGCGGACGATCTCGCACATATCCAGTTCCCGCAATCTGTGCCCCGATGTAGTAATTCAAGTTACCGGTGAGATGGAGCAGGAGATGGCCAAAGCTGTTTCCGAATGCGAAGGGCTTGGCCCAGAATTGCTCCTCGCTTAGCGACGCGCTCAGTTCGTGAATTACGCCTGCCAGTTTTTTGTAGCGGGCGGTGAGGCCTGATGCAATCGTCTGTTCTAGATCCGTCATAAGTTTGCCCAGCACACGATCGCCAGAAACCGGACTTCGTCCGGCGGGACGGACGAATGCGTCCGTCCCTACGTGTTTCTTGGCTTCTCCTTCACATCCGCCTTCATCAGGGCCATCAACTTCGAAGCCGACGCGCACTTCTCCAGATTCAAATCGCGTCAATCAGCTGCCCGTTATGGATGACACCAGAGACGCGGCGAGCCGCGTCTCTACGGAGGCGTTACTTGTTCGAGCCCGCCGGCGCGGTTCCGGAAGAAGATTCCTTCTCGATCGGCAGCAGCTCTATGCCGCACCCCGAGCCTCCGCAGCTTAGCAGCCCCCGGCGAACAATTTTCACGGACGACACATCCGGGAATCTCACGGGGAAATCTTTTTCTCGAAGCTGCTCGGCCGCCGAACGCAGGCTTTCGTCACCGTCTACAAACTCGGCGCGCTCCGGACGAGGCGAGCTGTCGAACACGAGGTTGAACCGCGCCGAAACTGGCTTGCTTGTGATCGGTCCGAGCTTCACCGTGCGTGACAGCGCTAACTCCGCCGGCGCCTGTGCGAGGTCTTTCTCCGCCGCACTTTTCTCCGCGGGACCGAGATCGGCGGCCAGCTTGGCGAAGCGCGCCCGCGAATCCTGCACTTCATTACTGTTAGCGCTAGTATTAGCGCTTCCTCCCGCCGCGACGGCGAGCGCGTAGATATGAAGCGCCTTTTCCCGCTGGCCTTGCTTTTCGAGTACCTGCCCCAGGCGGTTGCCAACCGTCCCCGACTGGCTCAAGAGCCATGCCGAGGTGAGAAACTGCATCGCTGCCAGATTTTCGCCGCGTTGAAATTTCGCCCATCCGATCCGAGACCATGCCAGCGCCACCAGTCGCATCGAGGAAAAGGCGGACGGCCCGAGCCGGTCCAACTCGCCCGAATCGAACTGCCCTCCAATGTCGTAGAGAACCTGCTGCGCATCGTTCTCGGCCTGCGTCGGATCAGTGTCATTCTTCAACGCCGACGCGAAAATATCCTGATCCGAATCCGCGCCCGCACTGCCCGTCAGTCCCTTCATTAACTCTTGCGCTTGCGATTTCTCTCCCAACCGCGCGTACACCTGCGCCAGCGCCAGCTTCGTTTCCGGATCATCCGGAGGAATCGCGGCGGCCGCCTCAAGCTCGGGGCGCGCATCGGCATCGCGTCCAAGCTGCGCCAGCAACAAGCCAAGATTTTTGAGCATCATTTTGTCGTAGGGGGCCGCCTCCAGTTGCTTACGATAAGCCGCGACCGCTTCGTCGGTTTTCCCCGTTTGTTGCAACTCCATCGCCAGGTCGCCATTGGCGTGCTTATGATTCGGATCCAGCTCGATCTGCTTGCGGAAGGCGCCGATCGCCTCCGCGTGATTGTTGGCGCCGGCGTACGCCAGTCCGAGGTCGTACCAGCCGTCTTTGAGGCTCGGATTCGCCAAGGTCGCATCCCCGTCCACTGCGCGCTTCAGCAAGTCGATCGCATCGCGATAATCCTTGCTCTGCAGCGCTTTCACTCCGGCTCTATGCAACTCCCCGGGAGTTCCTTCCATCTTCGAAGCCGCCGTCGCCACTCCTTGCCCCGACGGCGTCAGGATCGTGCACGACAACAACTGATCTTGATCGCTTTGCGTTGCGTTGCGAAACGATTCGTAGTCCGCGCGCCGCGCCGCCGCCAGCTCATTCATCTTTACATTCAGTTTGCGCTCGCCTTCCAGCACTCCCTTGTTCTGCGAGTACGCCGACGAATAGTCGCCATAGTCTCGCGTCATTTTCACCGCGGTCGGCGTGTGCACCGTGTAGTTGGCGGGAAACTGCAACCTTACCCGGTAGTCCATTTCTCCGGCGGGACCAATGTTCATCGGCTCCGTGCTCCTTTCCGACGCTCGAATCGCAGGCGTCCCCAGTGGCGGGATGGGACGAAAATTCACGCTTGTCGAGGGCACCGTGAAATACCTGTCCTGGTGCAAGTGATACTTCAGATGAAAAGGCTTGCTCGTGTCCTCGATGGGATCGAGTTGAACCTGGTCGACGTCTCCCGGCAGACCCCAACTCGCAGAGAGGGCTTTCACAAAATCCTTCCACTGTGCCTGCGAGAAGCGCCGGAAACTGGCGCGCATCGGCCAATCCCGATCTCCCTGGGCCGTGACCTCGAGCGAGGCATCGAGTGCGCCAAACTCGCTGAACTTGCCGTCGAGCGTGAAGTGCATGAAGGTTTTGATCGGAGAATCCGCCGGCGTTCGCTGCAGGCCTCCGTCGCTGCCCTCCGACGCCACCACAGCTTGTTTGTTTCGCAACTGGTAAAGGATGAGCCCATAGGGCGTCACTTCCGGAGTCGTATCCAGCCAAGTCAGCCCGGTTCCCGTCCCCAGTCGGGCTGCGGTGATCACGTGATCGAACTGGGCCGGCGAGGGAACGTCCACATCCAGTTTGCGCGTGCTGTGGATCATCACCGGATAACTCTGAATTCCCTCCGCCCGCAGCAGCGCGGAGAATAACGTGTGTTTGTCCTTGCAGTCGCCGTAGCCATTCTGCAGAACGTCTGAGGCTGCGTGCGGCTGATACCGCCCGACTCCGAGGGAGATGCTCACGTAGCGCACATTCCGCGCCACGAAATCGTAGAGCAGGCGCGCCTTCTCGGTGGACGTGTCCGCTCCGCTGGTGATCTCCTGGGCTTTTCTTCGCACGCTGTCATCAACCGTCATGCGCTCGCCCTGCAGCTTTGCATACCATTGCGCGACTTGCTTCCAATCGGTGAAAGTCGTCAGCTGCACATCTGGACCGGTCTCCTCGTCCTCGTCTTTGTCTCTATCTTCGCCACGTTCCGGTTTGATGTCCTTCACTACCCAGGTATAAATGCGGCGGTCTCCCGTCTCCCGAATCTCCGGCTTTCGCGTCGGCGTCTTGAGCTTCACTTCGCGCGACTTCGGAATGTCAATCTCCAGCCGGTCTTCGTTGACCACCACCCCCTTCGGAAATGTGTATTCGTACCAGAAGTTTCCAGCGGCCAGCGGCGTGAGAACCCGAATCACGGTGCGGTATTCCAGCGTGTCTCCGGGCTGCAGCGCAGCCACGGAAATATGCCGTTGGCGGTAGTCGCTGTACATCGGAGCTTCTTTCAGCACATCGGGGGCGAAATCCTGCGCGGTTGATTCCGGCGTCACTACCACCTCCCCATCCGGCTTACGCACCCGGACATACTCGACTTCCAACTTTTCGGTTGCCGAGGAGTATCCGAAAACCAGCTGGCCGAATTCTTCCACGCCCGCCTGGCTCTGAATCCGAACCACGGCCTCGGTCTCGCTCACTTCTGTGCCGTCATTTTCAAAGTGGACACGATTCAGGATTCGCTCGAAGATCGCAGCCTCTTCAGAATTAGAGTTAGCGTTAGCGTTACTCGTTTTCTGGTTGGAAGGAACGGGGATCTGCGCAACAGCATCCGCGCTCATCATCGAGAGGATCGAGCAGACGAGGAGGGAGCCGACGAATAAGAGACCAACCACAACACGCGACACACGATAAGGCATATTGCAGCTCTTTTACGCCGTGCCCAGCGTAAAATCAAACGACCAAGATGAATTTCACCAAGATCATGCGACTTATTGCGATCCTGATTCTTTTCTGCGGAGTCCTTGCCGCGCAGGCTCCTCCACTGGTCATTGCGGACGAAGCTTTGCCCGCAATGGACGCAGGCGTGGAATTTCACACGCTTCTGCATGCCACCGGCGGCGTTCCGCCCTACGTCTGGAGCGTGGCCGGAGGCGATCTTCCCGAAGGAGTCACGCTCACACCGGAGGGGCTGCTGGCTGGACGACCCGGCACGCCCGGGACTTTCACCTTTACCTTAAAAGTTGAGGACTCGGGCCACCCTGCGCATACGATTACCAAGGACTTCCGGGCCGTGGTCGCCGCTTCTATGTTGCTCGAATGGCTTCAACCTCCGAAGGTCCATGACAACCGAATTGACGGCGCCGTCCAGGTATCGAACGGCTCCGCAGACACTTTCGACCTGACCGTGATCATCGTGGCGGTGGCCGATAACGGGCGAGCGACGGCAATCGGCTACGAGCATTTCCCGCTGAAAGCCGGCGCGACCAGCGTTAAAATTCCCTTTGGCAACGCATTGCCCCACGGCAGCTACGTGATCCATGCCGATGCTATTGCTGAAATCCCCACCCGGAATGCCATCCTTCGGCAGAGGCTCCAAACGCCTCAACCCTTGCAGGTCCTCCAGGGTCCGTAGCGGCTTTTGTCCGCCCCGCCCCCATCCATTCGCTGTGGAGCGACGGGCGCCCGCCTTCGTCCAGCAGTGCCGTGGCCGGGCGGGGACGCCCGGCGCTCCACCGGCAAGTCTGACTTGTCCGTTTCTTGCTTTTTGCGCTGGCTTCCACTAGATTTCCCTTTTCCCTAATCTGACGAGTGGGCAGGTGGAAACCTGCCTCCGGGAGCGGTGGGTATGCAGCGGAGTTATATCGGGCTCGCCTTGGGCGCGCTGGTGGCGGTGGGAGCGGTGCTGAGCCTGCCAAGTTGCGGGCACGACCAGAAGCTGGTGAGTCTTCAGATCATGCCGCAGACGTTTACTTTCTTGACGCCCGATACCTCTGCGAAGGAGCAGTTCACTGCCATCGGTACGTATATCCATCCTCCGGTGACGAAGGACATTACGAAACAAGTGACGTGGTCTGTGGATTTTGCCAATGTAGTTACCATGAATCAAGGCCTGGTGTCTCCCTTCGGTCAAGGGGGCTGCGGCGGGGTTGATGTTATCGCCACCGCTCCCGAGGGAACGGGCGGCGCGAGCAATATCGTGGTCGCCACTGCGACCGCCATAGTGGACGATCCCGCCAATATACTCTGTCCCGGCGGCGGCAAGCTCGCGACATTAGCTGTCGGGGTCGTCGGGTTCGGGACAGTGACGAGTCTCCCCGCCGCGATCAGCTGCACGGCAACTGGGGGAACGTGCGTTGCAACTTATAGCGTGGGGGCCTCGGTCTTGCTTACGGCCAGCGCGGCCACTGTAGTCTGGGGGAATTGTCCCGGCGCGTCGGGCAACACTTGCCCAATCACTATACCTACTGGCGGCACGGCTGTGAATGCAACTTTCAAATAAGAATGTGGACTCTGCGGCTACTCGTCCGTCAGCAGTTTGCCCAGAGTGGGTTTGTATTTCTCCGCCTTAGTCGTCTTCGCCTTCACGAGTTGGGACGGTTTGGGACTGCCGACGCGTTCACGGGCCATTTCGCGAACGATCTTGGCGGCGGAGAAGATTTTTTTCTTGCGCTTGCGCGGCATGGCTGTGATGCTCGCATCTTCGCACATTCAATACCCAAAAATGCAATAATCTGAGGTTGGCGTGAGTTCCAATCGCGAGCACGCGACGACCGGACGCGACGCGCCGCGTTAGCCTAAAGCCGAGGGGCCTGATATTTATGGATGAGCGCGAATTTTTTGACGAACGGTCCGATAAAAAGCCGGCAAATTTAAGCTGTCCGCATTGCCATCAGTCGGCGGAGTATGAGATCCAGTGGCTGGTGCGCATGAAAAAGAAAAGTCTGCCGCCGCGGGCGGACGATCGCGACCGGGCGAAGTTCGCCAAGGCGCAGTCTTACATGCTGCGACGAGACGATATGATGATGTGCAAGAACATGCGCTGCCGCAAGCGCTTTGAGATTACGGGCGTGCAGAGCGTAGCGTTTCTGCAATAGGGCGTCGTCGGTCGGTGGTCGTTCGCACAATCGTAAATGGATCGCGAACGAACAACGACTATCGACTAACGACCAACCAACCAGCCTGACGCCGCGAGGAATCGGAGTGGATCCGTGAAAATTTTGGTTTGCATGAAGCAGGTGCCGCAGAAAGACGCTCCGCTGAAGCTGAATGATGCGGGGACGTGGATCCGCGAAGATGTTTCCTACGAAGTGAATGAGCCGGACGCCTTTGCGCTCGAAGAAGCGCTGCGGCAGAAGGAAAAGCACACGGGCGAGGTCGTGGTCGTCACCGCGGGCCCGGCGAGGGCGATGCAGGTATTGCGCGAGGCGCTGGCGAAAGGCGCGGACCGGGCAATCCATCTCGAGGGCGACGCTTTTGTCGGGCTCGATGCGTACAACACGGCGCGAGCCATCGCGGCGGCCATCGTTATCGATCAGGGCAAGGACGAAAAGTTTGACCTGATCTTCACCGGCTTGCAATCGGACGATTATGGATATGCGCAGACAGGCGTGATTCTGGCGGAGATTCTTGGATTGCCGCACGCGACCATCATTATGCAGATTGAAAAGAATAACGGCGGCATCCGCGTGAAGCGGGAACTGGAAGCCGGGTTCTTTCAGTTTGTAGACATGCCATTGCCGGCGGTGCTGACGATCCAGTCGGGGATTAACAAGCTGCGCTATGCGACCCTGATCGGGATCAAGCAGGCAAAGACGAAACCAATGCGCAAGGTGACGATGGCCGAGGTGCAGTCGGCAGTCGGAGGGAATTTGCAGAAGATCGAGAAGCTGCACGTACCGCAGAAGTCGAAGAATACAGAGTTTCTGGAAGGGCCTCCTGCGGAAGTGGCGAAGAAGCTGGTGGAAAAACTGAAGAATGAACTGCGGATAATTTGAAAAGCCCAGTTCTCAGTTGTCAGTTGTCAGTTCTCAGTTGAACAACTTGGGCTGTTACTGAGAACTGAAAACTGAAGACTGAAAACCGATCTTATGGACACTATTCTTGTAATCGTTGAACAGCGCGCGGGAAAACTGAATCGCGTCTCGTGGGAGACAATTGCGGCTGGGCAGGCGATCGCCGCTCACACAGGATGGGCGCTGGAGGCGGCGGTGGTGGGCTCGGGCGTAGCTGCGATCGCGGGCGAGGTAGCAGGGAAGAAGGTCGCCAAAGTGTATGACGTCGAGTCGGCGAGGCTCGATCCGTATACTCCAGACGCTTTTGCGCATGCGTTGCGCGAGTTTTTAGGGAAGCATCCGGCGACCCTGGTGTTGATGCCGCATACATACCAGGTGCGGGATTTCGTGCCGAAACTGGCAACGGCCCTGCAAACGACGGCCATCACCGACGCGATCGGGTACAAGTATGAAGGCGGGAAGCTGCTGTTCACGCGGCAAATGTTTCAGGGAAAGTTTGTGGCCGACGTGAGCTTTGCGGGCTCGGGGCCTTACTTTGTGACCTTTCAGAATGGCTCGTTCCGCGGCGACAAAGTCGAAGCGGGTGAAGCGGCTGCGCCAGTTGAGACGGTAACCGTCGATGTTCCAGACAGCGTGGTAAGGAACAAGCCGCAGGAAGTTTTCAAGGAAGCGAAACAAGCGGTGGATTTGACGCAAGCCGAGATTATCGTTTCGGTGGGGCGCGGCATCAAGGAGCAGAAAAATATCGAACTGGCAAAACAGTTGGCGGATGCGCTGGGCGGTGAGCTCGCAGCGTCGCGTCCGATCTGCGATAACGGATGGCTAACCATGGACCGGCAGATCGGGTCGTCGGGACAGACGGTCGCTCCGAAGCTGTATCTGGCGCTGGGAATCTCGGGGGCGATCCAGCATATTGTTGGCATGAAGGGTGCACGGAGCGTTGTGGCAATTAACAAAGATTCCGAGGCACCGATTTTTGAGATTGCGGACTATGCCGTCGTAGGAAATCTGTTCGACATCGTGCCGCCTCTGATTGAGGAAATTAAGAAGGCGAAGGGGTAGAAGGCAGGTTTCAAGGTTTCGGGGAACGACATCTAGTAGTCTCCACGGCTGCCCTCAGACAAGCGACGGTTCACGCGGACAAGAGTGTCCGCGCCACACGAGAGTTCTCGCGGGCGAGGGCGCCCGCGCCACACAATCTTGTATGAAAGATTTCGGGGATTACGAACCGGCGGCGAACCCGCCGACGTGTGCCACGGTCAGCCGCAAATACTTGTAAGGATTCACCGGAGCGTCGTTGATGCGGACTTCGTAGTGGAGGTGCGGGCCAGTGGAGCGTCCGCTTGAACCCACGTAACCGATGGTGTCGCCGCGGTGAATATACTGGCCGGCGGTGACGGCGAAGCTGGAAAGGTGGCCGTAGCGCGTGGTGATGCCGTGTCCGTGGTCGACCATGATGGCGCGCCCGTAGCCGCCTAGGAAATCGGCGAAAGTGATGGCACCGTCGGCAGGAGCGATCACAGGCGAGCCCACATTGGCGGAAATGTCGACACCGGAGTGGAACGCGCCTTCTCCGTTAAAGGGATCGATGCGCTCGCCGAAGGAAGCGGTGATCTGGCCTTCGACCGGCCACAGGTTCGGAGCTGAGTTGGCGCGCACCCAGTCGGCAGTCGTTGAGTTCTTGGTGAGGCCGAGTGAGATTCCTACGCTGGCAGCGCCGGTCAGTGCCGTGTGCTTGAGCGCGTAAAGCTGATCGAGCGAAGAGTTCACCTGCGCTTCTTGAATCTGCTCGGTCGAGGAGGCGGCAACCATCGCCGGATCGGACTTGAGGCCGTAAAGTGCGGAAACCTCGCTGGCCAACGAGCCGAGTGAAGCTACCTGAATATCGCGTTCCTTGGCAACCTGCTCCAGACGCGAATAGCGGTCCTTGAGCTGGTCTTGCTCGGTACGGAGCTGGTTATAGTGGGCGACCTTCTGCAGCATCCGGGTATAAGAACTGGCGATTCCCGTCAGGCAAAGGACGCCGATCGCCGCCCCGGCCAGAACAACGTAGAGGTATTGGACGGGAATGGAGATCTTGCGAAGCTGCCCAGCTTCGTCGCGAGCCACGAAGAATATGTAGAAACGTTTACGCAATATCCTACTTCCGGGTAAAGATTTTTAAGTTTTCCTTCGGAATCCTGCCGGAGCGGAACTGTCATACTCGGGCTCGGAAGCCTGATTCCACCAGCCGGATCGGGACAGGCTGGCTCTTCCTAAAACCACGGAACTAGGCAAGCTGAAAACCAAGTTAGCTGCAACTGATTCATGTTGCAGCACTTGGTACGTCAAATATTGTGAATCGCGAGTTAAAAGGTAGCAAACCTAATTCTCCGTGTCAACATCACTAGGACCCTCTGGACGGTTACCAAGGCAGGGTAATTGGCGGTGCCCATCAGGACAAATTACCGCCATAAGGGGGTCAGGTAACCCGTTACCGCGCTGCCAGAGGTGGGCGCTCACGGCACGGGGCAGGGTATAGTGACCGGCATGCCACTTAGCGAAAAGCAGCTGATTGGGCAGATTCGCCGCTCTGCCCGCGGAGGAAAGTCGGTGGTGACGGGCATCGGGGATGACTCCGCGGTGCTGCGCGTTCCTCCTGGACACGAGGTGCTGGTGACGACCGACTTCACTATCGAGAATGTGCATTTCCGGCGAGATTGGCACCGTCCAGAGCTGGTGGGGCGGCGCTGCTTGACGCGCGGCCTGAGCGATATCGCGGCCATGGGAGGAGAGCCGCGGGCGGCATTCTTGTCGCTGGCCGTCGCGAGCGATGTTCCGCAGAAGTGGGTGAACCGCTTCCTGAAGGGGTTGCTGGATCTGGCGGAAGAATTCAAGGTTCCACTAGCTGGCGGGGACACGGCGCAGTCGGCAGGCGGAATTCAGGCTGACATCGTGGTGGTGGGCTCGGTGCCCAAGGGAAAGGCGGTGCTGCGGTCGGGGGCAAAGGCGGGCGATCGGATTTATGTGACTGGGGAGTTAGGCGGGTCCGCGGCGGCGCTGGCGCGGCTGGCGGAATCGGAACCGGTGGGGGCAGGGCCCTCCCGCCACTTTCGCCCGCTGGCGCGGGTGGCGGTGGGCCAGTGGCTGCGCGGGCGGGGAGTCGCTTCAGCGATGATTGATGTAAGTGACGGGCTTTCCACCGACCTCGAACACCTCTGCGAGGAAAGCCACCTGGGCGCGGAAATCGAAGCGGAGGCGATTCCTCGGGCGCGGGTTGGACGGGGGAAAAAGAGGGTCGCGCTCGAGTTGGCATTGCACGGCGGCGACGATTATGAACTTCTGTTTACGTCCGCGGAGGCGGTTCCCCCGGTGGTCGCGGGAGTTCGAGTGACTCGGATCGGGCGAACCACAAAATCCGCGGGGATGCGGCTGATCGGGGCGGATGGGAAACGGCGGCCGCTCAAGGCCGGAGGATGGGAGCACTTCGGGGAAAATTTGTAATTTGGTAATTGGTAATTTTGTAATTTCAGTTCGACTGGCTAAGACCTCAAATTCTTAACCACAGAGGACACAGAGAACACAGAGAAACACAGGGAAAACCCTGGTTCGTTGCTCCTCTGTAAACCCCTGCGCCCTCTGTGGTTCAAGCTCTTTGCTCTCCCAAAATCAAAGCCAGCAGGTGACTTTCGTTACCTGCCGATGGTGACAGCGGGGGACTAGAGTAGACCCATGCGAAAAGCATCTTTACTCCTATCTTTACTCCTGGCGTTCAGTGTTGCGATGTTGATTCCGGCCTTCGGGCAGGCGCCGTCGGCGGCGCACAAAGTGGATAACGAATTCGTCCAACAGCAGTTTGGCAAGGAGTTCACCATGCTGCCGGAACTCGCACCCGTGTTCGGCGATCTGGACGGCGATGGCGTGGAAGACGTGGTGATTGCGGCGCGCTGCAAGAATCCGATGCTGGATGAAGCTCAGCACGACTACAAGGTGATGGACCCCTACTACGACTTTTATGGCTATGGCGATCCCAAGGTTACAACCACGTTCAAAGAGCCCGATCCGGCGCGGCGGGGGCTGGCCGTTTTGATTATTCATGGCGCGGGGCCGGACGGCTGGCGCTCGGCAACTCCGAAAGCGAAGTTCGTGATTGTAAATTTGCCATATCGGACGCTCTCGGTTCGAAAAATGAAGCTGCGAAAGAGAACCATCGAAGCGGTGTACATTGAAGAACTGGGCGAATTTAACGAAAGCTCCGCTTTGTTCTTCGACGGAAGGAAGTTCCGCTACGTGCCGATGGGCGGAGAGATGCAATAGGCGCGACCGCGTCCCACGATGGAGCGACGGGCGCCCTCGCCCGTCTTTGGGCAGTGTGGCGGCCGGGCGGGGACGCCCGGCTCTCCATCGGCAAGCTTGCCGGCTGATGTAGTAATCTTCCTTTCTTAATTGCCTCATAATTTGAAATACCGCGTTCTTATGGAGCGGCTGGCGGTGTGCCGGTTTGCTTTCGATGTGCGCATTCCTGCCTGGGCGCTGGAGAGCGGGTTTTTCTGCGTGGTACGCACACGCGATGAACTTTCTGTTGTCTGCACGGAAGACGCCTGCACGGAAGACGCCTGCCGGGAAGATCGTATTCCGGATGGCGCACTCGCTGAGCGCGGATGGATGGCGCTGAAGCTCGAAGGGCCCTTTCCGTTTTCGATGACCGGCGTGCTGGCGTCGTTTCTGCAACCGCTGGCGGAAGCTCGGATTCCTATCTTCGCGATTTCGACGTTTGATACGGATTATGTGCTGATCAAGCCGGAGAATCTGGAGCAGGCGGTGGCGGCGCTGGCCGTGGCGGGGCACGAAAAGGTTGAAGAAGATGGTTGAGGGCGAGTTGGCCAGGTTGCCATTCGACCCTCTTTTTTCGCCGAATACTGGGGCAAATTGGGCATTCGGCAAGGAGTGTGGTGAAATATAAGCAGGTCAATTTCCGATGACAACCAGGTCGGTGGCATGGCGCCGCAAGCTCAGGGCGGCGGAACGGAACGTTCATGGATTGTGGCAAATCCTGAAGGCGGTGGTGTCGACGGACCATCCTCTGCTTGCGCACCTGATCCCGATCCGGCGCTGCAATCTGGCCTGCACTTACTGTAACGAGTTTGATGATTTTTCGAAGCCCGTGCCAACCGAGCAGATGCTGCGACGGGTGGATCAACTGGGCGATCTCGGAACTTCCGTGATCACGATCAGCGGCGGCGAACCGCTGCTGCATCCGCAATTGGACGACATTATTCACCACATGCGGCGACGCAGGATCGTATCGGGGCTGATCACAAATGGGTATCTGCTAACCGCAGACCGGATCCAGCGGCTGAACCAGGCGGGCCTGGAGTGGCTGCAGATTTCGATTGATAACGTAAATCCCGACGAAGTTTCCAAAAAGAGTTTGAAGGTGCTCGATCGCAAGCTGCAACTGCTGGCCGAGCATGCGGATTTTCACGTGAATATCAATTCGGTGGTGGGCAGCGGTGTGAGCCATCCGCAGGACGCGCTGACCATCGGCAAGCGCGCGTTGGAGCTTGGCTTCAGCTCGACCATCGGAATCATCCACGACGGCTCGGGGCAGGTGCAACCCTTGAACGACCAGGAGCGGCGCGTGTACCACGAGATGAAGGGACTGGAGAAACGCAGCTTCACGCGTGTGAACGCGTTTCAGGACAACATCGCGCTCGGCCGTCCGAATCAGTGGCGCTGTCGCGCCGGCGCCCGCTACTTATATATTTGCGAGGACGGGCTGGTGCATTACTGTTCGCAGCAGCGTGGCTATCCGGCCATTCCGCTGGAGAAGTACACGCTTGCCGACATACGCCGCGAGTTCCATACGGAGAAGCCGTGCGCGCCGCATTGCACAGTATCATGCGTGCATCAGGTATCAGTCCTGGATGCGTGGCGCGCACCGCAACAGCCGGCACGG
>Ga0185299_10004625_pt1 | contig 16429 bp, 11 predicted proteins | sample PaiPotPPA55metaG_FD_128002 | JGI IMG/M metagenome (GOLD analysis project Ga0185299, IMG submission 128002) | Iron sulfur acid spring bacterial and archeal communities from Banff, Canada, to study Microbial Dark Matter (Phase II) - Paint Pots PPA... ...
CAGCGATGTCCGCGCCCCAGAACGTACCATGGGCGGACAATAGTAACGTTCATTCTCCCGCCGCCACTCTCCAGCAGCGCGGCTTCACACTCCGCGCGCACGCTCTGATCGCTCTTCATGATTGGAGCGGGCTGGGCCACGCTCAAATAAATGAAGTGCCGCACTCCGGCTTGGCGAGCCGCCGCGATTGCTCCCAGGGCAGAAGCCCGGTCAATTGCCTGGAACTCCGCTGCTTTCGATGGGCTGGGATGAGATACGCCGACCAGTTGCACAAAAGTGTCCGACGGCGCAATACGGGCAGCGTACGAGGATGCATCCAACGCGTTGCCGGATACTGCTGTAACTCCGGCTGGGAGTTTCTTTTCACTTCCCGGACGCACTAATGCGCGGACGCTATGCCCGCGGTCCACCAGGGCACGAATGAGCGGCGTCCCAAGGTATCCGGTGCTGCCGGTGATGAAGACCGAGAAAGTTCGCGCCGCCATGCATACAAACACGCAAAGCCGTCGCTGTCGGATTGCTAGTGTCCTATGTAGCTGATGCGCCAAATAGATCCCGAGCCGTCGTCGCTGACCAGCAATGATCCATCTTTCGCGACTGCGATCCCCACCGGCCGGCCCCAAACTTTGCCGTCGTCGGTCACGAAGCCGGTCACGAAGTCCTGGTATTCGCCGGAGGCCTTGCCCTGGCCATGTAGCGGGACCCGCACGACCTCATAACCAGTTCTACTGGCGCGATTCCAGGAGCCATGCAGCGCCAGAAATTCATCTCCACGATATTCCGCGGGGAACTGTTCGCCGTTGTAAAACGCGAAACCCAATGGTGCGCTGTGCGGCTGGATCAGAACGTCGGGAGTGATCATCTTCGCGCGCAGGTCGGCATGGCTGTCGGGCAAGCGCGGGTCGTGATTTCCACCCATGTAATACCACGGCCAGCCGTAGAAGCCGCCATCCTGCACGTGGGTGGTGTAGTCAGGGACCAGGTTATCGCCCAGCGCATCGCGCTCGTTGGTTGCCGTCCAGAGTTCGCCGGTGTTGGGCTCGATGGCCATTCCGACCGGGTTGCGAATCCCGGAGGCGAAGACCCGCAGGCCAGATCCATCCGGATTGAACTCAAGAATATTCGCGCGATGGAATTCGTAGGGATGACTGTCGGGATCGTCCACATTGGAGAGCGATCCGACAGAGATATACATCTTCTTGCCGTCCATAGAGAAGACAACGTCGCGAGTCGAGTGGCCGCGCGCGTCTTTCGCGCCAGGGAAAATTTCGGGCACGATGGTCTGCGCCGCGCCCCGCGCTTTCAGGTCGCCGTTACGGTAAGGAAACCGTAGTACTGAATCGGTGTCGCCGATGTACACCCACTCCGGATTCGCTCCCGGGGGATAGAATCCGATGCCAAACGGCCGCCTCAATCCGGTGGCGAAGGTTGATGTCTGCTCCGCCTTGCCGTCTCTGCCGACGCCGCGGAAAACTTTGATCTCTCCCTTACTCATCTCGGCCAAAAAAACATCGCCGTTCGGCGCGGCACGCAATTCGCGTGGCTCGTCCAAACCGGTGGCGTACAACTCCACTTTGAACCCTGGCAGCGCTTTGGGAATCGCATCTGCAGGCCGCGGATACGGTTCCGGGAATCCGTTCGCTGATTTCGTCGCAAAGGGCGGAGGCAGGTCTTTCACCGTTAGCTTGTGAATGGTGCCCGGACTTTCCGCGTGGTAGTCGTAGAAAGGCGAAGCGTCGCTCTGCGCCAACAGCGCCACAGCGGGGACAAGAAGAACGAGAACCATCAATATCAACAGCTGGAGATTGCTTGGTTTCATTTCTCACCCTGCAGAAAAAGAATGTACTGCACCCGTGGTTGCTGCGGCACCTGCAAATTCAGGCCGCATCCTCATCCGGGTCAGGTATGGAAGACGGAGGATCGCTGGCCGGGAAACTATCCTCGATGGTCTTGTCGAGGCTCTCCTCATGGTGTTGCTGGTAGTCTTCTTTCTGATTCTCAGGTTTTTTCGGTTGTGACTTGCTCATATGGACCGCCCGTCAGGAAAACACAGAGATTTAGATGAGGCGGGAAGAGAATCGGTCAACTAAATCGAGAATACAAAGAGGCTCCCGCCTCCTTACGGCCACCAAGGCGCTTCAACACTCATCAATTCTTCACTTCGGGGTTGTTAGAAGGCGGCGTTGAGGGCGGAGTTGCCGGGGGTTCCGACGACTTGTCCTTCATGCCCTCTTTCAACGCACGGAAACCTTCCCCGATCCCTTTCCCCAGTTCCGGCAGTTTCTTCGGCCCGAAGAGCAAGAGGGCAATACCGAAAATGATCAGAAGATGTAGTGGTGAAAGCAGTTCCATACGGGAAACCTCCGCAGCTCTTAGCTAGCGTTCGCTAGCCAAACGTTACTGGAGTCATAGGCTTGCGTCAACTGGCAGGATAGCGTGAAGGCTGATGTTTGGCCGCTTTCCGCCTGCGCCCTGTACCACTTCCTTCCGTCCTTATTACTTACGTGACCTAGCTTCGATTACCTGGTGAGTCTATGTTTCTGTAAGCAAACGAGTTCCCGGCAAAACTCGGCCGGGTGGGGAGTTCAGCAGTGCTTAATAAACCCCGTATTCTTGGTGTCCTTTTCTTGCTTCTGGCGCCCACGTCCTTCGCCGCGGATTCAGCGCCCGTGGATTGCACTCACTTGGCGGCATGGATCGCCGGCGGCGTTTCTAGCTCAAAGTTAATTCACGTGGTGCAACATCGCGGAATCACATTCAGTCCCAGCCCGAACCTTGAGAACGAACTCCGCTCCGCCGGTGCGACTCCCGATTTGCTGGGGACCTTGCGTCATCAGGAGCCGACGCAGGGAAACGCTTGTTCCGCATCGCTGCTGAAAGCCGCTACTCTGGTCCATCAGAAAAAGTACCAACCGGCGGCGGAGCTTGTCGGAGAGTTGCTGGCGAGTGATCCCCAGAACGGCGCGTTGCACTTCGCGCTGGGATACATCCAGCAGCAGCAGGGCGACTGGAACACGGCTTTCGACGAATACAGCAGTTCCAAAGAAACCGAACCTGATTTCTCCGAGGTCCATAATCGCCTGGCACTGGTGTTCTACCAGGGTGAAGACGGCGACAGTGCTATCGCTGAAGCCCGTACCGCCCTCAGCATGGATTTTCAGGACGCCGATGCCTACCGCATGTTGGGCCTGGGACATTACGCCAATGAACAGTATCCCGCGGCTTTGAATGCGTTTCAGCAGTCGCTCGCAAGAGATCCAGGCAACGCCGATGTTTATTATGAAATGGGAATGGCTGAGCAGGACCTGGGAGACGCCGGATCAGCGGTCCAGTATTTCCGCAAGTCACTTCAGCTTAATCCGCAACACTGGCAGGCCCACAGCAGCCTGGGCGCACTGCTGGCACAACAGAAGCATTTCGCAGAAGCGATCGCTGAGCTCAACACCGCAAAGCATCTTGCGCCTAACGAGCCTTCGATTCGCGAAACCCTCGCCAATGCCAACTACGGCAAGGGGGATTACGACGCCGCCATCGCCGAATACAACGAGCTTTTCAAAGCCTATCCCGGCTGGCACCGCGGACACGATTCCTTCGCTCGCGCTTACATGGCCAAGAACGAATATTTGGCGGCGATTGCGGAACTGAAGGTGGCGGTGGCGCAAAATCCTAGCGCTCCGGGCGAACACCGCGCCTTGGGACAACTGCTCTTGCTCTCCGGACAGCAGCAGGAAGCCGCCCGCGAGTTGCGCATTGCCGTAGAACTTGACCCGGACTCCTCGTCTTCGCACTACTACCTGGGAACTGCGTTGCTGCAATTGCAGCAGCTACCGCCCGCGCTGAAGGAGTTCCAGGAAGCGGTCCGCATCGAGCCCTCGGCCGAGCACCATTACGCCCTGGCCGCCTGTTTGATGAGCCTGGGCCACGACAACGAGGCTCTGGCGGAGATGGAAACCGCAACCCGGCTGGATCCCGGCAAGACGCTGTACCACGCGCGCGAGGAAGAACTGCTGCGCCTGATGCGGTCGAGCAACGCGAAGTAGCGCACTAGTTCATGGACTTAGGTCAGATCAAGCTTTTCAAAATTCGACCGCAGAATCACAGGAGTAGGAAATGGCCACCTTGAATCCACCACAAGGCTCTGGGTACGGCGCGGCAGCGGCGCCCGCGCACCAGCCGGAGAACGTCCAGCCCGATCGCCGGAACGCTTTCACCGACGCGCCCTTAGTCGCCAAACACGCCGGAATCGGCCTGCCCTGCGCCAAATGCAAGACCTACTACGCCGCCGATCTGACGGCCTGCCCGGTTTGCAAGAACCCGCAGCGGGTTTCTCCGAGCGGACCGCTCGTCAGAGTCGCTCCCGCAGAACAGTTGCCCGATCCTCAACAACTCGAGCAGGAGCGCGAGCGTTTCTTGCATGAATTCAACGCCCAGGTGATTGCATCGCCGCTGCCCGCGGATTCACCGACTCCCGCCTTGCATTGCAACCGGCAGGAAAATCACGCCAGCTCCGCTGAACTGGCGTCCGTTTGCCAGGCATGCTTTGACCGCCTGCAGCAACGCGTTGACGTGCTCGAGGCGGCCATGCACATGGACCTCAAAGAAGCCTCGCAGGTTGTCTATGACGCGGTCTGGGCTGATCCCTCCGACCCCAGCAAGACTTATCTGAACGCGGCGCAAGCTCTGCTGACTGAATTGAAGCGGCGCTCTGGAGTTTCGCAGGTGTTTGGACCGCTGCATCCGCAGCCGAATTAGCAACTCAGCGCCTCAGTTCGAGCCTTGGGCGGTCACCCTCCTTCGGAAGCACCAGCCATGTGATCGTAGCGCTTGCCAGAGACAAGCCGGCGCAAATCAAGATCACAATTCGGAATCCGAATACAAATGCATCTCCAATGGATCTTTGGACGGCGGCTTTGGTGATGGGATCCAGGCCAGCGGGTACCTGCAATCCGGCGAGTCTGATTGCGTCACCTTGAATGTGTTGCAGCATGCCGGGCGGCAGCGAAACGCGTGTCAGGCTTTCATACAGTCGAGAGCCGAAGGCTATCACCATTACCAGGCCAAAGACTGCAATGGCCAGTACACCCGCCACGCGCGCCACTGCATTATTGATTCCTGAGGCCGTACCGACTCGGTCCTGGCTTATCGAATTCATGACCACGGTTGTGAGCGGAGCCACAGTCACAGTCATTCCGAACCCGAGAACAACTATCGCCGGAAAGAACATCTTCCAATAACTATCCCCTACTGACGGAACCGCGAAAAGAGCGAAACCCAACGCGGCTATGAGAGGGCCGACAATCAATGGACGCCTTGGGCCATAGCGGGCAACCAGTCCGCCAGACCAGCGGGAAAGAAGAAACATGATCAGAATCAAGGGCAGGAGCGCAGCGCCGGTTGCCGTGGCCGAGTACCCCTGAACTTGGATCAGGTCCAGCGGAAATAAAAAGAAGAAAATCCCGATCGCGGCGTACAGAAAGAGCGTGAGCAGATTTGCGCCACTGAAGCGGCGCGATTTGAAGAGAGCCAACGGCACCATAGGCGAACGCTCGTGAGCCTCTGCGAAGACAAACGCGATCAGACAGCCGGAACCGATGACGACACTTCCGAGGACAATGGGATTACTCCAGCCCAGGGTGACAGATTCGAGGAAGCCGTTTACCAAGCCGCCGAGACCAAGGGTGGCAAGAAGCGCCCCGATCCAGTCAATGCGCTCGGTAGCGATGCTGCGGCTTTCCGGAATGCGCCAGAAAGAAATTGCCAATACCAGCGCCGCAATTGGGAGGTTAATGAAGAATGCCCAGCGCCACGAGGCATGCTCAACTAGCCACCCCCCAAGAACTGGACCTATGGCGGTAGTGATCGCGGTAAAGCCCGACCAGGTTCCGATCGCGCGGCCACGACCCTTCTCATCAAAAGAAGTGCTGATAATGGACAGGCTGCCTGGCACCAGCAGCGCGGCCCCCACCCCCTGAATACTTCTGGCACTGATCAGTTGATGTATGTTTGCCGCAATTCCGCAGGCCAAAGATGCCACGGCAAAAACTACGACACCCACCAGGAAGATCAGACGGCGGCCAAACATATCCCCCAGCGAGCCGCCGACCAGAATCAGGGCGCTCAGGAACAGTCCGTACGACTCCACTACCCATTGCATGTCCACCACGGTCGCGTGAAAGCTGGTTTGCATCGCCGGAAGAGCGACGTTGACAACCGTGCCATCGATGAAAGCCATACTGGACCCGAGGATGGTCGCGGCGAGTATCCAGGGTTGGGCTTCTGTTCGGCAGGGCACTTCTACACCGCTTGATCGCATTGCGGCTTCATCGCAAGGTGTTCTCATGGAGATTTAGGAAAGTCCTTCCTTCACTCTCGCGCGCTACGTTCAAACCGCAGCGCACCGAAAGCTTCAGGTACGTGAAAATTTGGCTGGAGCGTGTGGGTTGGCTGCCAGGCCATGTATTGCCTCGGCTCAGCCTTGCCTTCGACGCGATAGAAATTCGCGCGCCATACTCTGTTCGGATCGAAGTGCGCGGTGAGGCATCGCATCGGAATCGCCAGTTCTGCAATCCAGATTTTTCGCTGTGCATCAACATGCACAGATCGAGTCAATCCGCTCTTCAAATCGGCAAGTCCCGACGGTGAAATATCCAGATCAATCCACATGCCGTTAGGAGCAACCTCGAATTCTTTATAAGACCGTGCGACGGAAGGGGTCGGCTGAAGAAACGCCTCTGCCACGTCACGATCCCAAAGATGATCGCGCCGGCCATTCAGGTCCGAATCCTCGAACCCAAACAGCTTGCGGTAGCGGCAAACAAATCTCAAATAAAGAGATGTAGGCGACCAAAGGACGCGGACTTCAGTCTCCAGCGCCAAGTCGAAATTTTTGCCCTGCCAGTCGGCGCCGAAACGAACCGGCTGCCCGGACTCCCATTCGGGGGCCGAATTTGACGCATCCAACCGAATTTCGGAGGACGCGCAACTGGCAACGATTTCGGATTGAACTTGACGCATGATCTAGCCAATCGAAAAGGTAATGAAAGCCCAGCAATGTTAACCGGCAAGACGCCGAGGGCGCAAAGGCGAGGCCAAGCCAGGTTTCTCTGCGTTTCTGCGATCTCGCCGTTGAGCACCTTCTTGTTTGCAGCTGGTAATGCCCGAGAAAAAAATCGGTTTGACCGCAAGATGCGGATAGCGCCCTCTCCGAGGTCATCGTACCCTGCAATCATGAACAGTGCGATACTAACTCCGTTGGCAGAAGTGGCGTCCGCAACAATCATGCCCGCAGCAACAACTGAAGCGACCGACCTGCAATGGCAAGCAGTGCTTGCCCGCGACGCCGGCGGCGATGGCAAATTTGTCTTCGCCGTTTCCTCGACCGGCGTGTATTGCCGGCCTTCGTGTCCGGCCCGGCGTCCGCGACGTGACAATGTTAGCTTCTTCCGCGGGCCGCAGGAAGCGGAGAGCGCCGGGTATCGCGAATGTCTGCGTTGCCGGCCCAAGGCGGTAAGCGCAAATCCACGTCAGGAGTTGATCAAGTCCGCCTGCCGCTACATTGAACGGCATCTGGACGAGCCGATCACACTGGCGCAAATGAGCGCCGAATTCCGGCTCAGCCCATTTCACCTGCAGCGGACCTTCAAGGCCGTCCTGGGAATCACGCCCAAAGAATACGCAAACTCTTGCCGCATGCGCGGCTTTCGCCAGAACCTGAAAGCCGGACACTCGGTCACCCGCGCTATGCACGAAGCCGGATATAACTCCACCAGCCGCCTCTACGCGCGTACCACTTCAGAACTTGGCATGGAGCCGTCAAAATACCGCCGAGGAGCAATTGCCGCCCCCATTCGCTACACCTGCGCAGACTCTCCGCTCGGACGCCTGATGATCGCTGCCACCGATAAAGGAATTTGCACTATTCAGTTCGCGGACTCGGACGAAGAACTTGAGCAGGGACTGAAACAAGAATTCCCCTTCGCCATCCGCCGCCGCGACGACGGTGACCTGGCAGAACTCGCGCAAAGAGTTGTACGACGCATGAATGGCGATGGCCTCGGCAAGAACGGAATTAGAAAAAATAGGAATACAAACATGGCCTCGGCCCTTCCACTTGATATTCAAGCCACCGCTTTCCAGCGGCGGGTGTGGACGTACCTGCAATCAATCGCATTCGGTGAGACTCTTTCCTACTCGCAGGTCGCTAAAGCCATTCGCCGGCCCACGGCCGTGCGCGCCGTAGCCCGAGCTTGCGCCACCAACCCAGTTGCAATAGCCATTCCATGCCATCGCGTTGTCCGCTCGAACGGAGAAATGGGTGGTTACCGCTGGGGAATCGAACGCAAGAAAGCCCTGCTGGAATTGGAAGCCAGCAAGACATAATTCACCAGAGAGACACAAAAAGACTAGTTCTTGCAGTTCTCTTCGGCTTTGTGTCTCTGGGGTGAAACCGCTCTGCTTTTTCCGACTTGGCCCTCATTAGTTTTTTACCCCCTTTGACAATTCTTTACGCCTCCGTCTCCAAACCGCATGATTCAATTGATAATAGACACTCATGAAATATTTGGACGGAAAGCTGAGCCTCACGCGGATGGTCGTCGCCGCCGTGTTGACCGTTTGCGCGGCATCGGCACAAACGCCGGTCGTCAAAGCAGTCGGCACCGTCAAATCTGTAAGCGGCAATTCGGTCGTCTTGACTACCGATAGCGGCGAACAATCCGTAACTTTCGCCGATTCCGCCCGCATCGTGCGTGCGGTTCCGGGACAGACTGATCTGAAGACCGCCACTCCAATTGGCGTCTCTGACATCCAGGTCGGGGACCGGGTATTGGCTCGTGGCCAGGCTGGAGAAGGCAATGCCGTAGTCGCCTCTTCGGCGATTGTGATGAAGCAGAGCGACATTGCCGATAAACAGCAGCGTGAGCGTGACGAATGGCGAAAGGGTGTCGGCGGCATTGTGAAGGAAGTCGATGCCTCAGCCAGTACCATCAGCATTGCCAACGCCATGATCGCGTCCGGAAAGCCGATCGTCATCCACGTATCTCTGGAGACATCCATTCGCCGCTATGCTCCCGATTCGGTCAAGTTCGATGATGCGAAACCAGGAACTTTCGACCAGATCAAGCCCGACGACCAGGTGCGCGCCCGTGGAACCAAGAGCGCCGACGGAACCGAATTTACGGCTCAAGCCATTATCTCCGGCGCGTTTCGGGACATAGCGGGCACGGTGGTGTCTACCGACGCCGCCAACAGTACCGTCACCATTACCGACCTAGCGACCAAGAAGCCCTTAGTAGTGAAAGTCAGCGCAGATTCGCAACTTCGCAAACTGCCTCCAATGGTGGCCATGGGAATCGCCATGCGATTGAAAGGTGGAGCTCCAGGAGCGGCAGGCCCAGGTGCGCCGGGTCAGAGCCGAGGTCAGGGCGGAGGAAATTGGAACGGCAGTCAGGGCAATTGGCGCGGCGCAGGGAACGCCGACGGCAGCTCTGCTGCCGCAGGTGGACCTGCTGGGAGCGGAGCTGGCGCGAGCGGCACCCGTGGCGGCGCTCCGGGCGCCTCAACCGGCCAGAGTGGCTCAGGGGGGCAGGGAGCACCAGGCGGCAATTGGCGTGGAGGTGGCGGGGGCGCTCCCGATTTTCAGCAGATGTTGAGTCGCATGCCCGCCGTGAGGGTAAGTGATTTAAACAAAGGCGACGCGGTCATGCTGGTTGCTACAGAAGGAAGCTCGGCTTCGGGGCCGACAGCAATCACGTTACTGGCCGGAGTCGAGCCGATCCTGACCGCAGCTCCTGTGGGAACCAGCGCTTCGACCATCCTCTCGCCCTGGAACCTGGGTACTCCCGCAGGTGCAGGCGGCGATTAAGCTGTAACCGTCAGCCAAGAGGTTTGCCGCAGAGATTATTGCCAAAGAAAAATGAGAAGAAGCGTTCCAACCTTTACCTTGATCTTATTATTATTTTCGCTGTGCGCCAACACCTTCGCGCAGTCGCCGTCGGTCACGCTCAGCGGTAAGGTCATCGATCAGACTGGCGCGGTCATTCCGCAAGCCACCATCACGGTGACGGGACCCAACGGAAAACCAATCAGTGCGACTACCGATCAGGCAGGAGCTTTCGCCATCCACGGGTTGCCGCCGGGAACCTATGCCGTCATCGCCACCGCCCAGGGCTTTGCCCCACTTAAAAAAGACGCAGTGACGCTCTCGGCAGGGCAGACTCAATCGCTCAACCTGGCCCTGGAGATTCAAACTCAAGAAGAGAAAGTTGAGGTCCAGTCCGAGCCCGGCACTCAGCTCGACGTCAGTTCCTCATCCAGCGCAGGGTCATTGACGATCAAAGGTAAAGATCTGGAAGCGCTCTCCGATGATCCTGACGAACTGCAATCCGAGTTGCAAGCGCTGGCGGGACCGTCGGCCGGGCCCAACGGCGGCCAGATTTACATTGACGGCTTCACCGGCGGGCAGCTTCCGCCGAAGTCGGCCATTCGCGAAATCCGTGTCAACCAGAATCCATTTTCCGCGCAGTACGACAAGCTGGGTTACGGGCGGATTGAGATTTTCACCAAGCCGGGTAGCGATAAATACCACGGTCAGTTCATGTTCAACGATAACAACGCCGTCCTGAATTCGCGGAATCCCTATGTCCCGACCAAGCCAGACTACAACTCCGAAATTTTTGACGGAAACTTTGGCGGGCCGCTGGGGAAAAAAGCGTCCTTCTTTCTCGACGCGCAGCGTCGCAACATGAATGAGTTTTCCGCCATTAATGCGACCATTCTCGATTCCAGCTTCAATCCCGTCCAGGTGCAGGAATCCATTGCTAATCCGCGGACGCGCACCAACTTCAGTCCGCGCCTGGATTATCAGATCAGCGCCAGCAACACCCTGACCGCGCGTTACCAGATAACTCATGAAACCAGTCAGAACGGAGGACTGGGCCAGTTCTCACTACCTTCGCAGGCTTATAACCTGAACGAGACAGAACAGACCGTGCAGGTCAGTGATTCGCAGGTGCTGAGTCCGAAGGTGGTCAACGAAACCCGCTTTCAGTTTCAGCGTGAGAAAACCCACCAGTTGCCGTTCAGCACGGCAACCTCGGTTCAGGTGCAAGGAGCGTTCACCGGCGGCGGCAGCGCTCAAGGAGACGTACTCACCCTACAGAACAACTACGAACTGCAGAACTACACTTCCGTCGCCCATGGAAATCACTTCATCAAATTTGGCGGAAGGTTTCGCGGGTTGAGCACTTCCAATTCCTCGGACCCCAACTTCAACGGAACTTTTGTTTTCTCGCCGGGACTCGACAGCCAGGGGATCCATCAGAGCGCGCTTTCGGTGTATGAGAACGCTCAGGCTTTAGGCTGCCCTGCAACAGCTGGATCCCCTCCGCCGCCTCCATCCTGCCCTACTCAGTTTTCCATCACCACCGGCACGCCTCGGGTGACCGTGAACTGGTTCGACGCCGGTCTCTACGCTGAGGACGAGTGGCGGGTGCGTCCGAACTTGTCCTTTACTTACGGCCTTCGCTTCGAGTCGCAGAATGATATCCACGATCACGCCGACTTTGCCCCCCGGCTGGGGATTGCGTGGGGTCTCGGCGGCGATGGCAAATCCGCTCCCAAGACCGTGTTGCGTGGAGGCTTCGGAATTTTCTACGACCGTTTTGGCTACAATCTGGTGCAACAGTCGGAACGGCTGAATGGGATAACGCAGCAAAGCATTGTGGTGCAGAACCCGCAGTTCTATCCAACAATTCCGTTGTTCAGCGCACTGCAGGGCATGTCAACGGCCTCCCCCACGATCTACCAGATTAGTCCAAACCTGCGCGCGCCTTACACCATGCAGGGCGCGGCCAGCATGGAGCGCCAGGTGACGAAGGCCGCGACGCTGTCCTTGACCTATCTGAATTCACGCGGCGAACACGCGCTTTACATTCGCAATATCAATGCGCCTTTGAATGGCGTGTACCCGCTGCAGTCGCTATACAGCCACGACAACGTTTATCAGTATGACTCCGAAGGAGTCTTCCGGCAGAACCAGTTGATTGCCAACGTGAGGGTCGCTGCGGGCAAGAAAGTCTCGCTGTTCGGTTTTTACACATTGGGATATGCCCACGGAAACGTCAGCGCTGGCGGTGGCGGTGGAGGCTTCGGCAGTGGACTCACCAGTTCCGCCAGCTTTCTGTCTAACCAATATGATCCCATGGCCGATTACGGCCGCGCCTCGTTTGACGTTCGTCACCGTGCTTTCATCGGCGGGTCCATCGAAGTTCCCCACGGTTTTCGTTTGAGTCCGTTCATCATTATCAACTCCGGTCAGCCTTACAACATCACGACCGGCACCGATCTGAACGGAGATTCCATCTTCAACGATCGCCCAGTCTTGGTTTCAACTGCCAGTTGTGGGACCGTTGCTGTGAGTGGCAGCCTCTATTGCACGCCTCTGGGCACTTTCAGCGCAGCGCTTCCGGGCAGCGGACAGACGGTTCTACCGATGAACTACGGATCCGGCCCCGGCAATGCGACATTCAATCTTCGCCTAAGCAAGACCTTCGGCCTCGGCAGGGAAACAAAGGGTGTTTCGGGCGGCGGTGGTGGCGGTGGTGGCGGAGGACCGCGCGGAGGTTTCCCGGGCGGAGGTCTGGGCGGACGCGGCCTTAGCGGCGGCAGTGGTGGAAATCTCTTCGGCGGCGGGGCTACGACCAACCGCCGCTACAATCTCACCCTCAGCGTCTCCGGGCGCAATATCTTTAACTCCGTCAGTCCCGGGCAGCCTGTAGGAAATCTGGGTTCGCCCTTCTTTGGACAATCTGTCGCGCTGGGTGGCCCATTCTCTTCCGCGTCATCAAACCGGCGCGTAGATCTGCAGGTGATGTTCTCGTTTTAGCCGTCAGCCCGCAGCCGTCGGAGCGCCGCCTGGGCATTTAAGGCCTTGCCTGATGGCTGACAGCTCATTCGCAATTCACGCCCTGCGGCGGCGAGAGCGCAGTCAAAACGTTCTGATTGGGATAGCTGTAGGCCCCGCCCAGCGCCGACGAGGGCGATTGGAATTCAAACCAGGGCAGCAGCGCCTCATTCTGCGGATGATAGGTCCTGCCGTTTGTCCGAATGGCAATCGTCGCGTCGGGCAGGCCTTCAATGACATCTCCCACTTCTAGATCGTTCTGGCAGTTTCCGTTTTGCGAAAGCCACCACGGGGTGATGCCGTGAACTCCATCGCTGCCCGCAAACGGATCATTCAGGCTCTCGGTGACCTCGTGGCTGAGCGCGGTAATGTCCTCAAACCCAGGAGCGAACAGGCGGGAACTGATCCAGCTCGAGAAGTTCAGCACGTAGCGTCTCTCGCGGAAATTATTGCTGGCATCGCCTGGTTCGGCATCGTAGGCGTGGAAACCAAGCACGCAGCAATGGTTTGGATTTCCGTTCAAATAAAGATAGGCATTGGGGAAGAGGAATGTGGAAATGTCAGCGGTCGTGATGTCTCCTGCGTGTTCCGCCGCGCCCACTGGAGTGGTAACATCATTCGCGGTGGCTGGAAACAGAAGCTTCGAAAAAACCTTGAGGTCAACCAGAACAAAAGCACAGCAAGAGTCATCAGGCTTCAATGCGAAATAGTATGCGCCGCGCGGGATGCGTAGCGACCGCTCAGCCTTGATCGAAGGTTTGAGCAGTGTGTGCCAGTCAGCCTGCATCTGGTTGTAAAACTCGGCCCGCTGCACCGCGTCTGCAAACTGCGTTGGCCGGTCGCTGCTGGTGTAATCCGCCTTCTGAAATACCGGAGAGTTGACGACCGCACTGACGAAAGGCTGCGCCGAGTAGTGAAGGCGGTGTCCATCCACCACCCGCACCGCGCCATCGCGGTCGAGCAGATCCAGTGAGACCGGCACGATGGGAGCGTTGAAGCTGGTCGTCCCTCCCGCATCAGGGTGGCCGCCGGCCATGGTGAAGAACCACCTGCGCTGCGGATTTCCCACAGCATCGAGTCCGGAGACTTGGAACTCTCCATTGAAAGTTCGGATGGAATCAATACCTGCCGAGGGCACAAGGGCCGCACGGGTGCGGGGGGAGACGGCGAGTCCCTGCCCTCGGGGGACTACGGTTGTGAATCCACGGCGAGCACTCGAAAGCGTTGGAGCGATCTGGTCCCCGCTCTGCGCGAATGCCGCGCCGACGCCAAATAGACATGAGCACAACACCAGAGAGAGTGTCTTACCCGCGTACAAGCCGCCACCGCCTCACATAAAACTACTTGGATGCGCGACGACTTGCAAACTGTGTCCGGTCAATATTTGGTCAATTTTGTCGTTGTCGGATATTAGGGAATGGATTGACAATACGTCTCACTTACCCGCTTGGACGTGCTCAGGTAGGCCTACCAAACTACCGAATATGTGAGCCGCCAAACGACAACTCGCGCCAAGTCCACTCTTACCCCAGCAAGCGCGAGGATGATGTGTAGAGGAATCACCAAAGTTGGCGAGACCCACAAGTAGGCCTTGGCAACTGACACGCCTCGGGGTTCTTCAAGACAAAACAATAGATCAGCGCAAAAACTAAAAATCGTGAGGCCAGCGTAAATGCGCCTACCGATGCCAATCTCAGCATAGTTCCATTCGTAGTCAGAGACGTGGTCGCCAAGTTTCTGAGCGCAGTCCACGCGATCCTTCCCTGAACAAATGGGACAAAGAGCGTCAACGAAAGACAGAGGAAGAGAAGCCACCCTACAACACCTCGTGGAGGTTTCGCCGGAGGCAGCGAAAAAAGGCTCGGAGGGGGCTTCATTTCGGCATCCCAGGTCTTGTCAACTACGGCTTCGGGCGCCACTGCGACGCTTCCACATTTCGGACAAGTGTTGTTGACCTCCGCCGTACCGCATCTCTGGCAGTACATGCCGCTTCCAGCGCAATGCGAGCATCCGCGAAACTTACTTCGGCCGGGTGATCGCCCCTTCCGACGCCGATGAAACCAGCGCGCAGTATTTCCCGAAAACTCCGGTTGCATAGCGCGGCTTTGGTGCTCTCCATTGCGCCATCCTGCGATGAATCTCCGCGTCGGCGATCTCAACTTCAAGCAGTCGTTTGCTGACATCAATGCGCACCAGGTCTCCGTCGTGGACGGTGGCAATCGGCCCGCCCAGCGCCGCTTCCGGAGAAACATGCCCCATCATCAAGCCGTGAGTAGCGCCGCTGAAACGGCCATCGGTGAGCAAGGCGACGGAGTCGCCAAGTCCTTCACCCACGATTGCCCCGGTTACGCTGAGCATTTCGCGCATTCCTGGCCCGCCACGCGGACCTTCGTAGCGGATGACGACGACGTCCCCCGCCTTAATGCGCTTGCTGGTCACAGCTGTCATTGCGTCTTCTTCGGACTCGAACACTCGCGCTGGCCCGCGATGACTGAGCCGCTCATGTCCGCTGATTTTTGCCACACATCCTTCCGGAGCCAGATTGCCGCGCAGGATTACTAGTCCGCCTGTCGCCTTCAGCGGCTGATCGAGCGGCGCGATCACTTTCTGGTTGGGCGTCTCAACCGCTTCCGCTGCTTCTTCGCCGATGGTCTTCCCGCTGACTGTCATCGCATTCTCGTGCAGTTTTTTCCCGTGCAGCAGGCGATTCGCCAGGAGACGAATTCCCCCCGCGCGGTGCATGTCGGCCGCAACGTATTTTCCGGAGGGCTTCAAGTCGCACAGCAACGGCGTGCGTTCGCTCACTTTTTGGAAATCGTCAATCTCGAGGGCAACTCCCGCCTCGCGTGCAATGGCCAGCAAGTGCAGCACCGAGTTGGTTGAGCCACCAGTGGCCGCAACTGATGCGATTGCATTTTCGAATGCTTGCCGCGTGAGGATGTCCTTCACTTTGGTCCCGCTCTTCAGCAAGTTCAGCACAACCTCGCCGCAGCGAAACGCGATTTCATCTTTCTGCGGGTCCATGGCCGGGACGCTGTTGAACCCCATCGGTGAGAGGCCGATCATCTCCATCACCGTGGACATGGTGTTCGCTGTGTACTGCCCGCCGCACGCGCCCGCGCCAGGGCACGCCACGTTTTCAATTTCGAGCAGATCGGCGTCGCTGATTTTCCCGGCAGCGTTGGCGCCCACTGCCTCGAACACATCCTGAATGGTCACGTCCTTCCCGCGATAATTCCCAGCCGCGATAGTGCCTCCGTAAAGCACCATCCCCGGCAGATCGAGGCGCGCCATGGCCATCGCCGCCGCAGGAATCGTCTTATCGCAGCCGACGACGCATACAACAGCGTCGAACAACTGGCCGCGGCAAACCAGTTCGATGGAATCAGCGATCACCTCGCGGCTGACCAGCGACGCCCGCATTCCTTCGGTGCCCATGGTCTCGCCGTCGCTGATCGCGATAGTGTTGAACTCCATGGGCGTTCCCCCGGCCGCGCGAATGCCTTCCTTCACCTTTGCCGCGAGACG
>Ga0185299_10004626_pt1 | contig 16428 bp, 16 predicted proteins | sample PaiPotPPA55metaG_FD_128002 | JGI IMG/M metagenome (GOLD analysis project Ga0185299, IMG submission 128002) | Iron sulfur acid spring bacterial and archeal communities from Banff, Canada, to study Microbial Dark Matter (Phase II) - Paint Pots PPA... ...
GGACGCCTGTAGCCCATATGAGCGATGCCACGTTGGATAAAAAGATCCGCGCCGATGGTATCGACATCCTGATCGACTTATCGGGGCATACCGGACTCAACCGGCTGCCCGTTTTCGCGCGCAAACCGGCGCCGGTCCAGGCGAGCTGGCTCGGCTACCCCGCTACGACGGGGATGCGCACCATGGACTATTACTTTGCAGACCGTTTTCTCGTGCCCCCCGGCGAGGCCGAAAATCGATTCATCGAGAAAATCGTCTACTTGCCCGCGTCAGCGCCGTTCGTCCCCGCCGACGTGGCACCGCCCATCAACCGCCTGCCCGCCCTCGCCAACGGTTATGTCACATTCGGCAGCTTCAACCGGCTGAGCAAGCTGCGCCCGGCGGTCATCAAGCTGTGGGCACAACTGCTGCACGCGGTGCCGACGGCACGCATGCTGATCGGCGGGGTATCCGAGGATAGCTACAACAAGCTCGTCGACTGGTTCGAGCAGGAGGGGATCGACCGCACTCGCCTGGAATCGCGCCCTCGCCTGCAAATGCGCGTTTATCTGCAGCAGCACCATGGCGTCGACATCTGCCTCGACACATTCCCCTATGCAGGCGGAACGACGACCTTGCATGCCGCCTGGATGGGTGTGCCCACGCTCACGCTGCCTGGCGGATCCGCTGCTAGCCGCGGCGGCGCAGCGATCATGTCACACCTGGCGATGGAGGGGTTCATCGCATCTGACCCAGCCGACTTCGTCGAAAAAGGCGTCGACTGGGCGAACAACCTTTCCACGCTTGCCGAGTTGCGCGCGCGCATGCGTGAGCGTTGCGCGCGCTCGGCTTACTTCCAGCCCGAAGTCGTCGCCGAGGGAATATCGCGCGCACTGCGCTTGATGTGGCAACGGTGGACGGAAGGCAAACCTCCCGTGGCCTTCGATTTGTAGTTGCCGGCGGGCCAGGAAGTGCTCTGACGTTGTGCCGGTGGCAACGTTCTTCCCATGTGATCGGCAACTGCCGGCACCCGCCTTGGCTAACCTGAATTGGCCCAAATTCACCCATCTGATCGGCCGATCGAATGCGCATAGCCAGTAGCACACTAGTTCTCGAAGTCCGGCGTGTGGCCAACAGAGCGATAGCCTGAATCGGTCCGCACGGCGAACGCCGATACGTTCGCAACATTGGCTATCGAGTGCCTAAAGGCAGGCTCCCATGGACAACAAGCTGGTCCACCTGATGGCGCAGACCGTAGCGGAAGCACCGGCCGTGCCGGTCAACACCTGATTATCCCGTCGTGCGTCGAGGAAAGTATGAACGCTAGCCTGCCACTGCGCGCCATCCAGCCACAGACGGATGAACGCATCTACGTCACCCAGCCGCATCTCGCGCCGCTGGCCGAGTTCATCCCTTATCTGGAAAAGATCTGGCACAGCAAGGTCTTGACCAATGGCGGGCCGTTTCACCAGCAACTCGAAAAGGCCCTGTCTGAATACCTGGGCGTCCAGCATCTGGCGCTGTTTGCCAACGGCACGCTCGCTCTGGTCACTGCGCTGCAAGCGTTGCGTATCACCGGCGAGGTGATCACGACGCCCTATTCGTTCGTCGCGACCGCACATTCGCTGCTCTGGAACGGGATCAAGCCCGTCTTTGTAGATATCGACGCGAACACGCTCAATCTCGATCCGGCGAAGATCGAAGCGGCTATCACGCCCCAGACTACGGCAATCATGCCGGTCCACTGCTACGGACACCCTTGCGATGTCGACGCAATCCAGAAAATTGCGGATAACTACAATCTCAAGGTGATCTACGACGCTGCACACGCGTTCGGCGTACAAACCGACAGTGGCAGCATCCTGCAGCACGGCGATCTGGCGGCGCTGAGCTTTCATGCAACCAAGGTCTTCAACACGTTTGAAGGCGGTGCCATCATTTGCCCCGATGCGAAAACCAAGCAGCGTATCGACCACCTGAAGAACTTCGGTTTCGTCGATGAAGTCACGGTCGTCGCGCCCGGGATCAACGGGAAGATGAGCGAAATCAATGCTGCGTTCGGACTACTGCAACTGCAGCACATCGACGAAGCCCTGGCCCGCCGCAAAGAAATCGATGCGACATATCGTGAGCTGCTTAGCAGCATACGCGGCATCCGCTGTCTGCCGCACGCCAGCGAAAAAGCGGCGAACTACGCATACTTCCCGATCCTCGTGGAGGCCGACTATCCGATCAGCCGCGACGCGCTTTATCAGAAATTCCGCGACAACGAGATCTGGGTTCGCCGCTATTTCTACCCACTGATTTCTGAGTTTCCGATGTATCGAGGACTGCCGTCCGCGAACCGGAGCAATCTGCCTGTCGCAGCCAACGCCGCGCTCAAAGTATTGTGCCTGCCGATCCATCCGGCGTTGTCGAACAACGATATCGACAGAATCGTGAGCATCGTTGCAGGTCACTGATTGTGAAGCTCGCCATCATGCAGCCGTATCTGTTTCCCTATGTGGGTTACTTTCAATTGGTCGCTGCGGTCGATAAATTCGTCTTCTATGACGACGTGAACTACATCAAAAACGGATGGATCAATCGTAACCGCCTGTTGCTCGGCAACACCGTGCGCTACATCACGGTGCCGCTTTCGGGTGCTAGCCCATCGCGACGGATCAATGAAGTTGAAGTGCTGCCGCGCGTGCGATGGCTGCGCAAATTGCTCGAAGCGATCCGCCATGGCTATGCGAAAGCACCCCACTACACGCGCATCAGCGAACTCATCGGCGACACGCTGAACTCGGCGGCGTCGGATATTTCCACGCTGGCTTCGCGCAGCGTGATCGAAACTTCCAGATATCTGCAGATCGACACTGACTTTGTTTCGTCATCGACGCTGTACGGCAACGCTGGATTGAAGGGCGTGGATCGCGTGCTCGACATCTGCATGACAGAACAAGCCGATGCGTACCTGAACCTGCCAGGTGGCCAGGCTTTGTACGAACGCAAGGACTTCGACGCGCTCGGCATCAGTCTGGGGTTCATTCAACCGAACCTCCGGCCGTATCGCCAGTTTGACGACACATTCCATCCAGGTCTTTCCATCGTCGATGCGCTCATGTTCAATAGCGCCGAAGAAGTTAGGGCCATGCTGACAGAGCAAGCGCGCGCATGAACACAGAGGCCATCGGCGGTTATCTCGAACTCGAACTGCCACGCGAGGAAGCAGAGTATCACCGCAGCGCACTGCGCTTTCAGTCATCGCGCGCCGCATTCCTCGCGCTCCTGCGCACGTGCCAACCCAGTGCGGTCTGGATGCCTTGGTACATCTGCGAGAGCATGGTCGAACCGCTCGTGATGGCCGGCATTCCGATCAAGCGGTATGAGATTGATGAACGATTGCGCGTCAAATCCGTGACGCTGGCAGACGGTGAATGGCTGCTCTACGTGAATTACTTCGGCATCTCCGGCGGCAACGTCGAGGATGTGCTTGGCCGCTTTCCGCGCGAACGTGTCGTAATCGACAACGCACAAGCATTCTTTGCACAGCCGAGCGAGTGCGTCGCAACCCTTTATTCTCCGCGGAAATTTGTTGGTGTCCCGGATGGCGGTTACCTGGTCACGGATCGCGCGATGACTGCGCCCACTGAAATCGATCGCACCTCGCAGCAACGTTTTTCGCACTTGTTGCAACGAATCGATGCGGGAGCCGAAGCCGGATATGCAGACTACACCACGGCCGAGGAGAGCTTGAAACGCCAGGAACCCAAGGGAATGTCGAAGATCACCCAGCGCATTCTCGGGGGCATCGATTACGCCGCGGTCCGCACGAGGCGCGTCGCCAACTTCGCCTACCTTCACGAGAAGCTGGGGCAGTCCAATGCGTTCCCAATTGAACTGGATGGCAATAGCGTGCCGCTTTGTTATCCGTATCTGGGCAGCCCTTGCAACCTGCAGGCGAAACTGATCGCAAACCGCATCTATACACCCAGATACTGGCCCGAAATCGTCGCCGATGAATCGGTGCCGGCGTTCGAAGCAGAATTGGCGCGCACCGCACTCTTCCTTCCGTGCGACCAAAGGCTCTCATTGACACAACTGGACAACATTGCACGGCTCGTCCTGGACCCGCGGAATCATTCATGAGCACGCTCCCTACTCACCACGAAACCGAACTGACATCGCAAGGCTGGACTGTCGTGCCAGACCTGTTCCCGTCCGATCTTATCGATGCGCTGAACAACGCTCTCGTCCCATCGCTTGCGCGCCGCGACAAAATCCGGCTAAGCAACGGTGTGATGGAGAACTGCGGCGGCACTGCCCATCACGTGTTGGCGGACGACATCTGCTATGTCGAGCTATTGGCCCGTTTCGAGAAGCTCGATCCGCTTCTCAAATGGTTCTTTGACGGCAACTACATTCTCAATTCTTACGGCGGCTTCATCAACGAATTCGACGCGAAGACCTATGCGCACCATGTGCACCGGGACATCCGCTTCCATTCGAACGCCAAGCGTTTCATGTTGAACACCCTGGTGATGCTCGACGACTTCACCGAGGAGAACGGGGCGACCTACATTCTCTCCGGGTCGCACCAGCGGATCGACAAGCCCGAAGATGACGAATTTTTCCCACAGGCTGCCCGTATCACGGGCCAACGCGGTTCGCTTTTACTGTTCGACTCGCGTATCTGGCATGCGGCAGGCGCAAATCGAACCAACCTTCCCAGAAGGGCATTGACACTCACGTTCACTTGTCCTTTCTTCAAACAGCAGCTCGACTATCCCCGGCTTTTCGGTTACGCCAACGCGAAAGAATGCAGCGCGTACGTTCGGCAGGTGATCGGGTTTAACGCCAGAATTCCGAGTTCGCTAGAGGAATTTTATGTACCGGTCGAGCAGCGCTTTTACCAACGTGGACAGGACTGACATCGTGAGCAGAGACTACAACGCGGAAGCCAAGGATCACGCGGATCATCGCTACGCCTACGGCTTCGACTACCTGATGCATGACTACATGCTGAAGACGTTTGCACCGTTCTTTGTGGATGGCAAAGCGCTGGAGCTTGGGTGCTTCGAAGGCAACTTCACGAAAAAGCTGCAGCAGCGGTTCCCTGTCGTTGAGGCAGTGGAAGCGTCGTCGGATTGCATTGCGATAGCGTCGAACAATGTCGGCGACGCCGTGACGTTCCATCACTCAACCTTCGAAGCGTTCGAGCCTAACCAGCGCTACGACAATATTTTTTTGATCCATACGCTGGAACATCTCGACCACCCGGTTCAGGTGTTGAGCCGCATCCGTCAGTGGCTGTCAGACCGCGGCCGCCTGTTCGTTGCCACGCCGAACGCCCGCGCCGCCTCGCGGCAAATTGCCGTCAACATGGGGTTGATCAAACATGCTGCTGCAGTCACCGACGCTGAAGTCGCGCACGGCCATCGCGCGACCTATTCGCTGGACACGCTGACAGCAGATTTGCGCGCGGCGCATTTGCGGTCGGTTACGCACGGTGGCGTGGTCTTCAAAGGTCTGGCGAACTTCCAGATGGATGCTGCGCTCAAGGCGGGCATCATTTCGAAAGAGTACCTCGATGGTTGCTTTGAACTGGGGCGCGTCTACCCCGATCTTTGTTCAAGCATCTACGTGATCTGCGAACGCGGCACCGATCTTTAAAAAAAAGCCTGGATATCTGTAGATATGAACAAGAAGGTCAGGGTACTGGTTTTTCCCTGCGGTTCGGAAAACGCGGCTGAAATTCATCAGGCACTTCGATACTCGCTGCATGTCGAGTTGTTTGGCGCATCCAGCGTCGATGATCATGGCCGCTTTCGCTTCGAACACTACATCGGCGATCTGCCCAAGATCAGCGATCCGCAGTTCGATGACACGTTCTCCAGCCTTCTTGTCGAACTCGGTATCGACATGGTGTTCGCCACGCACGATACCGTGCTTGATTATCTTGCAACACGCGCAGATCAAATGGGCGTCGCGCTGGTCAATGGCGACCCTGAAAGCACGACGATCGCGCGCCGGAAAAGCGCGACATACCGTCTCTTTGCAGATTCAAACTGGGTACCGCGCGCCTTTTCATCGGTCGAAGAGGTTTCCGAGTGGCCCATTATTGTCAAACCCGACCTCGGCCAAGGTGGCCAGGGCGTGACGCTCGTACACACGACCCAGCAGGCCCGCGATGTAATACGGAATACGGACAACCCGATTCTGGTGGAATACCTGCCTGGCGATGAAATCACCGTCGATTGTTTTACTGACAAGCAACGGCGATTGGTCTGGGCGGGGCCGCGCACCCGCGAGCGAGTGAGGGCCGGCATAACAATGCGTTCGCGCTTACTGGACCTGACACCGGAAATCGACGTTATTGCCCGTGAGATCAATTGCCGGATGCGCCTGCGAGGACCATGGTTTTTCCAACTCAAGGCTGATAAGAACGGGCTTTGGAAATTGCTGGAAATTTCATGTCGCGTGGCGGGCACCATGGTGGCGCAGCGCGCATGCGGAATCAACCTGCCATTGATGGCCGTTCAGGATTACCTGGAACGTGACCTCGTCGCGTTGCGCAATTCGCATGTCTCGCTTGTCGAGCGCAATATTGCCACCCGTGCGTGCCTTGATTTCGAGTATGACACGGTATTTGTCGATCTCGACGACACATTGATCCTCGACGGATATGCCGTACCTCAAACGATGGCATTCCTTTACCAATCGTTGGCGTCCGGGAAGAAGATCAACCTGATTACACGCCACCGATTCGACGTTGCGAAAACGCTGGCAAGCGCGCACATCGACGCCAGCATTTTCGAACGGATCATCGTTGTTAGCGAAGGCGAGTCGAAGGCCGATCACATCACACCGACTTCCATTTTTATCGACAACCACTTCCCGGAGCGAATGGATGTCGCAAGAAAACTCTCGATCCCCGTGCTTGACGTGGACATGATCGAATTTCTCATCAGATAAAGAGCCGTCACCCATGGATAAGACATCACCCGACTTTCTGCGCGTTTTGCGCGCAGAGCGAAGAGATCTGCTCAATCGAATGAGGCAAACCCGCTTCGAATCGCTCAGGGAGGGTTGTAGCCATTCGCAGGTCATTCCGTTTGCAACCTATTCTCCATGGCTGGATGACGAAGTCTTCTCTGCCATCTTCGAAACCGTCAAAGCATGCACGATGGTGGATGTCTACCGATGCTACGAACTCTATCGACTGGCCCAGCAATGCCGGCGCGTGGCGGGAGACTTCGTGGAGATCGGCGTCTGGCGTGGGGGCACAGCGGCCTTGATGGCTCACGCGTTGCCTGAGAAGGCGGTGCATTTGTTCGATACTTTCAGTGGCGTTGCAAAGTACGACGCCGAGTTCGACACACTCTATTCCGACGGCGAGCACGCCGATACCGATGAACATATTGTCAAAGATCTGTTCGCAACCGTGGGCGCAAGTTGCCAGATTCATCGAGGCATTTTCCCGGACGACACACTGTCAGCCCTGCCCGCGAGAATTTGCCTCGCGCACATTGACGTCGACACGTATCACTCCGTGAAACAGTCCTTCGCATCCATCTGGCCGAACGTGCAGCCAAACGGCATCGTCGTATTCGACGACTATGGGATTTTCGGGTGCGAAGGTGCAAATCAAGCCGTGAATGAGATCGTCGCCAGTCATCACGACGGCCTGTTCATCCATAACCTGAATGGGCATGCGTTACTCGTCAAGCAATCCGAAGCCGTCTGAGGCTTGCCGGCATTTGTAACCTCCGCAGCCAAGTCCGAAGATTTGAAACATGAAAAAAGTTGCTCATTACCAGTCGCTGGAATATGCCCGAATCATGTCATTGATGCGGAAATTCAAGGGCAACAACGGCACCCCGTTGCACGTGCTGGACTACGGCTGTGGGTTGGGAAAATTTCTCGACGGCTTCGCACATCTGGGTCACAAAGTAACGGGCGTTGACACCAATCCGGACTATGTCGCCCGTGCCCAGGCGAAAGGGTACACGGCCCACACACCGGAAGATTTCTTCTCCACCTCGCATGAGCCGTTCGACATCGTGTTTTTGAGCCATCTCATCGAGCACGTTTCCCCTGAAGGACTGGTTGCGTTGATCCCGCGTCTTTGCGCGCAAATGGGTAAAGATAGTCGTCTGATTATGGTGAGCCCAACGTTGGGCGAGCGTTTCTATCACGACTTCTCGCATGTGCGGCCGTATCTCCCACAGAGCATTCGCCATGCGTTTGGCACCACTGGAATGCCAATTTCGTTCGGCGAAGCGGGCTTGATTGAATTGGTCGATATCTATTTCTTCAAAGACCCGTATCGCACGCGTCAGTGGCGTTCGTTCTATATCAGCCGCGGTTTCAAGGGCGCGTTCACGCGCGTATACAACCGCGCGTTGGATCTGCTGTGGCGCGCATCCGGTGGCCGGATTGGTGTAACAGCGTCCTGGCTCGGCGTTTATGAACTACGCGTACGCTGACGGCGGCAAACTACATCGCCAGACGTCGCAGGATCCACACGCAAGCTCGCGCACAGATACGGAGCGAGCTTACGACCATGGGCCGGGAAGCCACGCCGGCATCGTCACCTCTCTCCGCCCGAACCGCCCGCCCCCAACGTGCCGCTGCCCCTGAAACTGCCCGCTCGCTCGCGCATTTCCAAGATCATGCCCCTGCTTGAGCGAGTCTAGCTGCTGGGTCTGGCTGGCGTTCGGCTGAACCGGCTGCCAGCCGTTGGCGCTGTGCTGCTCCCAGCCGCCGCCCTGATCATGCCGGTAGACATTGCCGTTGCTGCCCGAGGTCGATCACCCGGTTCACTTCCTGGGGGCGCGTGTGCATGCGTCGGGCCAGCTCGGCGGGCGTGACGTGTTGCGCGAGCATCGCATTAAGCAACAGCACCTTTGCCGCGACGCTGGCGCGTAGCTCGATCAACGTCTCGCAGCGCTTTGCGTCGGAGGGCGGCGGAACCGGGCGTTTATCTTCGAAATAAAAATCCATCGCGGTAGCCAGCGCGTCGGTGGCCATCTCGATAGCTTCTTCACGAGTTGCGCCTGCAGTAATGGCTTCGGGGATATCGCGGAACGTCACCGTAAAACCGGCTTCGTCGGCTTTGAGTCGGGCAGGGTAGCGGAACATTGTGTTGTCCTGTTTTCGTCGCAGGGTGCAAACCTCTTGCGGGCTTGCGATCATTTGATGCCAGCTTCCGCGAAATACGCAGCCTAGTTGTTTAAGAATCGCCTTTCGAAGTGGTTCCGATATCTGTTGGCTTGGTGTCTTGGCAGCGTCGTTTGTCGGCCGTTTAGGTAGACTTTTATGTGTCGGGTGCCATCGGTGAACGGTCGGACGCCCAACGGATCGGATCGGAGATGTCGGCGCCCGCGCAGGGTTTCACGACCGGGCCGGCTTTGGGAAAAACACGGTGTCCGGCAGTCCGTTGAAATGCGCGTCACACGTGAGCAGATCCGCACCCTGTTGCCGTACTGTCGCATAGACGATCGCATCGGCCGTCGCCAGTTTGTGTTCACGATGCAGTTCGGCTGCCAGCAATGCAATGGCGGTGTCCAGTGGTACGACCACACATTTCTGCGTGTAGGCAATGACTTGGTCGGCTTGTTCTTCACCGACCTCGCGCACCAGCCATTTCGACAACTCGAGTTGTACGATCGTCGGCACGATACAGCGAGATTTGTCCGGAAATTCCTTGCTCAGCTTCTTGCCTAGTGCACTGCCGACCAACCACTCGATCCAGGCCGAGGTATCGATCACGCGCATTGATGATGTCGCCATTAGTAACGGTCCTTGCGGTCGCGATAGTCGTCTTTCTTAGCGCCCTTCGCGATGCCGGCCAGTTGCTCCAACTCGGGTACCGGCATGACTAGCACTCCTTTGCCCTTTGGAATGAACACGAACTCCTGCCCGGCCTCCCAATGCTGTTCTTCACGAACCGCTTTGGGAATGGAGATCTGAAATTTGCTGGATAGCGTCGCAGTGGCGGTCATTGTCTTGCCTCATATTGATCGATATGAATTTGGTAAGAATACGCCTGTTTTCCATGGTACGCCAAGATGGTCAGGGACGGCGGGCTGCGTCGCCGCGTAGTCCTCTGATTCGGATATGTGGCGCCAGTTGGCCCAAAAATTTCGTTACAAAAAATTCAAGGTGACAGGTTGTACCCCAACTTGTACCTGTATGAGGTTTGTCGGCTATTGATCGCCTTATCTGGCGGGCCTTTCGCACTTCCGGGGGGCGTGTGCATCCGTCGGGCCAGCTCAGCCGGCGTGACTTGCTGCGCCAGCATCGTATTAAGCAACAGCACCTTCGCCCAAATGCTGATTCGAACGGTCAACGCGGCGGAAATGTAGACTTGCACGTGCTATGCACCAGATTGCTCGCCGTAGACGGGGCCGGACCACGGGCAGAAGATTCGGCGGCAACTCGCAGCGCGGACACCACCGTAGAGCTTCAGGTTCCAGGTTCCAGTGGTAATCACCAGTCTGGGCAAGGGAACAGGGCACCGATAACTTGGACGGTCGAATCCGCACCGGTGTTGATTCTCGTGCCCATGCCCACATGTGGTGATGTTGATAAACGACTGTAGGCAGGCCGATAAGCATGACCAAAGCTGAATTTACCGAGCACGACAGCGCGCGTGCCGACTTGCTGTGTTTCCTCGTCGCGATCGCGGCGGCATCGTACGCCCTGACTCAAGAATGGCGCGTGGACCATGTCGTTGAATGTTGCCGTCGGTGGCTAAAGAAGAACCGGCTGAAGATGCATTGGCTCGACCGGGTCCGAATGGGCCAACTTGCTCTGAAGATTGCTAGTAAAGACTTGCTGGAAGCCGGAGTTGCCGTTCGGCTGTCAAGCGTGCCGGCGCTCTTCACCAGTGAAATGGAACTCAACGGTTCGAGCACGATGGTGCAGAGGATGATGGCGCTTTGTCACGACGCACTCTAACTACGTCGGGCAAGCGCCGGGATACCGGCATCGGTACCGCGCTCGCCCGGTCCTCGCCTCTCAAGCCGCTGTGTTGACGAACATCCCGCGGGCGCTGGATGCACCTTGTTGCTGAAGGTTGCTCGCAAGACTCTGCAGGAACGTCTGCAACTGGGTATTCGTGTTGCTCGACGAGGAGCCGGACGTTGAGCCCAACGCTGAAAGCAGATTCTGAAAATCCGACGTCAAACCACTGACGCTACTCGAATCGGACGATGAACTGCTTGAGCTGGAGGTCGATGCGGTGCTACTTGAGCCGGAAGTCAGCGAATCAGCCAGCCCGGAGATTTGGGACGCAAGACCACCGCCACCACCGCCGTGTCGATGATATCCGTGCGAATGAGCCGGCGCCGCGCCATTGGTCGTGGTGGGAGCGGTTGTCGCGGCCGTGCTGGTCGCCGCGTTTGCGGTTGAACCGGCAGTGCTTGAGCTGGTTGCAGAAATAGTACTGCTGGCGGTGCCACTGTTGCTGGTGCTTGTCGATGTCGGGTCCGAGCTTCCCTGTTGCCCAGCCGCCTGGAACAGCGCGCCGAGAAATTGCTGTAGAGCTGCGGCTACCGAGGTCGCCGACAACGCCGAAGCGCTGGAGGTTGAATCGGTCGCGGGTGTCGAGCTTGTGCTCGAACTGGTTGAAGACGTGTCGCTCGATGACGTCAATCCAAGTTGCGACAATGCCGCGGCAATAGCTTGCGCCAGCGGGTTCGTGCCGCCGGTACTGCCCGTCGATGTGGTCGACGAAGGATCGGCACTATTCCCGTTCTGTTGGTTTGTGCGCGTAGGGCTAAGCGCCCACGGCTCGGCGCTAGCAGCCGAGCCTGTCAGTGCTGAAATGGACATGCATTGCTCCGAGTGGTTAGCGTGAATTCTTGCTGAGGATGACCAATGAGTGTAATAGCCGCTACCGTCGTTAACGGCCTTGTATTAGAGATCTTTTGCGAATCTGCTCGGGCGCCTATTACGCGATATTTCTGACGTTTAGTAAGACGCAGCGGTACTCGCCGCACCGTATCCATCCGCCCATCAACTAGTTTTAAAGTCGCTGTCACGCTCACCGTAAAATGCTCGCATGGAACTCACTGGCTTTGGCCTATACACCCTTCAGGAAGCAGAACGGCTCACCGGCCGGAAATCGTCGCCGAGGCTTTCAAGGCCGAGAAAAACAAGAAGACAGTCGCGTCACTGTTCGACATTTCGGTTTCCGCAGTCGAGGTCGCTATACGATACGAGCGGATAGCGGCCTAAGGTGTCCCGCAAAGCAGCGCGCCGTTTAACCGCCGCTCGAATCCACCCCAACCGTCCCATACCCAAACCCCCGCCCCATCAAATATCGCCGATACCCCACCGACAACCTGTCGCAAACCTGATGCAATTCCGCATTCGGATCCAGCGGCAGGCGCTTCGGCCATTGCGATTCAACAATCGGCGTGTCCTGCATCAATATCCGCATATTGAAGTCGTACAGATCCTGATCGGAGTGCGTGAGTTCATCCGCGAACACCGACACGAGCCATGCGCGCGTTTCCGTTTCACTCACCGGCGACGCCACCAGCAACAAATGCAACGCACCTTCACCCCGCTGCGCCACCTTCGACAAACTCGCCACCAGCGGCCGTTTCACGCGATACACATACTCAATATCCACTCCCTCCTGTCCCGGCAACCCAGCCGGCTGCCAGAAACGGCACTGTCGAGTCTCCAGCCCGCCATTCGTTTCAATTACTTCGTAATCCTTTACTTCTGCATGCAATACATCGCCGAGAATCCCTGTGTGCACGAACGGGAAGTGCGCCATATCGAGAAAATTTTCCACCACGCGCGGTGCCGATGAGCGCACCGTTTGTGCCGCGAGATTGATCCTGCGCGTGCCGGGTGTGTCGTACTCCGGAAAGAAATCGAGCGGCCGCGAAGGCTCGCCGAGACACGTCCACACCACGCCGTATTTCTCCTCCACGCGATACGTCCGCGCGCACGCTAGCTTCGCGGGTCGTATCGATGGATTGGCGGGAATGTGGATGCACTGGCCGTCGGCATCGTAGCGCCAGCCGTGATAAGGACATGCCAGCAAACCGTCCGTCACCGTGCCCAACGATAATTGCGCCCCGCGATGCGCACAGACATCGCGCCAGACGTGGACCTCGGTAGAAGTATCGGAAGCGCCCGCGCCGTCGCCAGCCTCCGACGCGTTGCGCCAGACCACCAGCCGTTCACCCGCCACGACAAACCCGCGCGACTGCCCCGCGGACACATCGGCGCTATTACAATATAGGCAGCCATTCGCCAAGCAAAGCAGCATCGGGCGCGGCACCAGAAGTGCTAAGCGTGTCGCTCATATCGCTCATGTCGCTCATGTCGCTCATGTCGCTAGAGCAAGAAGCAGGTTCGAAGGGTTGCATCGAGTGGCAATAAGCCCGCGTAGTAAATGACGATTAAAAAAACAACATGAACGCTAACTCTGCGCCACGCCAAAGCGCAAGCCGCCAAAACTCCGCGCCCCGCTGAATACCAATCTGCGATCAAGCCGCCGGACAGTGCGATTTTCAGCCCTTTCTCAACGACGCAGTACGATTGCAATTCTGCACTACGCAGTCACTGCAGAAAACGCGGCATCGATCGGGACTTCAGGAATCTCTATCAGGATCAGGAGACTCAGAATGGGCCAGGCGAATAACCCCGTGCAGCGGCCGCGCGGTTATGTGTGGTCCCCTAATCTCGACCCGGAAAAAGAGCAGGCGACGCTGAGAGTCATACTGGGCGGCCTCGCACTGGCCGTCTACGGCGCGCTGGCGTGGTCAGGCCCAACGCCCGCCACCATCGCCAGTTTCCACGCGCTCACGCTCTATCTGATCTACGGCGTCGCGACCCGGCTAATCATCAGCAGAATGGCGCGGCAGTCGAACCTGCGCCTCGCGTTCACGACCGTCGCGGATCAGGCGCTCCTCGCGGTCATCCTCGGCGCCGGCGGAGCGTTCGCGCTGCCCATGCTCTGGGCCGTCTTCCTTTTTCTGATCGGCGCAGGCGGACGCTACGGCAAACGCGCGCTGGCGCTGTCGTGTGGAACGGCTCTGGTGGGGATCCTCGCGTTGTCCGTTTTGCAACCGTGGTGGATGCTCAACCGCTCCGCGGCGCTCGGGATCGGGTTGAGCGTGCTCGGGGCGTCGGTGTATCTCGGCGTGCTGATCGGCCGGCTCGGCAGCGCGAACCGCGACCTCGCGCTCAAGGCAGGCACCGACCCGCTCACGGGTTTGAGCAATCGCTACATGCTGGAGCAGACTATCGGCCGGGCGGTGATGGCGATATCGACGGGACAGGAAGGCGCGACCGCGCTGCTGCTGATCGATCTCGACGGTTTCAAGGAGGTCAACGATACCTACGGCCACGAAGTCGGCGACATCGTGCTACAAACGTTCGCGGCGCTGCTCGTGAGAAGGGTGCGGACTACGGACACGGTCGCGCGGCTCGGCGGCGATGAATTCGTCGTGCTGGCGCGGCACGTGACGGGAGCCGGCGCCGTGCACACGGTGGCAAACAGCGTGCACGCGGTGCTGGCGGAAATGACGTCGGTGCAGGACCGGGTGGTGAAGGTATCGGCGAGTATTGGCGCGTGCCTGATTTCGCCGGACCTGACGCCGGGTTATACGGATATTGCCGTGCTGATGCGCGCAGCCGATCGCGCGATGTATCGCGCGAAGGCGCTGGGCAAAGGCCAGACGGTGTTCGCAGAAAGCGCGGATTTCGATACCTGATCCGCTCCTAAGCGCAGGACTTCAAGCCTCCACGCCCGACCACGCCTGCTCCCGCAACTTCGCCCGCAGCCGCGCGACGGCCTGGCTATGCAACTGGCACACACGCGATTCGCTGACTTCCATCACGGCGCCGATTTCGCGCAGATTCAACCCCTTCTCGTAATACAGGCTCATCAGCAGCTTTTCACGCTCGGGCAATTTATCGATGGCTTCCACCAGCGCTGAGCGCAAGCTGCCGTCGAGCAATGCGGAGAGCGGATCGGCTTTGTCGACGCAATAGCGGTCGAGAAACGGCTCGTCATCGGAAGAACGATCGAAGTCTTCGTAGTAGATCAACTGGCTGCCATGCAGATCCTGCAGCATGGTCTGATATTCGCCGAGCGGCATGTTGAGATGCTCGGCAATTTCCTGTTCGCTGGCCGACCGACCGAGATGCTGCTCGACCTTGTGCACCGCTGATTCCACTTCGCGCGACGTCTTGCGCATGCTGCGCGGCAGCCAGTCGTTGGCGCGCAACTCGTCGAGCATCGCGCCGCGAATCCGCTGGCTGGCGTAGGTCTCGAATTGAGCACCCTGATCTTCCTTATAGCGGCTCGCCGCATCCAGCAAGCCGATCATGCCGGCCTGGATCAGGTCGTCGAGATCGACGCTGGCCGGCATCTTCGCGACGAGCTGCAGCCCGAGCCGGCGCACCAGCGGCGCGTAGCGGGCAAGAACCTCGGACTGTGACAGTTTTCCCTGGGCGTTATACATCGCGTTCACCTTGTTCCTTCTCCTGCGGCATCACACGGACGCGGGGCTGCTCATCGCAAGCTGCATCAATGGCGTTTCGGTGCGGCGTACCGCGCCGGAGTTGATCGAACGCTCCAACCCGTGCTGCGTTTCCGTTTGCACGGATTGCACAGGCCATTCAAATTGCGACGCTTGCGGCATCGGCCAGTACTGCAATTCGGCTGCAATCTGCCGATAATCCCGGGCGGCGGCGGTTGCCGGAAAGGCTTCTGCCGCGCAGCGCGACAGTTCGTGCGCCCGCGCCACGCGGGGATCTTCGGCCACGCAACCCGCCGGCATGAGCTGCACGGAGAGATAACGGCTCGCGACGGCGGCGAGGTTATCGAAGGCGATTTGCGCATCGCCGCTGTTCTTCACGTGATTCACGACCACCCGGAAACGCGGAATGGCATGCGCGTAATGCAGACGCTTGATGCAGGCGTACGCCTCGGTGATCGCGGCGGGCGCTACGCGCGTCACGATCACGAAGTCATGCGCCTGTGCTGCCAGTGAAGACAGCGCGCCGCTGCGATCCAGTTGGGTATCGATAATGACGACGTCGGCGGGACCGTCGAGCAGCACGCGGCAATGCGCGGCGTCCTGGCTGATGCGTTCGTCGCGAGGCGCGGCAATGACCGAAAAGCCGAACGGCGTACGCGTGACGGCATCCTCCAAAAAGCGCTTGCCGGACAACACGGCGGCCAGTGCGCCGGTGGCGGGCACCTTGGCGAGCCGGCTTGCCGACATCTCGTTCTGGCGTTCATCGATGACCAGCACATCCTTGCCTTGCGCGGCGAGAGCGGCGGCCAGATTGACGACCGTCGATGTATTGCCGGTTCCCCCTAACCCACCTGCCGGGGCGCCGCACACCGCGACGACCCGAGAGCCGTTGCGTGTCAGCAGACGGCGCAAGCCTTCAGCCTGATCGGACACGAACTTATCCAAA
>Ga0185299_10004627_pt1 | contig 16428 bp, 23 predicted proteins | sample PaiPotPPA55metaG_FD_128002 | JGI IMG/M metagenome (GOLD analysis project Ga0185299, IMG submission 128002) | Iron sulfur acid spring bacterial and archeal communities from Banff, Canada, to study Microbial Dark Matter (Phase II) - Paint Pots PPA... ...
CTTCGGGATTCTTCCCATCGCCCGGCACGGCCAACCCTTGTCCTTTCGCCTGTCGGCGCCACGTGTACAACGTCTGTTCGGTAATCCCCGTTTCTCTGGCCAGCGCCGAAACCAGCGCGTTTTCCGGTGGCATCATGCGCCGCACCAGCGCTTCTCTTCTTTCTGCTGAGTAGGTTTTCATTCACCCTGATTTTACCGCCCCCGGACCATGTCTATAAGAATCAGATAACACGACAAGTAGTCTGACGCCGGGGGGTAACGCGAGCCGCTGAGGAGAGGCCAGGCGGAGGAAACGTATATCTTTCGGACTCGGTTATCGAAAACATATAAACATGGCTGAACTGGTCACGGAACGATGGCGTTGCCGAGTCGTGGGCCTCGGAGTTTGCGTGGGGTCCATTACTTCCCTACAATGAGACGACCTCAGAAAGACCATCCCAGTCCGTCTCTTGAAACACAAAACCTCCCCACGCAAGCACGTTCAACACTCGATATCGCCCTTGCTCGCGGCAGTAGCGAAGCGCACGTCGTTATCGCCCACATTTCGAGACGAGATTTTGCTCAGGTGCTACATCGCCCTCGATGCGTTGAGCCAAAGTAAGGCATCGCGAGAGCAATTTGTGTTGCTCGGACAATTCGTTTTGATGTCGCAGGCATTGACCGGAATGGGGTATTCGCCTGAGGCAAGACCGCAACTTCTTCTGGCCCGAACCGCGTTGATACAAGTGCACGAGCGCGCTGCCGATAGCGGCGTCTGGGGTTTCCTTGAGCCCGAATATCTGCTGCTACGCGAGAGTGTCGGGCGGTTTGCGGGCCAGTTGGACTTCGCCTCGTACGAGCATGTGGCCAAGGCCGAGATAGAGATGCTCGCGTATCTGGGGATGCAAGCCGAAACCGCTTGAGAGTTACATCAGGCTGACCCGCCGCACAAGACCTCTTGGCACACCCGCGTCCCCGCATTGTTCAGTCGAACTTTGGCTGCCCGGCTAAATGTCGCTCGCTTTACCGTCGAAGCCCCCCACGGAGCGCGCATGTACTCGGCCCAGCTCCGGCCTAAGGTATGAGAGACTTGGTGTCAAACATTGATTCAACGATGACGCAGATACACTCACGCAGACAGACCTGAGGAGCTCACACCGTGGCGCAACTTGTACAGTCATTGTCGGAGCTGGCGTATCTTATCGTGCACCTGTTCAGCAGGTAGCCGCGGGTACGCATCCGCTGATGAAGCGTTTCCACAAACCGGGGATGAAAAGCGCAGCGTTGTCATCATCCAGCCGCAAGATTCCGAGAATTGGCTTCATTGCCGGCGCACTGACGAGGCAAGGTCGTTCTTGCAGTTGTATCCAGTTGAACAAGTGCATACAGAAGCCTTTCCGCTGCAGCGAAGGGCGCGGTGCGCGAAGCCCTCGGACGATGGACCGCAGTCACTGCTGGATTGAACACCTCGGGTCGACCCGCACGGCCTGGACTTTCATGACTTCAGCCATCAGGTACTAAGCTTCCGATGCGATATGCCTCTTACTCGCGACGCGCCAGCGCGTTGGCCATCGACTCGATTTGGTGGACCGTAATCGTACTCTTCGTCCCGCTCGGACCATCAACAGAGGACATCCTCATGGCACCGGAGTCCTTCGCTCTATCTATCGTGCTGTGGCTCGCAATCGGACAGTGCATACCCATACTCGTTACCGGCATACTATGGGCCGTATGCGGTACTTCACCAGGGAAGCGAGCATTGCATCTGCGGATTGTTGATGCCGACACCGGAGAACCGATGACAGTGAGGCAAGCCGGTCTGCGCACACTGGGCTACCTGCTGAGCTTCGCGACATGCGGCGCGGGGTTCTTGTGGGTGCTATTCAACCAGCGAAAGCAGGCGCTGCATGACCGGATAGCCAATACCGTTGTGATTGACGACGGACCCGTGGACGGCAGTCTTTCTGCAAAGTAGCTGAAGCTAGGTTCGGCTTTAGCTGTGACTCGCGTTAGGCTGTCCAAAGTGCCCGTAGCAGCCCCAGCAGCAGGGCCGGCGATACTCCTTTTTGGCAGTAGCCGTCGAAATCGCCGGGTGAGGCTCGTTGCGAGACTTCTCGCCCCTCAAGGGAAGTGAAGGCGACGATTCCGACTGCGGCCGTAGCCGGATTGCTCCGGAGCTGGGAGGCCGTACTGATTCCGTCGCGCCCGGGCATTTGAATGTCGAGTATTATCACGGCCGGCAACCAATGTTGAACCGCCAACAGCGCCTCGTTGCCGCCCAGCGCCACCCGGGCATCTACGCCTTCTAGCGCGAGGAAAGACGCAAGCGCCTCAGCCGCGCTGGAGTAGTCGTCAACGACAAGCACGCTCGGTACGGCTCCGGGAACAGTCAGTTTTCGCGTGGTCCAGGTCTGATACATAAGGTTCGTCATCAATGTGGTCACGTCAACGCCAGAGTCACGATTGCGTGAGCAATGCGGCTCGTCGCGGCCTACGCAGGCACTGGGAAAGATTCGATTTCGTGGGCCGGTCCGTGCCGTTTAGTCGCATCGTGGGACGGTCCCCGCGCCTCGTAAGGAGCGTGACAGCAGGATTCAGCGCGACCATTTTGAGGCAGGGCATCTTTCCAGCAGATATGCCCATAAATATTCGGCCGAAAATTTACTCGCCCGACGATATCGCCGCTGCTGTCGCTATCGACGCGGATGTGACGTCCATCATCGACGAAGCGTTTCACCCGCGTCTGCTTTCGACGAATCTCCACCTGAGGCCGCCAGTCAGTCCATAGGTAGTGCGTTACTGCGACTCGAGCGCATCGAGTTGCACTTTGGAAATCTCGCCCGGGTGCTGGCAGTGGTATGCGTCGAACAGTTGTGAGCATAGCTGGGCAAGTGAAGCAAGGCCCACGGCCTGGTCTGCGTGCTCGACCTCGCCTGCGCCGAGTACGTCATCGACAACCGGGGCGAGACGGCGCAGTCGCACAAACGTTGCGGCTTCTAGTTTCATGTTGCACCTCCTTTGAACAGACGGTGGAGCGCATGGTGAGTCGGCCAGCACCCAGGCGATGCTTCACTAATGCATTCGAACCGACATACGCCAACTCCACCTCGTGTCAGGCGCCTGTGCGGGCCTTGACGAGCTCGCGGGCCAGAATCATTGCATCTAGGTTAAGTGGTTTGGCCCGTGCGCGGGTTTGGGGACGGTAGACCGAGTCGCCCAGGCTGATATGTTCGCCGGATAAGGCACAACGCCCTAGCGAGCGAGCGCGACTCGGCACCCAGACCTGCTCTCCGTAGTAACAAAGCGTCGGGTCATGCCAGCGTAGCGCGAAGAGAGAATTGGGCAGTTCCTCCACCACCGTCACAGTAACGGTGCACACGTCGTCGCCGTCCGCCTCCCGCGGTCGGAGTTGCACTCCAGCAGAGGCGGGGCGGCCGGACAGGTCCGGAGGATTCCGCATCGGGTCTGGCGGGGAAGAAAATTGGCTGATGGCAGCGAGAGTCGTTGCCCAAGGGTCCGGACGCTTCGGCGACGAAGCGCCGTAAGCGGACTTCGACCGGGCGAGCCGACCCGGCCGATGCGGCGACGGATGATGGCCTGAGGGCAGCGCGGGGACAATAGACGTATGGTGAGAGCCATTCTCTGACACGATGTCAGAAGTCATATTGGGTTCAGCGTTCAACATCGTGTTCCTCTCTTTAGCAAAGAGTGAAGCAGTAATCGAACAAAGGGTAGAGGTCGAATGCCCCCTCACTAGCGGCTACTGGATACAAATTGCAGAGAGGTCGACAGTACGGCGATAGATGCTCCTGCCAAGCCACGGCACGAACGTGTACTCCACGTACGCGTTGCTTCCAATGTGTATCCAGCTATACAGAACTGCTGACACGATGATTCCTTGACGAGGTTAAAAGGAACCGGTCGAGCGGGCACCGAAGAGGCGATGTTGTTCGTCGGCCGAACCGCGAGCTTTGCGCTGTCATGACGGCGAGCGCTGTCGCTATGAGAGAAGAGTAGGTTTTGCCGCAGGCCATATCTACTCTACGGTTGGATATGCCGATGCCGCGTTAGGGTAACTTGCTTATACGAGCGTATAAGTGCGGCGAGTACACTTAACGAGTGGCGTCGGACTGCGTGGAACAACGTCTCTGGAGATGAAAAACAGAACAGACGGAGACGTCGGGAGTACTTCCTCGCGTTAATTAACGAACAAAAGAATAGCGCGGGGCGAAGAAATAAGCGCTGTATCGGTCTGAGACGCTGAGAGTTTTGGCGCTTGACCGGGTGTAAGCGTTTAGTGCAGTTGCGCTAAGGGAGGCGTTCTGTGCGGGCAATAGTTTCTTCACATGAAAGCGGCAGCTTAAGATATCTGGCGCTCTTGTGGATTGGCGGCTGTATCGCGCTCGGAGCCGTTGCTGCGACCTGCCTCTTGCTGCAGTTGGGACTGAGCACCGCTGGCTTCTGTCTTTTGGTTGTCATTGTCTTTCTGTCCTTGCTGGATAGCTTCATCTCATCCGCAATTTTCTCGGTTTTTGGCGCCGCGCTGCTCAACTATTTTTTCACGGAGCCTGTCTATGGCTTCCAGATTAGCAAAACCCAAGATTCGATTTCCCTTGTTGCTTTTCTCGTCACGTCAATCGCGGTCACGACCCTTGTCAGGCGGATTGACCGGGTTGAGAAGACGCTGCGCGCTCAGGCACAGCTACTGGACCTGACACACGACAGGGTATTCGTGCGCGATAAAAATGAGGTCATTACGTACTGGAATCACGCAGCACAAACGCTTTATGGCTGGAAAAAGGAAGAGGCGATTGGCAAGGTGGCCGACGAACTTTTGAATGCGGTATTCTCCCAGCCTCGTGAGCAAGTCCAGCAGGTTTTTCTTCGCGACGGCCAGTGGGACGGCGAGGTAATACACACGAGGCGGGATGGCACGGAGGTAATCGTGGCCAGCCGCTGGACATTGCAGCGCGATGGCGCGGGAAACCCGTTGGCCACGCTTGAGACCAACAACGACATCACGCATCGCAAGCGCGCCGAGGAACTGCTCCGAAAGAGTCAGGCGCAGTACTTCGCCGAAGCGCAGAAGCTAAGCAACACCGGCAGTTTCGGCTGGAATTTCTCGAGCGGCGAAGTCTTCTGGTCCGAGCAGACCTTTTCTATCTTCGAGTACGACTCGGATGTTGCGCTCAACATTGAGTTGGTCAGGCAGCGGATGCATCCAGAGGATATACGCGTGCTCGAGGAGATACTTGCCCAGGCGCGCGGTTCCACTGCCGACTTTGACGTCGAGCATCGTCTGCTTTTTCCCGATGGACGCATCAAGTACCTCCATGTGCTTGCACACGCAACGAACGGCCAGCCGAATAACAGGCTGTTAATCGGGGCCGTGATGGACGTGACGCGGGCGAAGCAAGCAGAGGAACAGTTACGGCATGCGCAAAGCGAACTTGAACGCGTAAGCCGGGTAACGGCGCTTGGTGAGCTGAGCGCATCAATCGCCCATGAAGTGGGACAGCCCCTTTCCGCCATCGTTACCAACGGTGAAGCATGTCTGCGCTGGCTGCATCGCCAGCCTCCGAACATGGAAGAAATAGAAGGTTGCGTGACCCAGATGACAGACGAGGGAAATAGAGCAGCCCGAATCGTGCAACGCGTAAGGACGCTCATGAAGGGCGCGCCGCCGGACCGGGTGCCGCTTGCAATCAACGACGTAGTCGAGGAGGCAATTACCCTTATCGGGCGCGATATTGAGCGTCAGAGAGGCTCGCTGACGCGTTGTTTCGCCAAGGAACTACCTCTGATATTGGGCGACCGTGTGCAGCTCCAGCAGGTGCTCATCAATGTAATCATCAACGGCCTGCAGTCGATGGCAAGCGTCAATGGCAAGCGCGAACTCATAGTCCAGTCCCGCGTTGACCCTGAAGGCAATGTTGTCGTGGCTGTGAAGGACTCCGGGGCCGGTATTCGCGACGACAATCTTCCGCGACTGTTTGAACCGTTCTTTACTACGCGCAGTTCCGGCATGGGGATGGGGCTGGCTATTTCCAGTTCTATTCTTGAAGCCCATGGTGGGCAAATCTGGGCTTCTAATAACCCTGAAGGCGGCGCGACGTTCTCATTCAGCCTCCCGCCAGCCATGACGCAGGAGGTGGCACGAACCTGACACACGGGCGACCGGTGCATACGTGGTTCGGTTCACATATACATTCGTATCATTTCACTGGGCGCGGTTGTAAGCTAATCTGCAAACTAAAAGAGGCGCGCGGCATCGACCGCACGTCACTCCTGAGAAGAGAGGCCGAGGGCCGCATTTTGCAAACTACGCCTGTTATTTCAATTGTCGACGATGATAAAGCCGTCCGTCTCGCGTTAGGCAGCCTCATCCGGTCGTTTGGCTGGCAGGCGCACATGTATGAGTCGGCGGAAGAATTTCTTTCGTCCGGGCAGGCCGCCCATACCACCTGCCTGATTTCCGATATTCGCATGTCCGGGATGTCGGGAATCGAGATGCATGAGTCCCTGCGTGCTCAGGGGCATGCCCCACCGACCATCTTTATCACCGCATATCCGACCCCGTCACTGCAGGCAAAAGCGGTGAGTAACGGCGCCCTCGTGTTGCTGCAGAAGCCTTACCAGCCCGGTGTAATCACTCATTGGCTTTCGGTCGCTCTTGGAAACCCGTAGCGAATCGCCCACGCGCTGCAAAAGTGCGCGGGCGCGATGTCGGCTCAGTGATGACCGCCGTGGGGCAGACAGGGCTCGATACCAAGGGATTCGGCCTTGCGGACAAGGTCTGGCATAGAGCGCGCCTTCATCTTATGCATTACCTGTCCACGGTGGACCTTGACCGTGATTTCGCTCAAGTTCATCTCGGAGGCAATTTGCTTATTCAGCAGGCCGGACAGCACAAAGGCCATCACCTCTTTTTCGCGCGGTGACAGCACTTCATACAAAGCGCGCAGACCGGCTAACGCTGTTTCTGCCGCGAGCCGCTCACTGTCTCGCGCCAGTGCCTGAGCCACTGCGTCGAGCATGTCCTGGTCTTTGAACGGCTTGGCAAAGAAGTCCAGCGCACCGGCCTTCATCGCCTTCACACCCATCTCGATGTCTCCGTGACCGGTCACGAATACTACGGGAATGCGCATGCCGCTATTGATGATTTCCTGATGGAAGGCCATGCCACTTTTTCCGCGGAGTCGCACGTCGAGGATGAGGCAGCTTGGCCCCGCAGGGTGCGGAAATCGGAGAAATTCGTCAGGGGACTCGAACGCTTCGACGCGCAAGCCCACGGAGCGCATAAGCGTGCCGAGGGCAAGCCGGATTGCCTTGTCGTCATCGACGACGTAGATGACGGGACCGTGGGTTGCTGCCGTTTCAGCCGTCGTTCGGTGGGTCGGACCAGCAGTCATCTGGGTACCTCGCAAAGCCGGAACGCGGTTGCATCGCGCTGCAATTAGATATTCTACGCCCCCGAATGGAACAGGAACCAGCATGCGCCGTCGCCGAGCACGTCGGCAGAGGCGTCGAGACGCTTCGTCTCCATCATGAAGGAAATCCATTCGGAGTGGCCACTTCAAGGGTCGGTATTACCCACGCCTTAACCGTCGAAACAAACGCACAAACCTTGTTTAGGGAAGCAGACAAGGCCTTATACGAAGCCACGCGTGCTGGCCGCAATCAGGTACGCTGATTAGCGCCTAGAAGGGGGCAGCGCAAAGGACCGCAGCCGGCGAAATACCTTGACCCGAAGACCGGAGCGACTTGGAGCGGACGAGGCCCGGCCCCGGCGTGGCTTGCGGCAGAGAAAGACCGTTCGAAGTTTTTGATTACCGGCGCTGACGCCGGTGCAGCGGGTGCGGATAGCGTGAAGGTTGCAAGCACGAAAGCTACCGCCAAGAAGGTAGCGGCGAAGAAAGCTGTAGCTACGAAGCCTGCTGCCTAGAAGACGACCGCAAGGAAGGCCGATATTGCTTAGACGCGGACGTCAGCGGCTGCTGACATCGACTGGATTGTCCTGCTCGCGTCTGTGCCCAAGCGTCCGCGACGAATTTTCCTCCTAACGTTTCAGGACGGCACTTTTTTAATGCGTCGCAGCGGACTGTACGATTGCCAGCAACGTCCGCAGCAAACGGGCGGCACGCGGCCAGAACTGCCGTCGCCGCGGCCAGCCCGAGGACTATCTGCGTCGTCGGCTACTTACCGACTTGATTACCGATGATGCCACCGACCGCGGCACCGCCCAGAGTACCCAGCGTCCCACCGCCCAATAGCGCACCGGCAACGCCACCGCCGGCTGCGCCGATTGCAGTATCGCGCTGTCGAGTCGTCATGTTATCGCACGCGCCAAGGCCAACGACAGTCATACAAAGAGCAAGGGCACCGATTAGAGTTCTCATTTAATTCTCCGAATAGACCGGACTTATGGAAAGAGATATTGCGGCTCGTTGCAGCGATAACCCATCAGCAAACTGCGACGCCCACTTGGGGCATTACTGTGTCGATTGTCGGATTTGCTCATCGTGCTGAGTCTGAGCCCTCGCTATGGCATCTTCCTTTGCCTTTCTGTCGGCCATGTGGCGACCAACTAAACAGCCGCCGGTGGCGCCCAAGACAGCGTGTCCTTTACCTACAAAGTGACCACCGACCGCGCCAACAGCTGCCCCTTTCAAGCATCCTGCAGCTTCTGCTTGAGCCGAAGTTGCGATGGCGACAGTCGCTAAGGTCAACATCAAAGCTTTGATTCTCATGTGTAACCCGTATATTTGAGTTTGGGTACCAACCTCGCCGCAGAGCGTGCTTGCTGCATTTAACGCATCGCGAGCAGCGACAGATGACCCAGCATCTGTTAGTAATGCAACAGGATGTAGCAAGAAGTGGGATGGCCGTGCCCGACCTAGACCCTCTACACGACAAGATTCAGTTCAGTCGCAAGCTCGACTCGCCTCAGTCGTTCCAGTACGCGTCGCTTGACTCGTTCCCCAGTGCGGCCGACCGACCGCTCATTGCAAAGTGGGCGACGCTACGTGACGCATGCATCGAGCGCGAGCGCGCCGTCAATCCAATACCGCCGAATGCTACTCCGCTCGACGAGTCGTTCATCAGGCAGGAAATTGCTTTCGGCTCGGAAGCAGAGGCGAAAGTCAGTGAGCTCGTCGTTAGCCTCTACCAGCAGAGGCTCACATATGGAGAGTTTGCGCAGCGCCGGTACGCGATTGGAAAGGCCGCGGTCGATGCTGGTCGACAATATCGGGAGGCGCGGATGCTGCAGGACCAAGAGCGTCAGCTACAGGCGCAGCAGCTTGCCAGCCAGCAGTTCGCCAACAGCATCAACGCGTGGGCTAACTATATGCAGGCGGTCAACGCACGCCAGCCACAGACAGTGCACCTGACCAATTCGAGCGTTCACTGTACGTCGATGAGCCTTGATAACACGGTCAACACGAACTGCAACTAGGCAGCGTGGGCGGCCCTCAGACTACCGGAGGTCAAAATTGCGCTGTGGTCCGCCTCGATACGAGCTTCGCATTGTTAGCGTCCCTAGGGTCCGAGACAGACGCCGTGCCATGATGGCAGCTGGAAAAGACTAAAGACGGTCACATGGCCCATCGGGCGAAGGAAGTCAAAGTGACGAACGACAATGGATTGGCGAACGGCCATCCCGAGCAAGTACCGGAATCGCTGCAGACCCTCGCCGAATATCTGGAGCGGGCACTCGATACAGCTACAAGCATCGTGATGATGCGGCACACGGCCGGTGTTTGTACCGTGTATCTGGGGGACCCAACTACTTCGCGCGAGGACCTAACGCAAATTGCAGCAATTCCAGTATCGGTTGCAAACGACATGCTTGAATTGACACAGTCGGGTGCGAATGAGATGCAAATCGGCTGCCAAGTCTATCGCTTCGTACGTAGTTTCATGCAAGTCGGGGATACGGCGGCGGTTGTCTTCTCAACGGATTAGGCCGCAGCTGATTGCTACCCGGCTGGACCTGCTATGTTGATGTATCGCAGACGATGCGACGTCATGCGACCCCAGAGCCGTGGTCCATAGGATATCGATTTCGCTTCCGTTGTCCGATATCAAGCGAAGCTTGAACATGCGTGGCAAGAATATCTCGCCTCGCAAGACTCACGCCGTTGCCGCCATACGTGTAAGCGTTCAAACATTGCCTCGTCCGAGGAACAGCTCCGCTATTTCCTTGTTGTGTGCATCAAAGGAGTCGGGCACCTCAAACGCACCCTTGGCTACTCCAATGCGTTTTCCTGCCGGTACAGCCTCCAATGAGACCAGTTTGGCTACAGGACGACCGTCTCGGGCAATGATTATTTCGCGCTCCCGTCCCTGTTCGATGGCCTGCACCAAGCGAGACAGCGTGATTTTCGCTTGCAACATGTTGACGACTTTCATTGGGTATTCCCCCCTGTCTACGGGGCCAATTTACACGCGCTCGGCTTGTCCTGGGCGTTGCTTTTACGGTTCACGATAGTTCGTCTGTTTGGCGGAAGCACAAATTTTGCCGAGGCTTGCGCTATCTATGCGGGCTTCGACGACTGCAACAGTGATGACGTTCGTCGGAGCAGGATTTTTTGATGTGTGCAAAAATCGGCGCGCGCGGCTTACCGCCCATAACAACGACAGTTGGCCGAATCTATATAGGTGACGAGGAGTAGACAATTGATTCAGCGTATCTCCGCTTTTTTCACTCAGGTGGTGCATCGGGTATTGCCCGACCCCCTGATTTTTGCCATTTTGCTCACCGGCGCCACCTTCGCGCTCGCGCTTGGTTTGACGCCGAAAGCTCCTGCGGACCTCGTAATGCTATGGGGCTCCGGATTCTGGAACCTGCTCGCATTTTCGATGCAGATGGCGATGATTCTTGTAACGGGACATGCGCTGGCTAGCTCGGGACCCGTCAAGCGAATGCTTGTCGCTCTAGCGAGCTCTGCCCGGACGCCCGGTCAAGGGGTTATGTTGGTGGCGTTTGTCGGCGCCGTTGCCTGCGCCATCAATTGGGGATTCGGTCTCGTTCTGGGGGCGATGCTTGCACGAGAGGTTGCGCGACGCGTCAAGGGAACCGACTATCGGCTGCTCGTGGCGAGTGCTTACATGGGTTTCCTGACGTGGCATGGTGGCCTGTCTGGCTCTGTGCCGCTCGTCGCCGCCACCAAGGGCAATCCGATGGAGAAGACAGTCGGTCTGATTCCGGTTTCGCACACCATCTTTACGGGCTACAACGCGTTTATCACCATCGGCCTCATTATTCTTTTGCCAATCCTGGCAAGGCTCATGATGCCGAAACCCGAAGACGTGGTCACGGTAGACCCGGCCCTACTGCAGGACCCGCCGAGTGTAGAGCGCAAACTTTCTCCCGACGCGACGTTCGCTGAGCGAATGGAAGAAAGCCGTGCACTGGCCGTCCTCGTGGCGGCACTCTGCGCCGTCTTCTTGGTAATCCGGTTCATCAACAAAGGGTTCGTACTCGATATCGACACCGTCAACTTGGTGTTCCTCGCAGCGGGCATTGTTCTTCACAAGACGCCCATGGCGTATGCGCGCGCGGTAGCTGCGGCAGCGAAGGGTGCGTCCGGCATCATGATTCAGTTTCCGTTTTATGCCGGTATCCAGGCGCTGATGGACCATTCGGGCCTGGCGGGCGTAATCACGAAGTGGTTTGTCGATATCGCCAACGTCCACACATTCCCGCTGCTCGCCTTCCTCAGCTCGGCACTTATCAACTTTGCCGTGCCATCCGGTGGTGGTCATTGGGTCGTGCAGGGCCCATTTGTTATGCCGGCCGCGCAAGCGCTCGGCGCGGACCTTGGCAAATCTGCGATGGCGATTGCTTACGGTGAGGCCTGGACAAATATGGCGCAACCGTTCTGGGCCCTTCCGGCGCTTGCCATTGCAGGGTTAGGCGTTCGTGACATCATGGGCTACTGCGTCACGGCGCTTCTGTTCTCGGGCGTTATTTTTGTGGCCGGAATGTACCTGTTCTAATAAAAGGCGGTCCGTCTCGAAGTGAGGAGGACCGCCAGGCGAGGTTCGTTAAGAAGCCTCGTGGATGCCTTGCAAATAGCCGAAAAGCGGGTCGCGCACGGCTTCGACCACGGGCAGTCCCTGCGCTTCGTTTCGCTTTGCCAATCGCTGCAAAATAATGCCATGGTTGCCGCGCATAGCTGGATTGCCGATAAGGTATCGAAGACCCCGGGGCAAGCCATCCAGGCCGTGCGCGATGACGAAGTGATTGAGGACCCAAAGCTTCGTGCGCTCGCCGAGTTCACCCGGACAACGGTGATATCCCGTGGGAATCCGACGCAAGCCCGGTTGGAGGCATTCGTGAGCGCGGGTTATACCGAGAAAAACGTGCTGGAAATAATCCTGGCCCTGGCCGTCAAAACCATCAGCAACTATTCGAACCACCTGCTCCATACTGAGGTTGATGCGAGGTTCGAGAGTGCTGCCTGGCCGCCGAAGGCATAGCTCAAAGCCAGCCTGGTTGCTGGCCCGCGGGCATAAATGTCCTTGTGGTGCAGTGAGAAGGGAACGCGCGAACGAGTGATTGTCTTGAGGACGCTTCTTTGGCTTGTGCGGGGCACCCGGGCGTTAGCGCAGCGCCACCCGACTCAAAAGTCGCTGACCATACCGGCCGTTCAACGACAGATAAAGCGCGGCGACACCGAGGTTCCACAGCAACGCGGCAGAGGTTGGTATGCTGCTTGCGGCGCTTTACGACCCGGTGTGCCACTGATTTCTGCATCGGTGTGCTTGCACTCCTTCTGCTCACGTGGTGGCGTCTGCCGTTCTGGGCGGTTGTCCTCATCACTGGGGCTGTCACATGGGTCGTTACGTGAAGTTCAGGCATTCCGCTTCCTGATTCCAAGCGTCGCCATGTCGATGGCGACCGCCTCATTTTAACCGGTAGCGGACGTACCCGGCCTCAGGCTATGGTTACGGATACCGCTACGAAGGCGATAACGGCGACGGGCGCCGGTGGCATGGTCACGGTCGCCACCGTGGATGGGAGCATCATCATCATGGCGACGACGACTGATTCACCGAAGCCAGCCCCCGATAGCGTCTGAATGCTCGCGGAAGGGATTCGACGAGCACTCACATTAGGCGCTCATCTTGTCAGCGCAACCTCAAGCGCGTTCGAATCCCGCGTACCTTGATATGCGTTCGCCGGCATTGACGCAGTCAGTCACTTGCCGCCATGTTTCGCCTGCCATCTCTGCATAAAACCGATTTCGTCGTGCTGGGCGTTGATGATGTTTTTGGCCAACCGCTTCAACTCGGGGTCCTTGCCATACTTCAATTCCACCTCCGCCATCTCGATGGCCCCCTGATGATGGGGAATCATGTGGGACACGAAATCCTTGTCGGCATCTCCCGTGTATTCAGGGGCACTCATGCCTTTCATCATGCGCTCTTCAGCCTCCTTGAACGCTGGGGTCGACGGGCCTGACCCGGAACCCGCCGAACTGGACATGTTCATCCCAGGCATCGACGCACTCTGCTGGGCATTCGCGGGAAGAGCCGCGATAGCCAACGTCATGCAGGCAAGAACGGAAGCGGTACGAAGGGCGGTCGAACTGTGCATCTTAAATCTCCTTGATGGAAAGGTCACTCTGGGTAGCGGTGATATGGATGGGGGTGGTGCGACATAGCGGGGCCCGGCACACCCAGAAAAACTCCAATGTCCGCGTGGGCGAGAGCCGCGCTGGATGCGCACGCAGCGGAAATGCCCACTGCCAGAAAAAGGGTAGCGCATTTCATGGAGTTCTCCTTCGCTGGTCACTTCTGGCGGGTGCCAGACAATGGCGAACGACGCGGATTTTAGGGGTGGCGTGCGGACGCAGGTGAGACTGCAATGTCAAATCTGTAACCGGCAGTAACCCGTGACGGTCCCGCCGGTTCTCGCGGTGATTACAAAGCGGTCAGGGAGTCGCCGGAGACACGGACGCGCTCACCGACCTGGACCGGCGGCTGCGTCGAGTAGTTGAAATTCCGGTAGTTGCCGTCCTGCATTCTGACCTGCACCTGGTAGCTCGTACCAGCAGACCTCGAGCCGGTTCCCGTCGCAAGTGAAGGCGACGCCGCCGTCGTTGTGCGCAAAATTTTGGAGACCATGACGTGACCACTTGTGAACACCTGTCATTTGGGCGCAGACAGCCGCTTGAACTCACTCCATAGGGTCTTGAGCTTGCCGTAGTCCTCTGCCATGCGCGACGCTAAAAAGCCTCTCGCATATGCCGCACCAACTGCGGCATCGGGTGCCGTCGCAGCCATGTCTCGAAGTAAGCTGTCGGCGACTGCCAGGTCATTGCGCCACCCTAAATCATCCTGCAGTTGCGTAAGCGTTGCGGCGTAATTCTGAAGCGTCTTTTTCTCATAAAGCGTGGCGAAAAATTCCATCGCGTACCGGAGCTTTTTCGCAGCTATCCGTGCGCGATGGCGAGTGTCGGGGTCAAGGTCCGGAAGATGCCGTCCCCGCTTCATTAGCTTACGGTGCCGTTCATGTAGTGCTTCGGCAGCGAACTCGCTTACGGGCATGCTCAGGGCATCGCGTCGCTCATCATCCAAGCCTTCGCGCCATTGGGATTGTTCAAACCAGCGCGTCAGTTCAATGACGAGACAGGCGTATCGGGTGGAATCCACCGAGGCTGCAGCCTCGGTACGATATTGTCGGGCGGTTTCTCTGGCAACCCGTATCATCGCTTGCGCATCAAAGTCGCGGTGCGCATCGCCAAACGTTCCGGACAACGTTGAAGTGGCCAGGACTTCCCAATCACGTGCAGCGCCCAGCTTCCCAGCTTCCCAGCTTCCCAGCTATCCATTTAAGCTCCGCTTCAAGGGAAACGGGAAAGACTAGAAGGGGTTCGACAAGGTCAAGTGCTGAGCGCAGACGTCGAATACCCACGCGCATTTGATGAACCGGTTCAGCGTCATCGCTTTTTACGACGCCGAGTTCGTTGCCCTGAATTTGTGCGAGGCAGTTCTGTACGATGCATTCAAACGCGGCCTCGGCCGTATCTTTCTTTCTCAGCACCAGAGGCTGCGCCCTCGTTGCGGAATAGGACATTGGGCGGATTAAGTTGTAGCCACGTTCGCCTTTACTCAAACTACTGATGCGCATCGGGACCGCTCGTAACAGGTCCAATGCGAGGTGATAAAGACGGTCCGGCTTGCCAGTCTTGAGCTCCAGTTCGACTTCTTGGAAAGTCTCGGACGAGGAACCACTTTCAATAACGCCATCATCAAGCGCGAGCTCGACCTCATCTCCTTCCGGGAATCGCAGGGACAAGACGGTACGCTTGACCCGAGTCGTGAATTGCGGAACGAGAGCCGTACCTATGTCAGTCATCGCCAAGAGTCTGGCGACAGATGATTTTTTGGGCACACAGTTCCGGAGCACGTCGATGTCGGGCACGTTAGCGTCCACAGGCGTCTCATACTCTCCTCGGACATACAAGCCTGCTTTGGTCGAGCCCTGCGTCTTGAGCGTCTGCACAAACGCATCGCCGATGGCTCTTACGCGTAGGGCGATACCTTCTTCGTGGAAGACTAGGTCGCGGGTATCGAAGTAAGTGCTGACAAGGTGCTCGGTTCGAGGTGGCCCCTCGAGGAAGGGGACCAGTACTGGCAGCGAGCGAATCTGCTTGAGTTGTTCTTTATTTGCCTGAAGCTTGATTTCGCGTTCCATGTACGACGCTCCGTTTGTCGAGGCCCGCTATGCTGTCGGTGGAATGTGAGGTTTTTGCAACCGGCCGAGGTTGCCCGTATCGCGGAGGTTTGCGACCAGAATAACCGTTGCTCGCCATCTCGAAGCATAAGAAAAAAATCGCGCCTCCTACGCCCACTGGTAACTGCCGCGGCCGCGATGTCGGCGGTCACATAGGCGGAGCACCCGACAACCGGGTCGCCACATCTGTTATGGCGCGAAACGCCCCAAGCAGCATGCTGCGGCTTTTTGCGAAGTGACACTGATGGTACCCGTTGTACAGTCGCTGGCACAATGCGGCCGGTCGCTCTTCCTGTCGCCAACTGGTTGGCGGCTTGGAAGGACCAGTCAAGTTGAATATGGGCTTAAACCGTATATACTCTTTTCAGACCATTTTTTGAGGAGAGTTTTTATGGTTGGCCCAACTACGAAAGCACCGAGCAAGAAGGCGGTTTACTATCCCAAGGCAGACAAGGACGAAGCCCCCGGAAAGGTCGGTAGGCGGAAGACTGCGTCCGCATCCGTCAAGGATGCGCCCGAAGTTCAGGCGAACACGGTCGAAACCTCCGCTCCTACAAAGACCAGCCTTGCGGCGCCTTCTATTGCACCGGGAAAGAAATCAAAACAGGCAAAGAAAGAGAAAGTTGTCCGCGACAGCTTCACGATGCCGAAGTCTGACTACGACAAAATCGCCGCCCTGAAGCTGAAATGCGCTGAGAATG
>Ga0185299_10004629_pt1 | contig 16423 bp, 13 predicted proteins | sample PaiPotPPA55metaG_FD_128002 | JGI IMG/M metagenome (GOLD analysis project Ga0185299, IMG submission 128002) | Iron sulfur acid spring bacterial and archeal communities from Banff, Canada, to study Microbial Dark Matter (Phase II) - Paint Pots PPA... ...
TGTCGCGAATCTCAGCGTAAGGCAGGCCTGCGAGATATTGAACCCTGGACACCGCCATTTCCAGATCGGGGTGCGCAAACATCAGGTCGCCCACGGTGATGTCGTGATCGTACGTGGCTGCCACGCAGGAAAGGCGCTGAATGAGCCCGATGTGGTCGATGAACGACTCGAATTCCTCGTGCGGATCGATGATCCGCTCGCCGCGGCGCTGTTCGCCGTTGTCAACCGAGTGATACCAGAAATGCTGCCTCGTTTTCGACTGCCGCATGTCGTATCCGAGGGCCCAGCGGTAATTCCTGCGCAGCAGCGACTTCAGTTCACCGATCGACATTTCAGGCTGAACGTCGCGCTCCCTGGCAGCGCCAACGGGGAGATAGTCAGCCAGCCGATCAGAAAGCGACGGGTATAGATCAATCAACAGCGAATTGAGCTGCTCCTGCGTTTCGAGGTCGAACACCTTCGCTGCGTTGGCGACATCGTCCCATAACAGATACTCGCTCGTTTCGTTGATCCCGTTGCGCAACGTACGCAGGTTCGCCGCGATAACCTTGTTTGGAACGACGTAGTCTTCGGTGGCCACACCTACTGTGTCGTAGTAAGCCGCCACCCGTGAGAGCAGTTCACGCAGACGCTGCACACTTTGCGTGTCCAGCGGCATCGACTTCGCATACGCGAGAGAGACCTCCCGCACCGTGAGCCAAGTCGATACCCAGTGCGGCCATCGTTGCAGCGCAACGCACATGCCCTGCCCCGACGAATTTCCGACCGCGAGATAGCTGGCGATTTCGTCGGACAGGCGCACAGCATTCGGGTTGCGCGCCTTCGCAATTGCATTCACGAGATCAATCGAGACCTGACGGACCATATACAGTCCGAAAAGATCAGCGAAGAACGGATGGCCCAGTGGATGGTCGTGCGGGATACCCGGATAGGCAGCCGATCCATTCCGGCCGCTGCCCTGGAATCCACCATTGCGCAGCAGATAACCGGACGCACTACCGATCAGCCCCGGTTCCGGCTGATGGCCGGCTGCGAGCGCCTCCACCACATGGTCGAAGATGCGCGCGCTACGGTTTGCGGGAGTCCAGCCCAGAACGGCCGAATCGGTTCTCATCGCCTCGACGCTTTTAAGGTCGAACGTGGCGAACTCCTGCTCCACTCGCTCGGGACTCGGCATACCGAGAAAAAGGGCCCCGAACATATCGCGGTTGGCGCCGTCGGAGCGGCGCCCGACCTTCTCCTTGCCGTCCCACTCGTAAGCTCGCGCAATATAAGAGAAGTCGACACCTCGCGCGCTGATCCTGTATTGGAGACGTCCCTGACCGTTGGCGCTGCACTGACACGATTCCAGCGTAATGCACCACCGCTCTTCCATCATGCGGCGCGCGAGTACATACGCGAAGCTCACACGTGAGGCCTTCATGCTGCCCATCGTCGGACCCCGCATCACCTCTTCCGCAGGTCTCATATAGCGCTTCATTCTTTCAACCGATGCAGCGCCGATCACTTCCATCGCTGCATCTCGCACAAAGGGCGGCAAATCAAATTGCATCACTGGTCCTTTCATCGTCTGCTGCGAACGTTATGTCTTCTAGTATACCATCGGCCAATCGACTAGGAAAGCTGTCGGGGAGCTGGCTCACGCGAAAGTGGAATGATGAATACGGGGGAAGTAAGGCGATGCGAAGCCCGAATCGGCGTGATGGCGAGAGTAGCCACACTCATATCCGACTGCGCCGCAAGACGGTAGGACGTGCAGCGTACGCAGTGAGGCTCGCGCGATGCGCGAATTGACTACGTACGCTCTGACACCGCCTAGAACTTGTGCCGGATACCTGCAACCGCGACCAACTGCCGGTTCGACGTGGACTGCGTAGCGAATGCAATCTGCGCCACGGCGTTACCGCCCGTCGAGTCATGCCCCGATGCGACCTGATAGATACCCACCAGATACAGATCGGTGCGCTTCGACACGAAATAGTCGAGGCCGAGATCCACCTGGTTATATTTCGCGCCGGACCTTCCCGCCAAACTGGAGCCGGCAGTGTATGAATAGGCTGCTCCCAGTTGTAAAGCCTGGGTCAGCATGTACTTGCCGTTGGCCTCAATAATGTTGAAGATCGCCTTGCCCCTGAACGCCGGACCGCTCACTCCTGTGACAGCAGTCGCACCCAGATCGTTAAACGACGTATGGCTGTACACCAGGCCAAGGGTGGCGGATCCCAACTGGTAGTTGGCACCGACCGCTGCGACATCCTGTGAACCCGCTGTGGCAAAACCTGAAATGACCGGACCGGACATGTTTGAGCCCGTCGTACTGTCGTTGGCCTTGTTGCCGTACAGCGCGAAGTTCGGATTCTTGACGGACGAGTACTGGGCGGCCACTATCAACGGTCCGTAGTTATATCCAGCACCGAGTGAGTAGGCCTGATTCCTGGTGAAATTGCCGGCAACGCCGCCGAGGCTGTACGTCGCGCCGAACGAAAAACCGCTCAAGTTCGGAGACTTGTATTTCACGGCGTTATTTAGCCGATAGGTGCCGTCCAGATTATCGAGATCTGACGGATGGGCGCCGAAGCCAGCCCCCCCCAGCGCCCATTGCGGCGCCGCAGTCAAGCTTCCGACGTAGTCATAGCCGGTCGGATACTGCCGTCCCAACATAAGCGAACCGTACTTCTGCGACGCGAGACCAACATAGACCTGACGTCCAAAGATGTCGCCATTCTGCCCCAGAGCACCGGTAGACGAGTTAAAGCCGCCCTCAAGATTGAAGATCGCACTCAGGCCCCCGCCCAGATCTTCACTGCCCTTGAGTCCCCAGCGGCTCCCTGATGCGCTGCCGCTAGTCAGAGCGTACTGGCGCGCGCCCTTGGCATTGGTATTTATCATCAGGCCCTCGTCGACGACGCCGTAGAGCGTGACACTGCTCTGCGCAACTGCCGCGCCGGAAAATCCAGCGAGTAAGAGCACTGCAACGGAGATCCTTTTCATTTGGTCCACCGGTTTATTAGGGTTTATATTAAGGAACGGAAAGTACAACTCTGACGGATAAATCAACTTCATAAGCAGCTAACTTTGTAGTCCTTATTAGACTGCAAAAGCGTGCGGACACAGCCCCCATGAGTGGGGGATGTAAGCTATCGATTTACTGCAGCAACACGCGAGAAAGAGTTAACGGGCGGGCAGAAAGTCTGGTTCAAAAACTTGCCAGTCACTCAGGCTCTGCGCTGCCCGATCGCAGTCAGCGCGACGGTCGAATGGATGCTTGTTCATTCGAAACCCTGCTCATGTTCCGGTTCGCGCCATGCCATCATTCCTGCGATTTCCACAGGTTACGAAAGCGCGGGATTTCGTCCGGGATCCAGACATGGTTGTGGACATTGCTGCGCATTGCGGCGTACTCCACAGAGAAAAACAGCGGCACATACGGCAGGTCGCTCGTCACGATTCCCTCGATCTGGCCATAAGCCTTGCGGCGTGCCGCCAGATCGGTTGTATCGCGGGCAACCTGGAGAAGCCTGTCCACTTCCGGATTGCGATACTTCGTGCTGTTCTGTGCTCCGGTGCTGCCGAATACCAGTGGAAACAGGCCATCAGGGTCAGGTCGTTGCGACCATCGGATTGGACTGAAATTGATAAGGCCTTGCGAGAGCCGCGGGTACCAATCGCTTTGGGCGACCGGATCGAGACGCACCGCGATCCCAACTGCCTTCAACTGTTCCTGGACAAGCTGGTTGATCTGCTGCAGCAGCATGATCTGAGGCGTCGAGAGACTGACCTCGACGTGGTTCAGGCCAGCCTGCGCCAGCAGGGCTTTGGCCTTGGCGGGATCGTACGGATACGCATGCACCGACGGATCGAACCACCAGGTGCCAGGCGGCGCGATCGAGTCGGCAACCGGGACCTTGCCGTTCATGAGAATGCTAACCATGCGCTTGCGGTCGATAGCGTAGGCGACAGCTTGCCGCAGCAGCGGGTTATTGAACGGCGGCCGGTCGGTCTGCCACTGCAGCGCGTACCAGCGGCTTGCGGGGCCACGGTCAAGGCGAATTCCGGGCTGATTTTCGATCGGGCGGACATCGATGGGCGACAGCGCAGAAATGTAATCGACTTCCCCAGTCCTCAGCCGTTGCATGGCGACGATGGGGTTGGACGTGTCGTTAAAGACAACGCGGTCCAGATAGGGCTTGCCGGGCTCCCAGTAATGGGGGTTCTTTTCGACGGTCAGCGAATTGCCAGGAATCCACTCCTGGAACACGAAGGGGCCAGTTCCAACCGGATGAGTGGCGAAATCTTTACCGTACTTGCGCATGGCCGCAGGCGATGCCATGAAGCCTTCGCGTTGCGCCAGCATGCCCAGCAGTGCGGGACTTGGAGACTTTAGGTGAAGTGTCACCGTTGACGGGTCGTTGACCTCGACACCGTCGAGAATCAGCGTCAGTTGTGGCCGCAGCGGCGAACTCACTGCGGGGTCCAGACGCTGATCCAGGTTGACCTTCACGGCTGCGGCATCGAATGGCGTGCCGTCATGGAACCCGACTCCCTTTCGCAGATGGAGCACCAGCCGCTTGCCGCCGTCCAGCACTTCCCAGCGTTCGGCGAGCTCGGGCCCGATCGAGGCGTCCGGATTGATGGACAACAAGGTGTTGTAGATCAGGTAGAGCGGTTGCCTCTCAGAGAAGTTGACCGAAAACGTGGGGTCCAGTGTCTTGGTGTCGGACGTAAAGGCGACTCTCAGGGTGCCGCCGTACACGGGTTTCTCCGCAATATCGGTGGCAGCGGAACTGGTGTGAACGAACATCAATCCGGCTGTGGCAGCACCGGTGGCTGCTAGGAAGGTACGACGATCCATTTCGGCAAGTCTCCTCGTTTATCGCACTCAATCTTCTGGAATGTAGAATGATGGTATTCTGTCTGACATGCAATGAAAAAAAAATAATTCACCGCGATCCGCCGTCGTTGGCTCTTTTGGTGACCCCTAGGCATGCAGATTACGGTGCCCGTCACAGACGCATCGAGCATCGGTTGTCACTGATTCGTTTGTGGGCCGAAGTCTACAGACGGGTGGTCCGCTTCTGCGGTCATTGATCGACGCTGACTCCGGTCAGGGATATCTTATCCAGTCGCTAGCCTATGCAATGTAGTGCGGTCGCGAACGCGGAACTGTCGTCCTTCTTTTGCGATGACGCCGCGAAGCTCAAGCGATTTCAGCTCGCGCGAGACCGTTTCCCGACTGACTTTTGCCATGGCGGCGATAGTCGCCTGGTTTGGAAGTTCGAGCAGAGGAAATTCATCACTTTTTGCAGCGCTCATTGCCGATTCGATAACCGCCGAAATTCGGGCGGCCGCGCGCGGTAATCCTTGCGACGCGTGACGCTCAACTAAATAGCGAAGTTGAAAGGCCATCTTGGCATTAAGCGCGCGCGATATATTCGATTCGTTAAACAGTTGACGAGCGTCGGCTCGATTGAACAGGCCGACGACACTCCTCCTGACAACTCCAATGCTTACGAGGATGGGTAATCTTTGGATAATCCACGACTCTCCGGCTGATTGACCCGGATTGATAATCCCCGTCGGGATCTCGACTCCGTCCTCGGAAACAGTCGACGCGCGCAATTGCCCGGACATTACCAGCACAAGAGGTGACTGCGGGTCGCCCTGAAAACAGATGTGATCGCCGACCTTGTACTCAGCAATGCGGAGCATTTTGCTTGCCCGGCTTAAAAAATCGTCGCTGGACGTCGAAAATAGGGTCTGTTCTCTCAGAAGCTTTTTCTTTTCGGAATGCATTTCACCACCTTTTAAACGGCGATGACAATCCTATGCCCGTGTAACAAATGTTTCTATTTCATTTACTGCGCAAACGTTTCTCATGGTAACGAAGCGTGTCGTTCTTACCACGTTGAATATATTCGGTCGAATATACCGAATCTTAGCTCGGATTTTGCTTAAAAGGGCGCTATCACGGCCGCGTAAAATTTCGCGATGAAGACCGGCAGCCTGGGCGGCGTTGGTTTCAGGCGTCGAGGAGCTCGACTATGACGCTCGTACAGAAGCCAGGCAGCTTGTCGCCGACACGTTTAGTCGCATCGTGGTCTTTCGTAACGGATCCGACTTAGCGAACAATCGCGACGACTCGATCGATCTGCAATTGATCGCGAAGCACGGCAACACGCGGATGTTGCACATCGACCGCCGGACAGGCGCGCGGCCGAGGATCTGGACGTATCCGGCGATATACCGCTACCCACCGTCTCAACTGTGGTTTAGCTTCTCTGTCCGCCGGCGCGCGCCATCGAGCGCGTATGCCTTCAGGCCGATGGCGAGGACTACATCGCCCAAAGCCACCACGCGCATTCGAGCACCTGGTGCATGGATAAGGACGGCAAGCACTACTGCCGGCATCGGTACGCACCACATGCACAATTGAACGCCCGCCATCGTTGATTTTTGAACTGATTTGCCTTCCGTCGATCCACTGCGGCGGCCCGAAGGCAGTCGCCAGATGACGCTGCAATCCATCCAAAACCCAATTCGCGATCGGCGGCGAAATAATTCCACCTTGCGGCACACCCATCTCTGTTGGGAACCACTGTCGATCTTTGAGGTACCGTGTCTTCAGCCATTTCCGGAGCATCTCTCTGTCCGTCGGGAGGCGTTGTTGAATAAATCGATCTTCCAGCCCGGGGGCGGGCGATCTGGCATGATCCGCGGTAACTTCACCTGCAGAAAAGCCGATGCCGTACAAACACAATCAGAGCCGCCGTCATAAGATCGAAAAAGCGCGTTACAAAGTGACCAACTGGCCCGAATATAACAAAGCCTTGCGCCAACGTGGCGATATCACGATCTGGTTCACCGAAGAGGCACTCGCCGCATGGCACCCGGCCAAGACCGGTGCCCGTGGCAGGCCGCAGGAATATTCCGATCTCGCGATAGAAACCACGTTGTTCATCCGCCAGGTCTTCCATCTGCCGTTACGCCAGACCGAGGGCTTCATGAACTCACTTAGCCGCTTCATGAAGTCCACCATCAGCATTTCCTGACTACAGCAGCATTTCCAAGCACAGCATTTCAATACCCCGGCACGTCCTGAGCCAAGCGATGGAACCGGGTAGCCTAGTCATCGTTGATTCGACCGGACTCAAGGTCTACGGTAAAGACGAATGGCATCAAGAGAAGCATGATGTTCCGGCTCGCCGGACCTGGCGCAAACTCCATCTTGCGATCGACGAACACCATCAAGTTCTTGCCTGCGAGCTCACCACGCCGGAAGTCGGTGACCCCTCTGCCGTGGCAGATCTGCTCACCCAAATCGTCACCCCTTTTGAGACCTTCATCGGTGACGGCGCTTACGATGGCGAGCCGGTTTCACGCGCTGTTCTGGACCACCAGCCCCACGCTCAAGTGGTCATTCCACCGCACAAGACGGCGGTTCTATCAGGCGCTGGCGATACCCAACGCGATCACCATATTGAGGTCATTGCACAGCACGGGCGTCTCGCCTGGCAGCGCATCACGGGCTACAACCTGCGCAACTATGCCGAGCTTGCGATGCAACGCTACAAGCGCATTTTCGGCAACACCATGAAGGCACGCGCGCTGCCGCAGCAGAAAACCAAGGCATGGATCAGTGTGTCGGCACTGAACCGAATGACCAATCTCGGTATGCTGGTGTCCGTGAACGTCTAAAAAATAGCGAACACCGGGGCGCTTTGCTCAAATTTTCTTTTTTCAACAACGCCGAACTACTGCGAGCCCAACGCTTTAATATAACAACGCCCTTTCAACTTATTCATTGCGGGTTCGGCTTCGTCAAAACCCAAGCGTAACCGACCGACCGCTCGATTTGCACCACAACGCGGCCCCGCTCCCGAGCTTTGCCGGGATGCGCAGAAGGGTCGTCAGGTAATCGCGCCAATCTGCCACGGCACGAACTCATTCTGCCCGTAACCGTGAAGTTCGCTCTTGGACATAGCACCGGAAGCAGTGGCAAGCATCAGTTCAAAAATCGCCTGTCCTAACTCGTCCACGCTTTTTTCGCCGTCGAGTATCGAACCGCAATTCAGGTCAATGTCTTCTTCCTGGCGGCGCCACAACGCGGTATTGGTGCCCAGTTTCAAGGACGGCGATGGTGCGCAGCCATAAGCGGAGCCTCGTCCCGTCGTAAAGCAGATTAGGTTTGCCCCGCCTGCTACCTGCCCCGTCGCCGAGACCGGGTCGTAACCGGGCGTGTCCATGAACACGAGGCCGTGCGCACGGACCGGCTCCGCGTAGTGGTACACCTCGACGAGATTGGTCGTGCCGCCCTTCGCCACGGCGCCTAGCGACTTTTCAAGGATCGTCGTGAGACCGCCGGCCTTATTGCCGGCTGAAGGATTGTTGTTGAGGTCGGCATTCATGCGCGCGCAATACGCTTCCCACCAATGGATCCGTTCGATGAGCTTTTCACCCACCTGCTGTGACACGGCGCGGCGCGTCAACAGATGCTCGGCGCCATAGACTTCGGGCGTTTCGGAGAGGATCGCCGTGCCGCCATGTGCAACCAGTCGATCGACCGCCGCACCGAGCGCCGGATTCGCCGTGATGCCGGAGTAACCATCGGAACCGCCGCATTGCAAACCGATCACAAGGTGCTTTACATCGACCGGCTCGCGCTCCACGTTGTTTGCCTTCACCAGCATCGCCTTGACCGTTTCAATGCCCGCGGCGACGGTGCGCGCCGTGCCTCCAGTTGCCTGGATCGTCATGGTCTTTAGTGCGGCGCCAGGCTTCAGAGTCTCGCTCTGCACGAGTCCGTCGATCTGGTTTGTCTCGCAGCCGAGGCCGACGATCAATACCGCCGCGAAGTTCGGATGACGCGCGTAACCACCCAGCGTTCGGCGAATCAACCCTAGCGCTTCGCCTTCCGCGTCGATTGCGCAGCCTTGCCCATGCGTGAGCGCGACCACACCATCAACGTTCGGAAACGCTTCGAGCGCTTCGGGATGGATGTCGCGGCGAAAATAATCGGCAATGGCGCGCGCCGCCGTCGCCGAACAATTCACCGACGTCAGAATGCCGATGTAGTTGCGCGTGGCAACGCGCCCGTCGGCGCGCCCGATACCCATGAACTGCGCCGTCTTTCCAGTTCGCGTTGAGGGTTTCACGTCAGCGCCAAGAGCGTAGTCGCGATCGAAGTTCCCCATCGACAAGTTATGCGTGTGGACGTGCTCGCCCGCGTCGATCGGGCGACTCGCGAAACCGATAACCTGTCCGTAGCGCCGCACCGGTGCACCCGCATCGATGCCGCGTACCGCGAGCTTGTGACCCGCGGGAATCAGTCCGCGCACGGCAAGGCCGGCGCCAATCCGCACGCCCGCAACAAGTTGCAGCCGTGCAATCACGACGTCGTCATCCGGATGCAGGCGCACGACCGGCTCAGCGCTCGCCAGCGCATCGACAGCCGGTCCGGCCGCTGCTTGTTCAGCCTGGAACGTCATGATGTTGTCTCCGATAGGGGTACGGTTCGCAGCGCAACGCATCCGTTGCGCTGGGCGAGAGCAGAGATGTCACGTCTGTTTCTTCTAATGCGAGTCGGGGCGCGTTCAAAGCGCCGCTGAGGTTAGGAGCCACTCTAGGCGGAGCGCCACTAAACATCCAATCGCGTGTTGAGTACAATCGATTCCATATCGTTATGAGCGGACCAGCGTTTACCCTATGTCCATACAACTGGCATTGCCCGCTTCGAGTATCTTGACCCGGCTGCGGTTCAGACATCTCCAACTACTCGACATCCTCGGGCGCACCCGCAACCTGCGTATCGCCGCTGAGCAGATGCATATGACCCAGCCCGCCGCCACAAAGATACTGAGCGATATCGAGACCATGTTCGGTGCGCAGTTATTCGAACGGCTACCGCGGGAAATGCGGCCAACCGATCTCGGTGTGTTGTCCCTGCGGTATGCGAGTACGACCGTGGCCGACCTCGGCAAGTTTGTCGGCGAGTTCTCCACCCTGAAAAACGGGGGGTATGGTCATCTCGCGGTGGGTGCTATCTTGGCTTCGGCCGCTCAGGTCGTGGCTGCGTCAATCAACGAAATCCAGCGTCGGCGGCCACGGCTGATCATCAAGCTAGTCGAACAGAGCAGCGACCAGTTGGCGATCTGGCTGGAAGAAAAGAAGCTCGACGTGATGGTCGGCCGTCTGACGGAAGCGCGTCAACAGGCCTTATTCGACGTTGAAGATTTGTCCGCCGAACCGGTGTGGATCGTCGTCGGCCGGCATCATCCGTTGCTCACGCGACGTTGCGTCGAGATGGCCGACCTTGGCGGCTGGCCATGGATTGTCTATCCGGAGGCCACGGCGATCAGGCAGTTGTTCGAAGACACGTTCGCGGCAGCCGGCATGCTCGCGCCGGTCGGCATGGTGGAAACACCTTCGATCTTTTCGACACTCGAACTCTTGCAGACCAGCGACATGATTTCGCTGCAGCCGCGTGCGGCCGTCGAAAAGTACGTGAAAAACGGCCTGCTGGGACATCTGCCCGTACCGATCCGGCGCACGATGTCGAACTACGGCGTCATTACGCGCAAGCACGAAATTCCCTCGCAGTCGATGCAGGAATTCATCACGATCCTCCGCGCGACGGCCGGGCAACTAGGCGATCCGGCGCACCCTGAACCCGAACGCGGCGCGGCAGCCGCGACGCATTCCGAGTTCAGGTAGAGTCCGTGCGCCATGGCGCCGAATTCACGCCGCTGCCCCGCGCACGGCGACGTACAGCGAGTAAAGCGATGCATTCGCCGTGATGAACAGGCGGTTGCGGTGCAAACCGCCAAAGGTCAGGTTCGCAACAACCTCGGGCAGCAAGATCTTGCCGAGCAGTTCACCGTCCGGCGAGTAACAATGTACGCCATCGAGCGCACTGGTCCAGATGTTGCCATGTTCGTCCACGCGCATGCCATCGGGCACGCCCTGCTGGATCTCGACGAACTCCCGGCCGTGACACAGTTTGCCGCCTGCAACATCGAACACGCGGATATGATGTGGCGCGTTCTCAATGTGCGACGACGCCGAATCCGCGATATAGATGCGGCTCTCATCTGGCGAGAATGCGAGACCGTTAGGCTTGACGAAGTCATCCGCAACCAGTGCGACCTCGCCGTTCTGCGGTGTCACGCAGTACACGTTGCAGTGGCCAATTTCGCTGTCGGCGCGACCGCCTTCGTAATCGCTCAGGATGCCGTAGTCAGGATCCGTGAACCATACCGAGCCGTCCGATTTGACGATCACGTCATTGGGTGAATTCAGCCGCTTGCCCTGGTACGCGGACGCCAGCACCGTGATGCTGCCGTCGTGCTCAGTCCGCGTGACGCGGCGCAAGCCGTGTTCGCATGTCACCAGCCGCCCTTCGCGGTCACGCGTGTTCCCATTGGAAAAATTCGAATTTGCGCGGAACGTCCCAACACCCATGTCCTGCACCCAGCGCAGCATGCGGCTGTTTGGAATGTCGCTCCAGACAAGATAGTCGCCGGCGGGGAAGTAGACCGGGCCTTCTGCCCATAGACAGTCACCGTAGAGTTTCTCCAGCCGCGCGTTTGGCTGGAGTAACGCGCGAAAGCGAGCATCGTGAACTTCAAAATCTTTCGGGTCCATCGTCGTTGTCTTCCCGTTACAGAATGAGGTTAGGCAATCAGCGCGCCGAGCGGCCTCCTGCCGCCACGACCACGAAGATAATCAGCAGGCCATATGCGATCGAGCGCACGCCCGCTCCGGCGCCCAGCGCATTGAACACGGCATTCGTGAGAAACAGGAACATCGAAGCGCCCCACACCCCTATGACCGTCGCGCGGCCGCCCGTTACCTGGGTACCGCCGATCACCACGACCGCGATCGAGATCAGCATGTACTCGACGCCCATGTCCAGTGTCGCGCCGCCCGAAACCGCCGCCAGCAGCACGCCGGTCAGCGCGGCAATGGCGCCGGACAACATGTAAACCTTGCACCGTGTCGCTTCCACGCGTACACCAGCTAGCCACGCGGCCCGCGGATTCTGGCCGACAGCGGACAGACCGCGACCGAACACAGTCAAGTGCAACAGAACGGCGATCGCGACCGACAGCACAAGCGCGATCAACGCGAGATGGGGAATGCCGAGCAAGCGTCCGTTGGCAAACGCCTCGAGAGCGGCCGGCGGCGCATTCATGCCCCGGCTTTGCGTGATCGCGACCGACTGGATGATGAAACTGGACGACAACGTCGCAATGATCGGCGGGATGCGAAGAACGCGGATCAACAGATAGTTCGCGAGGCCGACGGCAACACCGGCAGCCAGCGCAGCGGCAAATCCGGCGAAGATTCCAGCCGCGGCCATCACATGCACGCCGATCATGCCAGCGAGTGCGATGACAGACGGCACCGACAGGTCGATATTACCCGGCCCGGATGTGATGACCAGCATCTGCCCGAGACCGACCAGCACCATGAAAACGCCAAACACTAGCGCGGTGAGGACAACGTTACCGGCAATTGAAAGCCCGAATACGCTCGCCGTGACCATACCGACACCTATGGCCCCGACAAAGGACCAGGCCCACGGAGCGCGCAGATTCCGCAGACGCCCGCCCAGGGTGACCTGCGGCTCAGCGGCAGGCGATGCGGCAGACCGAAGAGGAGACGGTTGATTCATTTGCGCGCCCCGCTACGCTGCAGCAACACCCGCAGCGACAACACGGCAATCAGGATCGCGCCCTGCATGCCGACTTGCCAGTCCGGTGAAATGTTGAGAAAGGCGAGGAACGAGGCGGCCACCGTTAACGTGATCGAACCGAGCACAGCGCCCCAGACCGATACGCGGCCGCCGATAAACTCGCCGCCGCCCAGTATCACTGCGGCGATGGAAAGCAACGTGTATCGCAGCGCGAGGTTGGAATCGGCGGAAGTGGTGAGACCCAGCAACGACAGGCCCGACAACACGCCGAAGACGCCTGCCACGCCGTACAGGATGGCCCGGCTTTTCACCATCGACCAGCCAAAGCGGCTCATGGCACGCGGGTTACCGCCCGCGGCCCGCACCCGCACTCCCGCCGACGAACGCATCAGCAGCACATGCCCCACCAACGCGATCACGACCGACCACACGATGGGTGCGGCAACTAACGGCGTCTGAAATGTCATCAGCCCGCTAAGCCATTCAGGGCTCGTACCGCCCGGCGAAGGCAGCAGGAGCACCGCGAGTCCGGTCCAGACGAAAGACAGGCCCAGCGTCACCACGATCGAGGGAATCGACCGGTATTCGATCAGCGCACCGATCGCCGCATAGAGCAACACGCATGCGATCAGCGCGGCCACGCCAAGCCAGGGCGCGCGCACCAGCAACGTCGCGCCGATACATGCGGCCAGGCTGACGAATGACCCGATCGACAGATCGAGGTCGTTCACGGTAATGACGGCGAGCTGGGCGAGCGTGGCGAACACGATCGGCACAGCGAGGTTGAGCAGGAGCCCCAGGCCAAAGTAGCTGAAAGTGGCCGGCTGCAGAATGAAAATGGGCACCAGGATCACCACCAGCGAAAACACGGGTAAAAGTGCCCGCAAGCGAAGGTTGCGCATTGTCCCCATGGCTGGCGTCATGCAGCTTGCTCCTCAAAACTGGCGGCGAGAAGCGCCTCTTCGTTACATTCGTCCGCATACAGCACGCGCGTGACGCGGCCGGAGCGGAATACATAGGCACGATCGCAATAGGCGAGTTCGTCGTTTTCCGTGGTGTACCAGATGAAAGTGCGTCCATTCGAGGCTTCGCTGCGCACGAGCTCGTAGATGTCGCGCTTCGTGCCGATGTCGACACCGCGAGTCGGATCGTCCATCAGGATCAGGTCGGCGTCGGAAGCCAACGCACGCGCAAACAGTACCTTCTGCTGGTTCCCGCCGCTTAGCGAGAGGATGCCTGCGCTCGTCGCGGCACCGCGAATCCCGATCTTCGTGCGCCAATCCTGCACGAGCCCGCGTACGCCGGCGGCGTCCACCAGAAGGCGTCGCCTGCGCCCATTCGGCGAGCCGTAGAGCCAGCGGATAACAAGGTTCTCGCTAATCGACCAGAGCGGGAAGACACCATCGTCAGCGCGATCGCCGGCGACGAACGCCACCCGTTCCTTTGCGCCGCGGCGCGTCGAGCCTCGATAGATAGCGAGCAGCGCTTCGGTCTGACCTTGCCCCGCGAGGCCCGCGAAGCAAACGATTTCTCCGCGCGTCGCACTGATTGTCGAGCGTTTCGAGGTGGGCGGGCCAACGTGCCACGTGAAATCCCCGGCATTGCGCTGCAAGCGGCCCGTCGTCTTCGATTTGCTTTCAACCTCAACGTGCTGCCCCATCGCTCGAACAATGGCGTCCTGCTCCAGCGCTTCGCGCGGCAACACCGCAGCAGCCATGCCGTCGCGCATGACCAGCACTCGGTCCGCCACGCGCTCGATCTCTCCGAGCATGTGGCTGATCAGAATGCAGGTAGTGCCTCGTCCGGCTGCTGCGCGGATAAACACGAGCAGTTGCTCGGCGGTATGCGCGTCGAGACTGGAGGTCGGCTCGTCGAGGATGACCAGCTTGACCGGCGAAGTCACGACCGTGAAGCCGCGTGCGATCTCGACCATCTGACGTTGCGTCAACGTCAGATCCGCGACCAGTTCATGCCCCTTCAGGTTGTGGCCGGGAAAAATCGCGTCGAGCTGCTCGACCATCAATGCAGTCGCCTTCCTGCGCCACGCGCGTCCTTTGAGTTCGGGATGCAGGATGCACATGTTTTCCGCGATCGAAAGGTTCGCGCACAACGACAACTCCTGAAACACGCAGCGCACGCCGGCTTCTCGTGCCGCGTTGGCATCGTAGTGTTTGACCGGGTGACCGTCGACCGAGAGCATGCCGTGATCCGGCGCGTAGACGCCAGCCAGAATCGCCATCAGCGTGGACTTGCCCGCGCCGTTATGCCCGGCGACACCGACGCACTCCCCTCTTTCGAACGCAAAGTTGATGCCGCTCAGTGCCTTGACCTGCCCGAATGTCTTGCCGATGTCAGCCAGCCCAATCAATGCGTCGCCCGGCGTGCTGACCGATGATCCAGCTATTGAAGCCATCATGGTGTCTCTCTTCTTCCCGGCTGCTGCCAGCCGACGCGCCAATCTGGCATCGCCCGCTGGCAAAGCGGCTTACTTGGAGCCGACGATCTTGAGCACTTCGTCGCGTGTGTATTCCTTGTTGGCTAGCGCACCAGGTGGAGTTTTGGCCAGAACGGCATCGAGTTCATCTCCCTTTACTTCGAGCAGGGGCATGCGGATGTCGTGCGGCAGCTTCTTGCCCGCCAGCAGTTGTTGGGTCACCCAGAATGCGAAGGTCGATGCGCCCGGCGGAATTGTGACTGACAAGGTCTGATAGCCGCTCTTGCGTTGCTCGGCCCACCAGGCGAGTTCTTCCTGGCGATTGCCAAGAATGATGATCGGGACCGGACGTCCCGCTTCTGCGAACGCCTTCGCTGTGCCAAAGCCGTCGCCACCTTGCGTCACGACGCCGTCGATTTTAGGCAGTGTCGGTAAAACGCCCGCCACCTGCTTTTGCGCTACGGTCTGGGTCCAGTCGCCATGCACGGAGCCGACAACTTTCAGGCCGGGATACTTCTTCAACTCATCGACAATGCCCTGATGGATTTCGTCATCGACGGACACGCCGGCAAGTCCGCGGATCTCCAGCAAGTTGCCCTTGCCGTTGAGGCGTTTCGCCAAATAGTCGACCTGCATCGAGCCGAGTTGCCGGAAGTCGACCGTGATGCGGTATGCGCAGGGTTCAGTCGAAATGCCGTCGAACGACACCACGGTCACGCCAACGGCACATGCCTGCTTGATCACGCCGTTGAGCGCAGTGGGCGAAACAGCGTCCACCGCGATGCCCTTGAAGCCCTGAAGGATCAGGTTCTGTAATTGCTGAACCTGCTCGGTCGCCTGATTTTCCGCGGTCGTGAAGGTCGGCGCGGACGCGACCACCTTCTGCTTGACAGCGTCGTCAGCAACATCCGACCAGCTCTTCAGCATCGATTGCCGCCAACTGTTGCCCGCGTAATTGTTCGAGAGAGCGACTTTCACTGACGATGTGTTTCCGGTCGCCATCTGCGCACTGGCTGGGCTGGCTACGCTGACGCACACCATGACGGCAAAAATGCCGCAGGCCACTTTTGATCTCACGTGCTGTCTCCGTTTTGGTATTTGAAAGAATCAGATCTGGGCGCTGGGATCAGGTAGGTACCGCAAACTACCCTGCTATCCGGAAGAGTCTAGTGTGATGGAGGTTTGTTATCCAATTGCGTATTACTCTCGACCGATTCCCGTTAGTTATTGGTTCAACAACGTAAACCCTGATGGGAAGCAAACACGAGTCAGGTGACAGCATGTATTTCGCGGCG
>Ga0185299_10004630_pt1 | contig 16421 bp, 15 predicted proteins | sample PaiPotPPA55metaG_FD_128002 | JGI IMG/M metagenome (GOLD analysis project Ga0185299, IMG submission 128002) | Iron sulfur acid spring bacterial and archeal communities from Banff, Canada, to study Microbial Dark Matter (Phase II) - Paint Pots PPA... ...
CGGGTGGGGGGCTGGGGTCTATTCACCTCCCCGCTCGCCGGGGAGGTCGGCGCGGAGCGCCGGGTGGGGGGCTGGAGTCTATTCACCTCCCCGCTCGCCGGGGAGGTCGGCGCGGAGCGCCGGGTGGGGGGCTGGGGTCTATTCACCTCCCCGCCCGCCGGGGAGGTCGGCGCGGAGCGCCGGGTGGGGGGCTGGGGTCTGTTCACCTCCCCGCTCGCCGGGGAGGTCGGTGCGAAGCGCCGGGCGGGGGAATACCCTCTGGCGACTTGGCCTAGATATTGACACCAGATACATCGGCATGATATATCTGTACGCGATATGGAGCTCGGCCCGACGGCCTACGTCATCCTCGGCATCCTCAACCTAGGTCCACACTCGGGCTACGACATCAAGCAGCTCGCCGATGTGTCGACCCGACACTTCTGGGCGACCAGCTACGGACAGATCTACCCCGAGCTCAAGCGCCTGTCGGAGTCGGGCCTGATCAAGTCCGAGGACGCCTCGAAGGGCACCCGCCAGCGCACGCTCTACCACCTGACCGCGAAGGGCAAGCAGACGCTGCGCACCTGGGTGACCAACCCGGCGATCCAGAGCCTCGAGATCCGCGACGAGATGCTCTTGAAGCTCTTTTTCGCCGACGCGATGTCGCCCAAAGAGACGGTGCGCCACCTCGAAGCGATGAAGCGCCGCCACCAGGACGTCGCGAGCGGGCTCCGCGCGCACGAGCCGATGGCCGCAACCTCGCCGCATCGCATGCACCGCGAGGTCATGAAATTCGGAATCGCGTTCCACGACTGGAGCGCGGATTGGTTTGGAAAGCTGGCAAAGGACCTGGAGACAGGCAAGGAGACAAAGAAGTGATTTTCGAAGGGCTGGGGCGGTTGATCAACCGGGCGCCGTGGGTGATCGTCGGAGTGGCGATCGCGTTCGCAGCGATCGGCGGAATTTTCGGCGGCCCGGTGGCAAAGTCGCTACAGGTAGGAGGTTTCCAGGACCCGAGCTCGCAATCGACCGTGGCCGTCAACCGCCTGCAAAGCGCGAGCGGGGTTCGATCCGACGGCGGACTCGTCGCGCTGGTCAAGACGCCCGACGGTGCCACGTCTCCCGCCGGCATGGCGGAGGTGACCAAGGTCACCGGCACGATGAGCGGCGACCCGGACATGGCGCAGGTCGTGACCTACTACCAGACGCACGACCCGTCGATGGTCGCGAGCGACGGCAGCAGCACGATCGTGGTCGGGTTCTGGAAGCCGATCAGCGACCAGGAGGCCGTCAACGGCGCGACCCGGCTCGCTGACGATCTGAAGAACAACTCCAACGTCAAGTTCGGCGGGTTCGCCGCGATCAACCACCAGCTGAACATCCTCATCACCGGCGACCTGGCACGCGCCGAGCTGCTGGCGTTCCCGGTCCTCTTCCTTCTATCTCTATGGGTCTTCCGCGGAGTGATCGCGGCGCTGCTCCCGCCGCTGGTGGGCGGCATCGTGATCCTGGGCTCCTTCCTCTTCTTGAGGGGAGTGGCGGAGGTGCACCCGGTCTCGATCTTCGCGCTGAACCTGGCGACCGGCATGGGCCTGGGCCTGGCGATTGACGCCTCCCTATTCATGGTGTCGCGCTACCGCGAGGAGATGGCCAACGGCCTGTCGCCGGACAAAGCAATCGGCGTGACGATGCGGACGGCCGGTCGCACGGTGTTCTTCAGCGCGCTGACAGTGGCCGCGGCGGCCGCCTCGCTGACCGTGTTCAAGATCAACTTCCTGTGGTCGATGGGCGTGGCGGGCGTCATCGTCGCGCTGACCGCCGGCGCCATGGCGCTGACAGTCCTGCCGGCCGTGCTGCGACTACTGGGCCCCCGAGTGAACATGCTGGCGCCAAAACGGTGGCAGCAGTCGGCAATGGCCGCGGCCGGAACCACGGGCTTCTGGTACCGGTTCTCGCACTTCGTCATGCGCCGGGCGCTGCCGCTGGCGGTTCTCAGCGCGGCCCTGCTGATCGCGCTGGGCTTGCCGTTCGCAGGCATCAAGTTCAACTCGGTTGACGAGACGGACCTGCCGGCGAGCAGCGACGCGCGGATCGTCCACGACACGCTGGTCCGCGACTACGGAGCGCCGACGGGCGCGACCGTGACGATCGTGGCCGAAGCGCCGGCCTCAGACGCCGCGGATGTGCAATCGCTCGCCAACAGCCTGAGCTCCCTGGGCGGTGTCGACCGCGTAACGACGCCGCAGCCGGTAGGCACCGATACGTGGAAATTCGACCTGCAGACCAAGCTGGGCACGTTCGACCCGGCCGCACAGCAGCTGGTGCGGGACGTGCGAGCGCAATCGGCGCCGTTCCCGGTCTTGGTGAGCGGCCAGGCAGCCGCGTTCGTGGACCTGGAGCAGTCGCTGGCCTCGGGCCTGCCGCTGGCAATCGCGATAGTCGTAGTCGCGACGGTGCTCATCCTGTTCTTCATGACGGGATCGGTCGTGCTGCCGATCAAGGCCGTCCTGATGAACCTGCTGACGCTGAGCGCGGCGTTCGGCGTGCTGGTCCTGGTGTTCCAGGACGGGCGATTCGAGAACCTGCTGCAGTACACAAGCCAGGGAGCCCTGGAATCAACGCAGCCGGTGCTGCTGTTCGCGATCGTGTTCGGCCTCTCCACCGACTACGGCGTCTATCTACTGACGCGAATCAAAGAAGCCCACGACGCCGGCCTGCCGAACTCGGAAGCGGTGGCGACGGGCCTGCAGCGCACGGGCCGCATCATCACCGCCGCAGCCCTCCTCTTCTGCGTAGCGATCGGCGCGTTCGCAACGTCGCAGATCATCTTCATCAAGGAGCTGGGAATCGGCATCGCGGCCGGCGTACTGGTCGACGCGACGGTGGTCAGAGCGTTCCTGGTCCCATCGCTGATGGCGCTCCTAGGCAACTGGAACTGGTGGGCGCCGCGCCCCCTGCAGTGGCTGTACCACCGAGCCGGCCTAAGCGAAGGAGCTCCCAAACCCGTTCCGAGCTAGTCACCGGGGCTTCTGCGATTATTCCTAATACGTTTCGATTATTGCGAATAGCATCGGATTTGTGTTACGATCCAACTCGGCTGACTCGCCAGTCGGCGCACGGAGATACTAGGAGCAAGGCATCATGGAAAACGATAAAGAGGTGTCGGACCAGCCTCGTCCAAGCGACTTTGCGTTCATTCCCCAGCCAGGTGATCTCGCTGAGCTGCGGCGGCTCGAGGAGAGCATGGATGGCCAGAGCTTGGCCCTCAAGGTAGGCGATGGGGATGCGCGTGGGCTTCCGCCTTTGGTCGAGGCTGCGTTGGTGAGAATCCTCGCCTTTCTCTCTGCGAATCGTGCGGTCACGATTCAGGCCCATGACCAGCTGCTCACGACGCAGGAGGCCGCGGACATCCTGAAGGTGTCGAGACCATTTGTAGTGGGACTGCTCGACCGGGGCGACCTGCAATCTGGCCCCAGCGCAGGTACCCACCGTCGCGTTTACCTAAAAGAGGTCGTCGACTTCCAGCGGCGATTGGGGAAGACGACGCCGCGGCCCGCGCCGGCACACAGTGAATACGAGGCGACCGTCGTCGATGCCCCATCTGTCGCCGTCGACGCTCCCGTCACCCGATACATGACGATGGAGGCCGGCGACTAGATTCGACAATTAGAGTTGCCGGATCTGCGACTCGATGTCGCTGATTTCAAGTTGCAACGGCTGGTTCAGGTCGCGAATGGCTTGATTCAAGTCCTGGAGCACCCTGAGAAAGTTGCTGCCCGGAGTGGCGACCAGTTCTGCAAGAGCATCCTCAGCCAGCGTGTAAAGAGACACGATGTCCGAGTATCCGAGGCGGTCAAGCTCGAACCGGTTCTCTACCAAACGCGCCTCTGCCACTCCGCGCCAATAGTCGAACCGCGCCAGGTCGCTATCGGCGACGTAGCGACCCGCTTGCGCCAGCGCAGCGCCTGCTTGGCCTAGGGCAAGCAGGACCTTCAAACGGAGCTCGAGACTCTTGTTCGCCTGTCCTCGGCTTCTGGCTTCCTTCGCCATCTGCAGGTCATGCTCCCACAGCTGTTTGGTTCGCTGAATCTGCATTTCATTGTCTCGTTCAAGCTGAGCTTTCTGCTCGGCTAGGGCGTTCTCGTGCTGCCTGTCGAGCTCCTTTTCCTTCTCTACAAGGGCGTTCTCGTGCTGCCCATCAAGGAGCTTTTTCTGCGCGACAAGGGCGTCTCGATGCTGACGCCCCGCAACCATCCAGGCCGCCAAGGCGCCGAGTAGCGCCGTGATCAAGGCGGCGCCAATCGTCGTTGTGGGGTCGCTCACAGCGCGAAGGATGGCAGGAGTCGATCGAAACAACAACGGAGTTTTGCGCCAGCCGGCGGCGTGAATTTGGGCGGTTCGAGTAACTGCTGCAGAACACGAGCCAGGGAGCGCTGGAACAAACGCAGCCGGTGCTGCTGTTCGCGATCGTGTTCGGCCTCTCCACCGACTACGGCGTCTAATTGCTGACCAGGATCAAAGAAGCCCACAACGCCGGCCTGCCGAACTCGGAAGCGGTGGCGACGGGCCTGCAGCGAACAGGCCCCATCATCACCGCCGCAGCCTTGCTCTTCTGCATAGCGATCGGCGCGTTCGCAACGTCGCAGATCATCTTCATCAAGGAGCTCGGAATCGGCATCGCGGCGGGCGTCCTAGTGGACGCGACGGTAGTCAGAGCGTTCCTGGTCCCATCCCTGATGGCGCTGCTAGGCAACTGGAACTGGTGGGCGCCGCGTCCGCTGCAGTGGCTATACCACCGAGCCGGCCTGGCGAAGGAGTCCCAACAGTCGCGGCTTAGACGATTGCGCTGGAGTGGCCCAGATGCCATGGTTGCGCGATGCCGAGGCGCCAGAAAGCTCTCCCGCCGCCGACCAACTGGAAGCGGCTCACGATCGCTACGTTCGGCATCTGCTTGGGCCTCGCGGTGTTCGTGCTCATCTTGTGCGAGATCATCGCTCCGGCGGTTGCCAGCGCGTCGCGCCCGGCGCCGTCGGGCTTCAATTACGGCGTCGCGTTTGGCGCGAATTTCTTCCGCCCGTTCGGCTGGATAGTCGCCGCCGGCCTGGTTATCCTGGCGCCGATCACCCTGCTGGCCCGAGCCGCTGACGATCTGGGCGATCGCTTGAGGGATTGGGTCCGCGGCGGGAGATCTAACCCGTAGCCGCTAGATGAACTTGACCTTGCGCGCCTTGGCCCTCTCGGCCTCGACGTGCTTCTGTTCCTGGCCGGCGGACTCAGCCCGACCTCGAATCCGTGCCTCGCGCTCAGTCTCAAAGCGCAGAGTCCGGTCATTGGCGAACTTGATCGCGTCCTGGGTCAGCGTCTTGCAGTACTCGATGAAGCCGTCCACGTCAATGCCCCGAAAGACAATGGTCCGCTCCGAGAAATGCGAAAACGCCTCCGTCTTGACCTTCGCGCCAGCAGCGGTTCCGGAGTCGGCCCAGTATTCCCGAAACGCCTCCATCCACTGCTCAGAGGGGTCGTCGCTGAGCTTCACAAGGACATGCCCAAGCTCATCAACATCCAGGCCTTCCGCCGCAACCGAAGTACTCATGCTGCCCGGCATCCTAGCTCATGGCCTCGATCCGAGAGCCGGCCTAAACTCGTCGGCAAACCATGAGGAATCTGGATCAGGAGTGCTTGCGACGTTTTGGGCAAGCCGATCTTGGGTCTACAGAAGCACCAAGGCGACCGGCGGGTTAGCCTAATGCCAGCGTGCAGCACAATCCTCCCTGGAGTGTTGAGGAATTGACGCTCGCCTTGGACCTGTACCTACGCCGCGGTTTGGTCGCCCAATCCGATCCTGAGTTAGTCGAACTGAGCGAGCTCTTGAACGCTCTCCACGGCCACGGCCCTGTACCCGATGCTGTCAGGTACCGGAACGCGAATGCCGTTCACATGAAGCTGGGCAATTTCCGCGCACAAGACCAGCCGGGACAGGGCCTCCGGCACGGCAATCGACTCGAACCTCTCGTCTGGAAACGGTTCGCGACTGACCGCAAGCTGCTCGCCTCGGAAGTCGCTCGTATCAGACGGTCTGTGGTCTAGGGCCTTACCCGGCGGCACCCGCCCCAACGAGATCGCTGGGCGTACGTTTGACGGAAATCTGTGGCTAAGTCGTATGTGCCGTGGCCGTCTTCACCACATGTGCGGTCGGTCATGCAAGCCAATCGCAAGGCGCACTCCGGCCCAGAATTGAAGCTCAGGTCCGCGATCCATGGACTTGGCCTTCGGTTCCGAGCGGTCTCACGGCCGGCCGGCCTGCGCGTCGTCGTTGACATCCTGTTTCCCCGCTCAAAAGTGGCGGTGTTCGTCGACGGTTGCTACTGGCACGGCTGCCCTAGCCATGGGACGACTCCCAAGACTAATCCCGGGTACTGGATCCCCAAGATCGAGCGCACCCGACGACGCGACCAGTTAAACGACGAGGTGCTACGTCAGGCAGGCTGGGAGCCTATCCACGTCTGGGAGCACGAGTCGGTTGATGGGGCAGCACAGCGAATAGCGGCAACCGTAAGGATGAGGTCGACTCACAAGACTGATCGCAGTTCAAGTTCTGGTGTAGTGGAATAACCTATTCACAACGAATTCTCTTGACCCGAACGTTCGTTCGGGCTATCCTCTGCAGAAACGCCCGGTCAGTTCATCTAAGGGGTCCGTCAGACAAGTTTTGAAGTTCATCGATCTCTTCGCGGGCCTTGGCGGCTTCCACCTCGCGCTCGAAGCACTTGGCCACAACTGCGTTTTCGCGTCTGAGGTGGACGACGAGTTGCGTAGGCTGTACGTTCGAAACTTTCCCGGCGCGGCGGAGTATGTCGTTGGTGATATTCGAGCTCACCACCGCAAAGTCCCGCCGCACGACATTCTCTGCGCGGGCTTCCCTTGTCAGCCATTTTCTAAGTCGGGATTCCAAGACGGCCAGTTCGACACCCGGGGAACGCTGTTCCACGACATCATCGCCATCCTGAAAGACCACAAGCCCACTTATGTCCTCCTGGAGAATGTCGGAAACTTCGAGCAGCATGATGCTGGTCGCACATGGGCCGTCGCCAAGGGAAGGCTTCAGCGGCTCGGCTACTCGGTTGTGGCTACTGAGCACGTTAAGAGCGGAGGCGGTGGGCTCCTCTCGCCACATCACCTTGGCTTTCCGCAGACCCGCGAGCGTTTCTATGCAGTCTGCAAACGTGGGCCGCTCTCGGGTGAGGTCATGCCGTTCGCTGATCGGAAGCGGATCACTGATGTCCGTCCGTACCTTCAGACAACTTCAGACCTAACCGATTCGGACCGATCTGAGACAAGATTGAGCGCACTACAAAGAGAATGCATCGAACATTGGAATCGCCTCCATCGCGCACTCTCAAATCGGCAGGAGTTTCCCTCCTTTCCTTTGTGGAGCGATGAATTTGCAGCGCGCTACTCATACGACCACCCAACGCCTTTCACGGCGCGAAAGGACCTGCTTCTGAGGTGGACGAAAACGTCGGGAGGCCGGAGCGAAATGACTCGCAGGGAGTTGATCGATCGACTCCCCAGCTACGCCCGAGACGAGGTCAGCCGGTTCCCACACTGGAAGGTTCGGTTCATTGAGCAAAATCGCGCCTGGTACAAAACTCACAGAGCTACTTTCCCGGCGGATTGGCTGGTCGGTGTTCGCGACTTTCCGGCCTCCCTGCGCAAGATGGAGTGGAATTGCCAAGGCGAAGATCGCAACCTATGGAGCCACGTAATGCAATTTCGCCCGTCGGGCCTTCGAGTCAAGCGGATGCGTAGCATCCCGGCGTTAGTAGCCCTCACCACCACGCAAATCCCAATCATCGGGCCCCTACGCAGATCTATTACGCGAGTCGAAGCGCTGCGGTTCCAAGGCTTCCCCGACCGTCACGAGCTTCCCGAGGCCAGAGATGCTGCTTTTCGCGCAATTGGAAACGCCGTACATGTCGATGTTGCACGATCGATTGCAGCCAGGCTTCTTGGCCAGCAAGCACCAGCCCTGAGAGTGCGCGTCTCGGACGGGGAGGCCATTGCCGCGATTTCACTAGACAGCCTCACCGAAGGAGTGCCCGCATGAACGCAACCGCTGACGGCACGCTCAGATCGATCGGCCCGATTGCGTCGTCGATCGCAGAGTCGCTTCAGATCCCTGATTTGAGCGCATCCGATCCCATGTCCTTTTGGAAGGACATCGCCACGGCACTCACCCAAACATATGAAGGTGACACCGCTTCTGAAATCGCGAAGTGGTTGCTTTTTGACAAGTTCGACCGCGAATGGGACCCAGATGAGGCTGTCGACGAAGAGAGTGGTCTGCCCTCAATAACGGCGTATGAAGAGGTTCTCGACATCGCCAATCGGCTGCAACAGCCAGGGCCGGACGACCAGGAGCTCCCCGAAAACGTGATCGCCCTGGACGATGAGGAGGAAGCTGGGTCCGATGCGCTTGCTGAGTTGTCTGAAGACATCGGATTTCTCCCAGTCGACCTTGGACTTGAAACAGTCTTGTCTCGCATCAATCGCGGCAATTTGGTTATTAGCCCTGAATGGCAGCGAAGCTATGTCTGGAAGTCAAAGCGCAAGAAGAGATTCATTGAGTCGCTATTAATCCACCTTCCGATTCCCTCAATCCTTACTTGGCTAGACACTAAATCTCAAATCGAATACGTCATCGATGGGCGGCAGCGTCTGGAGACACTGGTTAGGTTCTGCAGCACGCGAGAAGAACTGGAACGACTCCAGATCGGCGAAAAGCCTTTCAAGACCTTCACCTCGAAGGAGCCTCTGTTTGCGCCCGGACGTCAACTGAGCGAGGTAGCGAACAGACGCTTTGATCAATTCCCGCAGCGCTGGAAGGATCGAATCTACGGACAAACCTTCAGAATTATTCGATTCGACCGGCTGACCAGAGGCCAGCTTTACCAAGTATTCGAGCGATATAACACTGGAGGAGTCCAGCTCCAGGCTCAAGAGATACGGAATGCCGTCTACCAGAACTCTCCCCTCCACAAACACCTCTGGAACCTAGCTCGCGAGTATGCAGACCCCAAACCTGTCCCTGATGCTGACATAGATCGCGTGGCAAGTGATCTGCGCGCAAGGATGGACAGGAAAGTGGATCGCTATGGCGTCTATTCGTTCCTTGGCAGGGTCATGGCGTTTACCTACTTTCAGGCAGGGCGAAAACCACCACAGCGAGCATTCCAGCCCAACTACACGGCCACTGTCGCCTCGGCTACGAACGACTTCATGGAGGACTACGAACACCTCGAATGGGACGAGCTCCGCGGTAAATGGATTCGGATGTACGAGAAGACAATTGAGTGGTACACCAACGATCTGGCGCTCGTGCGTCCGACCGCTAGCAAGGTCCCATTTCACGCTTTCCTGGCAACTGTTCAACTGGCGACTACCCCACATCTGCTCGCGCATATTGATGCCAACCAAGTGGCCGAGGCGGCAGTAATCGCCGCGATCCGAAGCTCGTGGCGCGACTTCGCATTCAAAGAGCCCGATCCCGATCAACCAGGGCGAATCGGAATCGTCTTTGAGAAGCAGAACTCCACGCTTTTCTGGAGCGCTCAGCGCCGCTGGCTCCAACTGCTTCGTGATCAACTCGGGCTCTGAGCTTCAGACACGTCTGGCTAACAAATGAGGGCTCTCCTATACGACAAGTCGCTCGCGCAGCCAGCCGGGCAACGCGTCGCGAGACTCGGTGACTGGTGGGCTCGCTACATTCGCCAGTTGAAGCGAACTCGCACCGGTCTGCGGGACGAGTCGCCCCAGTTGACGGAACTGGCTCAATCAGTTCAAGAAACCATCGCCATCCTCCCGGATCCGATGGAATGGGGAGGGAATCCTTCTCCGTTCAAAGGACTAATCGTAGGTTCGGTGCAAAGCGGCAAGACCGCCAACATGATTGGTTTAACCGCTGCCGCCATCGATCAGGGATACCGCATAGTCGTCGTGCTGGCCGGACGGACCGAAGACTTACGAAGACAGACTAGTCTCAGATTCAATCGAGATCTCATGGGCCGATCCGACGAGATTCCCGGGTCGGGGGGACTTACGACTCTAGGAACTCCAGTTGGACCAGGTCCACTCGGTGGATTCTCGCTGCCCTATGCCGCGGACGCAGCAGATTACAGCCCCTTGTTGACCGGCATGACACAGGCGTTGTCACGCGGCGAACCATGCGTCTTAGTGCTAAAGAAGTGGCCCAAATCGTTGAGTCACGTTGGGTCAAGAGTTCTCAGACCGCTGTATGACCAACTCGGACTTGGTGCTCTTCCGATGCTTGTCCTCGATGACGAGTGCGACGATGGGTCCGTGCCTGGTGGTGGAGAGCCAAAGGACATACCCGAGCTCATTACAAGGCTGTGGCGGCGACCCCCACGGGAAACACCTCACGTCGCTTACGTCGGGTACACAGCAACTGCAGCAGCTTCGCTGCTTCAAGATCCTGACCTTGAACTTTATCCTTCTCACTTCGCCCAGCTGCTTCGGTACCCGAGTCACGCTGACTCCTCACTGACTTATGCAGTTGCGAATGCAGATGACCGATACACAGGCTCATTCGTGTTCTACGAGCAATTTGGAGATGTACCAACCGTTGAAGACAACTTTCTAGTTTGTCCGCTAGTGACCGAGGATGAGGTGGACGATTCTCCGGACAAGAGTGACAGCCTCTTGGAGGCCGTCATCGCATTTTTCGTCGCCGGAGCCTATCGCCTAGCGCTCAATCCAGCCGCGAGGTTCGATGACCCCGAGCGCCTGCCCCCGACACACACAATGATCATTCAAGCCTCCAGCTCGCAAATTGACCATAAGAGGTTCGCGTACGCGATCCGCGATCGGTTTTTCGGGGAAGATGCTTCCGACGGGGTAGTGCGGTTCCGGTGGGAGCAAGTTGGTCCCCTGTTTGCCGCAGACGAAGGTAGATGGCACGCCTGGTATGCGAGCTTCGAAACCACGAGAAAGAGGATCGAGAGAGAGGCTCCGCATCGGCCGAACCTCCCAAATCCTCCGGTCGGCTGGGAACACGTGAAAGGTCGCCTCGCTGAAGCAGTTAACAACGTGAAGCTTCGGGTCGTGAACTCGGAGGTGGAGATAGGAACTTCATTGAGTTTCGCGCCTCCGCTGGGCATCGATGGCCGACGGGCATTGCCACAGGACATCTTTACTATCGCTGTCGGAGGAGGAATTCTGTCCCGAGGTCTCACGATCGAAGGACTATGCATCTCCTACTACACCCGCGAAGTTGATCGTCCGCTCGAAGACGCCACAATGCAAATGAGTCGCTGGCTCGGCTACCGCGGCGAGCATTTAGAGTACTGTCGCCTCTTTACCACCGAGTCAGGCTACCGTCGGCTTAAGGCGTTTCACGAGAACGATCAGCAGCATCGCGCTCGACTGGCACTGCTGATGGAGAATCGCGAACAGGTAGACAAGGCGCGCATCGCTCTGAGAACACTTCCAACGGCGCTTTTGACCGCGAAGATCGGTATCGGCCGGAGGCACGACATTGCATTTAGCCCATATACACACGTATTCAGTACGGTTGAGGTAGGAGAGTTGGCACTTGTGAACCAGGAGCTCGCATTTGCCCTGGTACAGCAGATCGCTTCACGAGGTGGCAAAGAGATCAAGGTGGGAGGAGGGCATCACCGCGGCATGGTCTCTGGTCGTTGGTCGGCGGGCGAAGTTGCAGACGTGCTGGACGCCTGGTCCCTAAGCAGCCACAACCCCGATCCAGCCGATTATCCCCACGCCGAGTACCACCGACCCGCAGACACGCGGCGGCCAATCTCGCGCAGCAACGATCCTCGAAATGACCCATACCTCCTCGCCGCATACTTGCGCTGGTGGGCTGCCAATCCGGCCGACTCACCGCCGCCTTTGTTCAACGTCGGCGTCACTTACGGATTGCTCACGGGCAAAACGCATCCATTCACATTCTCACTTCTCAACCGAACGATTACAGAAGAGGGGGTACTAGGAGGAGGTTGGGGAGGCGACGACAAGACAATTGATGGTCCGCCTCCAGAGTTGATAGACAGTGCAGGCGACCGAAAAGTGGGCGCAGAAGGACTCTTGCTGCTCCATGTCATTCACGCTGAAGCCACGGGCCGGAGTGGTAAGGGACATCCGCGAGGCTCGCATACGATTTCATTCGGCATCGCTGTCCCGGCAGGGGGCCAGCCTTTCTCAGTTGTTGTGAACTATGACCGCAGATAATGCAGCCGCGGCCCCGACCGTAGCCTCAATCACTGAACAAATTGTGGCGGCGAATCCTCCGCACGGAAACGAGTGGAATTTGCGAACCGTAGTCGAGCAGCGACTCCACATCAGTCGCACAGCTACGGACCAACCCGTGATCTTCATCGAAGGCCCCGACGGTTCATTTGGCAACTACGGCCGATTTCCTGGGGCACGACCCGTAAGAGCAACCGACATGGACACTGGGCGGGAGTTTGAAAGTCTCCAGTTGCTAGCGCCAGCCGAATCGCTCGGTGGCGCCAAGGCTCTCGCTCTAATTGTCTATGAGATGGCGTTATTCCTGGGCACCAGCCCCAATGCGAGCAATGAGGAGTTGATTCTCGCCGTCCGTTGGATCTTGGGATTGCTGGGGACTGATCGGGACGTCCTAACGCTTCGGGCACAGTTGGGCCTCGCTGGCGAGTGCCGACTACTACGTGAGCTCCTCGAGTTGGGATTTAAGGAAGGGGTGGGGGCTGCGACAGTATTGGAGCGCTGGGTCGACGCTGAGCGTGACTTCGCGGCTCAAGGAATCAGCATCGAGGTCAAGACGACGGCCCAGAACTCACGCATGCATCACATTGACTCAATTGGTCAACTGGAACCGTCCGCGGTCGGCGAGACCGTGTACTTGTACTCGATGGGCATTAAGGCTGAGTTCCTCCACGATCGCAAGCTAACCTCATACGTCGACGACGTATCTCGCGCTCTCCTAACCCCAAATGGACACGCTGATCCTCAGGCTCGTGCACGGTTCTTTGAAAAGCTCGGGGCGCGCGGCTATCTGGAGGAGCACCGTCCCTTGTACGAGGTGGGACCTGGGCTAATGATTAACTCCGCCCTGCCGGCACGCTTGTTCCGAGCAAGTGACTTGGACTATCTGCGGCTGGGAAGCTTCAAGAACGACGTCCTGCCATCAATGGTTCGCAATGTCGGCTACGACCTCGAACTCCCTGACGGACTGGCACAGAACGTGAATGAGCAGGCGGCATTCACCGATCTCATTTCGTTCGACCCCATTTGACCGAGGCGGCCGGTTACCAACTTCCTGACATCGGGTTACTCGTCGTCATCTGGCGAAACAAGGCAATTGCGCATCCGACTCGACGCAACGGGTAAAGTCAGTTACGTCTGCGAGCCGCCCCAAGATCGATGGAACCCTGATCCATCCAGCGCATAACGAGGCTGGCCTGTCGTCTTCTCGACTGAGACATCAGAAGAGAGTCAACCCGTCCCAGATCGCGAATTAGCTGGGCCACTCGCTGGCGCTCGGCAACTGGATCTGGCGGCGTCTGAACATTCTTGGCCGAATGTGCAGTCATTCCCCGGGCAGTACCGAAGCTGTTCATGTTAGCCAGCCAAGTCGCCGAGAGATCCCCTTCATGAACACCGAGAGGTAGGAGAATGCGAAGGACATTCCTCTCTTTGATTCCGTTGTTCCTGGTCAATGAGGTTAGGTAACGATCGCGGGCCTTTGTGACGCGGTCCTGTATTGATAGCGATGTCCATTGGTTCGGAAGTTCTTCATGAGTCTCATGAAGCAAGAGATGCGCTACGCACGATCGAGGTTCACCATCGTTGATCCAACCAGAAACCGTGAAATTGGCGACATCCTTCGCGGAATCCTCAAGGTACGCCTCTATTTCTGCGTGAGACAGAAGTTGGAAAGCCCGAGTCTGGTCATATTCAACATCCGTGTAGGCACCTGTCGGGCTCGTCAACGGAAGCAGGCGTCCAATTTGCCTGATTCGCTTCTTCAGATCTTTGAGCCTCGCAGACTGTGCCACTAACCGTTCCGACTGATGACAGGTTAGCTACGGAAGATCCGGTACCGCGACCGCAACGGGCAACACGTCCTGAAGGGCCACTCCCCACCTTTCAACTCTCAGCCGGGTAGCGTCGACACTCTTCGTTGTCGTCTGGAGCGAGCGGAGAAAAGCCCCGTCCTCAGTGCATAGTGTCCGAAACGCTTCGAGCACCGCCTCCGGATTATCTCTGGCCGCCATAGCCACAACCGGGTCTTTGAAGTAGGAAACCATAACGTCAAAGACTGCACGATTAAACCGCCGCTCGAACTTGCCGTTTGTATACGTGGCGAAGGCGACCTCATCAAATATCAAAAGCGTCGTCTCGATTGCAGCAACACAAGCCGCCGCCCGGGCACGAATCGCCCCCTCTTCGTTTGGCCACCGAGTATTGAGGCTCTCAACAGTACCGTCCATGAATTGCTTCAGGTTTCCGCTGTATTCGCCAAGAAAGTAGTCGTATGCAAAAAAGCGGAGCAGCACCTCGACGTCCCGCATCCTGAAGTCGGGTTGCTCGATATGAAGGGCTCGCTGCAGAGGAACGCAATCAATTGAGAACTCGTCCAGAAAATCGGCAAATGGGCCGGGATGCAGCGCTTGTCGCAACTCCTGGGGCGACAGAGGCACTGTTTCCGAATTGAGCCTTAGGAAAACAAGGTATAGGAACGCCTCGGTTGGCCAACTGCGGACCACGGCGGTGCGGATTGTTCGGTTCTGGAACTCGGCCAGGTCGCCGGCGAGCTTCGGATCCTTCTCGATGTCACTAAGGCTGAGTCCATTCAGATCCGGTCGGAGGACTAGTTTCTCAAGCTTCAGCGCCGGCGCTGGCGCGCCGTCGGGGCCAACGGCTAACCCGGCAAACTGCAAGAGGGTGAGAAGGCGTTGCTTGCCGTCGAGCACCAAGAACCGCCCCCGAGCCGAAGGCCGCTCAGCAAGAACAATTTGGGGAACCGGCAACCCTACAAAAAGAGACTCGATGAACCGAGACTTGCGAACCGGAGTCCACGCGTCTCTACGTTGGAACCGCGGGCTGAGTTCGATATTTCCCTTTCGGAGCTGACTAAGAATGGTCTCTGTCGTCCAATCGGTACCCGTGACGACAGCCGAGCCAAGCTTGTCGGCGGCGGCAGCCCCTACATCTGATTCGTCTTCAGCACTTGGGTCCGCCAGTTCAGATTCAGTTACTGCCATCGTGAGCTCCATTGCAGGTGGGGCCTACTTGCGATTTCATGCGAGCCGCCACCTACTCGTCGGCTGGGTCAATTGTGCTCATTAATTCGATCTGAAGGGACTCTACTCAGTCTATTCGGGACCGCAACTCGATTTTGGGTCGATTTCGAGGTCGGCAGCGATGCCACTGTGACCTATGAAGGACATTTCGCGGCTCAGGCGCTTCGCGAAGGGCGCCCAGCACGTAGAGATGGCTCGACGCCTCCCCGCGCTTACCCTCATGCAGTCGGATGAGGATCCAAGACCGTTGGGGTGCGAGGAGGCTGAGTGAAGTCGAACGCTTGGGTAATGTCTCCGAGCGCCGGCACTGTCTCACGAACCAATGGGCGGGGGTCTGGGCGGCCGTCTGTTTTGGGGTCCAGGCGTTGCCCGCCTAAGAAGTCGTCCTCGATGAACTTCACGTAAGCGTCGAAGCTCAGGGTCTGGTGGTCGATGTAGCCCCACTTCGCGTACGGGCTGATGACGAGTCCTGGCACTCGCAGGCCGTAGCCGTTCTGATCCACGACTGGCGGGACCACGTGGTCGTAGAAGCCGCCCCAGTCGTCCCATGCCAGGAAGATTGCGGTTGAGTTCCAGTCGCTGCTGTTCATGATCGCGTTGATCAGCGTTGTCACGTAGGTTTGGCCTTCGCTCACCAGGCCCGGCGGGTGCTCGCTCACCTTGCCGTTAGGCACCACCCATGAGACCGCCGGCAGGTGGCCGCTCTTTGCGTCCGTGTAGAAGTTGCCGATCGTCTGGATGTTGCCCAGCTGTCCGTCCTGCTTCACCGTGGTGAACCAAGGGAGCGGGTTCCAGATCTCTGGCGTCCCCACCGTTTGCGGCAGCGCCGCGCATGTGGCCTGGTCGTCTTCGCAGTCCGGCTGCGTGCCCTGGGCGACGTAGTACTTCCAGCTGACGCTGTTCTTGTACATCAGGTAGGTGAGGTCCGTCCACGCGTACTTTGCGTTCGCTCCCTGGCCTGGGTTTTGCAGCGCGTTCACGCAGCTCATGGGGTCGCTCGCCGAGCTGCATTTCGCCGACCACTCCGAAACCATGAATAAATGCTCTGGCAGCGACCAGCTCGCGTTCGGCTCGAACATGTGGTCCTGCAGCACGAAGTTCTGCGCGTACGTCCAG
>Ga0185299_10004631_pt1 | contig 16419 bp, 17 predicted proteins | sample PaiPotPPA55metaG_FD_128002 | JGI IMG/M metagenome (GOLD analysis project Ga0185299, IMG submission 128002) | Iron sulfur acid spring bacterial and archeal communities from Banff, Canada, to study Microbial Dark Matter (Phase II) - Paint Pots PPA... ...
CCGGGTCTGATCGGGATCACGCGATCGCCGCGCCAGCATGCGCAGGCCAATTGCGTCAAAGTCAGAGCGAAGCGGAACCGGAGTAGACATGGCAAACCTCTCGAAAGTTGTTTGCCATGGTGAATCACATAAATGCCGATTCGGGAATCCGCCGCAGGAGTCAAACTTTCAAAGACTTGGTATTAATGAGTTCTGACCCTAATAGGCGCATAAAAGATGAAAGCATACTTGACGTCAAGCACTAAGGGTCATATAGTGCTCGGCATGAACAAGCTAAGCAAAGAAGACCACGCCCGCATCCTTCATTTGCTCTGCGAGGGCTCCTCAATCCGCGCAATCACCCGCTTAACCGGTGTAAGCAAAAATACCGTGATCAAGCTTGTGATCGATGCCGGAAAGGCGGCTTCCTGGTATCAGGATCGCGTTTTTCGCAACCTGACTTGCAAGCGCGTCCAGGTCAATGAAATTTGGAATTTCGTCTATGCCAAGCAAAGAAATGTTCCGGCGGCAAAAACGGCCCCGGCGGACGCTGGCGACGTTTGGACATGGACGGCAATCGATGCGGACACCAAGCTCATGCCGACGTGGTTCGTTGGCGGCCGGGACAGCGACGCGGCTATTATTTTCATGGACGATCTGCGGTCGCGTCTCGCGAACCGCGTTCAGTTAACTTCGGATGGTCACCGCAGCTATCTTGAGGCTGTCGAAGGCGCATTCGGCGGTGACGTAGACTATGCGCAACTTGTAAAGCTCTATGGTTCCACGCCAGAAAGTGGCAAGGGGCGTTATAGCCCGGCTGAGTGTATCGGTGCCCGCAAGCAGAGGATCGAGGGCAACCCTGATCCGAAGCATGTTTCCACCTCATTTTCCGAGCGTTCAAATCTCACGCTGAGAATGCAATGTCGCCGGTTCACTCGGCTAACAAATGCGTTCTCAAAAAAGGTTGAGAATCACACGCATGCTGTCGCGCTCCACATGATGTATTACAATTTCGTGCGTATCCATCAGACGCTTCGCACAACCCCGGCAATGGCGGCGGGCATAACCAAGAGGCTTTGGGAAATGACGGATGTTGTGGACGTGTTTGAGGCTTTCGAAGGTGGCCGAGATTATGGCAATTCAAACTGACCACTACCAACCGGTGTCATTTCCGCCGTTCCGGCCGGGGCTTGTGAGGGCAAATAGGCGTCCCAAACCGGCGCCGCGCCGAGCGTTTCGGCAAAAGCGTGGTGGCGAAACAGCTCCTCGATGCTGAGCAGCGCGGGGAGCGGATGGGGTCTGTGCGCAAGCAGGCTCGCCGCCCCTGCCCCGATCGAGGCGGCGCCATGGGCGAAAACGAGAGCCGCCTGGCGCCCGCCGGTCAATTCGGCATAGACTTCCGCAAGAATTCCGGCATCGAGCAAGGCGCCATGTTTGGTCCGGCGCGACGTGTCGATGCCGTATCGCGCGCAAAGCGCGTCGAGACTGTTCGCCGCGCCAGGATATTTGCGTCGCGCCAGGGTCAGCGTATCGATCACGCGATCGGGTGCGATCGGCGCGATCTCGAGGAGTGCGAGTTCCGCGTTAAGAAACCGCATATCGAATTCGGCATTATGCGCGACGATTTTGGAGCCTCCGGCGAATTTCAGGAAAGCGGCGGCGATGTCGGCAAAGACCGGCTTGCCCGCGAGAAACTCGGCGGAAATTCCATGCACCCGTAAGGCTTCCTCGGGCATGTCGCGGCCGGGATCGATATAGGCGTGGAAAGTCTCGCCGGTCGGGATGGCATTCAAAAGCTCGATACACCCGATCTCGACAATTCGATGCCCGTCGGCGGGGTCGAGTCCTGTCGTCTCTGTGTCGAGAACGATCTCCCGCATCTTGGCGCCTCAAAGCTTGTTTTTCGCGCCGGCGAGCGCCCGCAAAATCGCGCGCACTTGCCGCCCGGTGGCCGCAAATTCGCCGCCGGTATCGATGAGGAAATGCGCCCGCGCGCGTTTTTCCGCATCCGGCCGCTGCCTTGCCAATATGACGGCAAGCCGCTCCGGTGTCATGCCCGGGCGTCGGCTCACCCGCTCTTTTTGCACAGCTTCCGGCGCGGTCACGAGAACCACGGCATCGACCTTGCGGTCGCCACCCGTCTCGAACAGCAAGGGAACGTCGAGAACGACGAGCATTGCCCCCTTTTTTTCCGCCTCGGCTAGGAAAGCGTCGCGGCTGGCGGCGACCAGCGGATGGATGATCGCTTCAAGCCGCGCCAGCGCCGCCGGATCGTCGAGGACCCGGGCGCCAAGGAGGGTACGATCGACCACGCCATCGCGGGTGGTGCCCGGAAAGGCCGCCTCGATGGCGGGGGCCGCCTCGCCTCGATAGAGCGCGTGGACCACGGCGTCGGCGTCGTGGACCGCGATTCCCTCGGCGCGAAACATCGCGGCGGCGGTCGATTTCCCCATGCCGATCGACCCGGTGAGGCCCAGAACAAACATCTGGCTAAACGCCTTTCCAATGGTTTTTTTTATGTTCCTAGCGTATCACACGCGCTTGAATTTCCGTGCGTTACGTGTTTACGCTCATTCCTGACGTTTCCTTTGATTTCCTTTTCGGTGGCGCTTTTTTGGCTATTTTTGAAAACTCCAGGCTTACCAAGCGGGCGATCGATGCACTCACGCCGCGCGCCAAGCCGTTTATAGCTTTCGATGCGGACACGAAGGGCTTCGGTTGCCGGGTTCAGCCGTCCGGCCTTAAAACCTTTGTCCTTGAATATAGGCCGGGCGCCGGCGGGCGCAGCTCTCCTAAGCGGCGGCTGACGCTAGGCAGATACGGATCAATCACCCCGGATCAAGCCAGAAAGGCGGCGCTGAACGCCTTGGCACAAGTCCGCCTTGGTTCGGACCCACAAGCCTTGAAATCTCGCCAGCGAACGGCCCTGACAGTCTCCGGCTTAATCGACGCCTACCTCGACGACCACGGCGGCAAACTCAAACCGAGGACCAGGGATGGTTACGAGGCGCTGCTCGGCAAAGTGCGGGCGGCGCACGGCGGCATCAAGGCCGCCGCGCTCAATCGATCCCAGGTCGCGGTCTTGCATCGATCGCTATCGGCTACGCCATATGCGGCGAACCGGATGCTCGCCGCGGTATCGAGCCTTTACGGCTGGGCCGTGGATCATGAGCTTTTGCCCGAAGGCCATGGCAACCCGGCAGCGCGCCTCACGCGCTTCAAGGAACGAAGCCGCGAACGCTTCCTAACTCCCGAGGAGCTGGCCAGGCTCGGCGACGCATTGGCCGGGGATCTCGATATAGATCCATTTGCCATTGCGGCGATCAGGCTCTTGATCCTTACCGGCGCTCGTCTCCGTGAAATTCTTCATGCGAGGTGGGAGCATGTCGATTTCGAGCGCGGAATTATCTTTCTGCCCGACAGCAAGACAGGCAAGAAATCGGTCTATCTCAATGCGGCGGCGCTTGCTGTTCTCGCGGACCTGCCGCGTCTTGAAGGCAGCCCATTTCTTTTCCCCGGGAAGAAAGACGGCGTGCCGCGAGAGGGTTTGGACCGGCCATGGGCCGGCATTAGGAAAGCCGCCGGGCTCGACGGGCTGCGCATTCACGATCTTCGGCATTCGTTTGCGTCGATCGGCGCCGGCGGTGGGCTCGGCCTTCCGATCATCGGTAAGCTTCTCGGGCATACTCAAGCTGCGACGACGCAGCGTTACGCGCACCTTGCCAACGATCCGGTGCGGCAAGCCGTTGAGACGATCGGCGCGACGATCTCCGCCGCGATGAACCGCACGCCGGGCGCCGTGGTCATGCCGCTCAAGCAAGCGAAATGACCCGGCGGAAGCAAAAGAGCATATTCCAGGCCATTGCGGAGTTGCGCGCTGCGTGGAAACCCGCAGCCAGGAAGCTCGCGGAGCTGCGGACCTCTTCGCACCCGCGGCCGCGCCGCCGGGGCGTCGTCCCATTGGCCCGAAGTGCGCGGGACATTGGGCAAAACTACTGGCTATTTTAGCCGCCCGGCCGTGCGCAGGATCGTCTTGTCGCTCATCGGTGGAAGCTCTTTGAACCCCGCGGCGCCCCTGACCGCGTGCTCGGATAAGCTCAGGCAAGTGATGTTTTGACAAGCAATGCACCGCCATGACATGCGATATGCGTGTCGGGGTCCTGATTCGCTAGGTTACTATGGTCGATCTGACGCCGTCCGGCTATTTAGGGATTGATGATGCGATCGCTGCATTTGGCGAGCGTATGTATCGGAATGCTCCCGAGTCCGATCTCGTGCAAAATCTGCGAAAAATCGGATTGTCGATAGGCAGCGCTGATCGCACTGCTAGTGCGATTGAGGCCCTGAGGCGAGCTGTCATTCGTGGCAGCCTTGGGGTCTTTGTGTGGCACTCTGGTATGTCCGCGACCGTGAAGCTATCCGACACTGCTCTGGCGCGGCTGCGCATGTTGGATCGGCGCACTTTCTTCCTCCGGACGGGCCACGTTCGAACGGCAGACCTTGCTGATGCTGGCGTATTGGGCAAACTTGCCAGGAGCTTTTCGGCTTCGCGATGTTTCTTCGAGGAGCACGCATTTCGCATTTGGCTGGACCGGAGGGAGAGGCGGCGACAATTATTGCAAGATGAAAATATTGCTCGACCGGTCGCCCTTGGTCGTCCCTCAAAGATTAGAATCATCGAACCGATGATTGTAGAGCTCGTCGAGAGCGGCGTCTGGGATCGCTCGCAGCCCTTGAGCCGTGTAGTGCATCTTCTCAACCAGCGGCTGAGTTCAGATCGCGTCTGCTGGGATACGGTAGCAAAAGCCATGGACGATCTTTTCAGCGAGACCCAGGACGGACGATATGAACGCCGCCGAAAAAGGACAAAAGCACAGCCTGATTCTCAGGCGGTTCGAACGCAAGCGAATGCACATTCTCGGAAAGTTTGATTTTTCGGATTCCTGATCTTTTTGATCGGAAGCACCGGCCATCAATGTCCCTCCAACACCCTGATGAAGCATACAACTTCAAGGGAAAGGAGAGGCGCAGATGACGAAGGTGGATTTTGACAGGCTGCTTACGGTCAGCGGCGCGGCCGAATTTCTTCAACTCAGCGAATCATGGCTGAATAAAGCGCGCATCTCCGGCGATGGTCCGCGATTCATCAAAATGGGTCGCTCCGTCCGTTACAGCCTGCAGGCGCTCGAAGAGTTCAAGCGGGCGAACGCAAGGGGTTCCACGTCCGAGTACGAGCGTCGTCCGGGTCCCGGGCGTCCTGCAAAGAAAAAGTCGGGCGCGGCGGTTTAGACCGCGCTCGTGTTCCTTTTCTTGCACCAAAACGTCTCGTAGCCGTTCGCGTGGGCTATTTTGGCATGTTTGTGCCCGTCGGGGGTCCGCAGTTGGATCAACTGAAACAACTGGCATCCGTGGGAATGTCGATGAAAGTATATATATCGAGATATTACTTAGGAAACTAAGCTTAGGAATGAATACCAGTGTACGCAAATCCTGTATATGCTTGACATAATCCCAATTTGCTGCAATATGAAACCCAATCTACCTAAATCAAACCCCGTGCTCCAAAAGGCCCGCCCAATGAACGATCTCACCCCATTGACCATCCCTGTTGGCACCGCTGGTGGCGCTGAAATCGGGCTGCACGAGCTTTCCTTCGAGGCGGCCGTCGCCGCGATCGCGGCCGATCCGGATCTTCCGACGGACGTAAAAAGCCATTGGCCTTGTTCGCTGCGCCGGGTGGCGGCATTTCTCGACCGGCCAATGGCTTTGGTGCCGGCGCGCTGGACAGAGGTTCGCATCCCGGCGAGTCGGCTGAAGGCTAGCCGGCTTGGGGTCACCCAAAAGACCCTTGCCAATCATTTGTCGAATGTCCGGGCCGCACTCGCTTGGATGCGCCGGGAAAAGCGTGTGCCGGCCCGCGGCATGCGTCTCTCGCTTGAATGGGAGGCTTTGCGGGACACATGCCCCAAATTGCCCCACAGGGCGCGTCTTTTGCCTCTCATGCGATTTTGCTCCGCGCTCAATATTGCGGCGAGCGCCGCCGATGAGGCGGTCATCGACGCCTTTCTGGAGTATCGCCGGTGTACGACCTCGCTTGCGGCGGACGTCGCGGCACGGCGTTCCTTGGCGCGGCATTGGAATGATCTGGTGCGAAGGGTTCCCGGCTGGCCGAGCCAGCTGCTGTTTGAACCGCCGTCGCGCAAGGCGGAAGCGTTTCCGCCCTGGGAGGCCTATCCGATTGGCTTGCGCTACGAGATCGAGGCCTATCTCGAAAGTCTCACCCGGATTCGCAGGACGCCCAAGGGCAAGCGGGTGCCGCCGGCCAGGGCGACCACCATCCGGGGCCGCCGTGCCATGCTCGAAGCGGCGCTCAGGATGGCAACCCGGATCGGCATCGGCATGGAGGAGCTGACCTCGCTCGCGTCTTTTCTCGATCCCGCCGTCAGCCGGCGCGTCCTCGAAGCGTATTGGGAGAAGAGCGGAGACGAGCCGTCGATCTTTGTGATCAACCTTGCCATTCTTTTCGTCGGCCTCGCGCGGAGCGCCGATTGCTTGCCGGCCGAGAGGTTCGAAGAGCTCGACGACATGCGCGCAGATCTCGAGCATCATCGTCCCGAAGGCATGACCGACAAGAACCTCGCCGCCATCCGCACCTTCATGCAAAGCGAGGCCTGGCGGGAACTGCATCATTTGCCGCAGGTTCTGATGGGAGAGGCAAAGGAGGCCTCCTATTCCTCCCCCATTAAAGCGGCGGTGCGGGCGCAAATGGCCGTTGCGATCGCCATCCTCAATGTCTCTCCGATCCGGCGCGGTAATCTCGGCATTATCCGCATCGGGGAAAATCTTATTCGAACCGGCGGACCGCAAACGCCATACCGGCTCGTGTTTCCGAACTATGATGTGAAAAACCGGGTTAAGCTCGACTTCCCGCTCGATGCCGAGCTGACCGCACTCATCGATGATTACCTCTTCAACTATCGTCCGGTGCTCGTCGCGGGCGCCAAAAATCCGTGGCTATTCCCGGGGGCAGGGGAGAGTCACAAGCTTCTCACAACCTTGAGCGACCAGATTACGAGCTTCATCGAAAAATCAATTGGTCTGCGTTTGACTGTGCATCAGTTCCGGCACCTCTCGGCGGCGATCATCCTCAAGCATCAGCCAGGCAATTACGAACTCGTCCGCCTTTTGCTCGGCCATCGCACGGTGCAGGTCACGATCCGCAATTACATTGGTCTCGAATCCACCCATGCCGGTGAGGTCTATGGTGATCTCGTCCGGAGCTTGCGCATGCGCCGGTCGGAGCAAGGCGATGACGACTGAAGAGACACAAAACCATCGCGCAAATGCCGAGGGATCCACGCGCGGCAATCCGCGTCGAGATCTCCCGCTATTCCGGGCTTGTCTTGCAAAGGTTCACCCACCAAGCAGCGGCCTCCTTTTCCGGCAACGTCGCGGGCGGATAAACGACGGTGCGCTCACGGTCTTCTTCGCGCGCTTGTTGCTCGCGCCCTCTGGTGAGGCTCGTCTCCTTCCTGCGCGACGGCGGATGGCTCGCGGTGCAGATGCCAAACAATATCCAAGAGCAATCGGATGCTTTGACGCGGATGGTGGCGGCTGATGGGCCTTGGGCAGGCAGCTCGTCCCTATCGCCAAAACGCGCGCCGTGATCGGTGCGCTCGATTCATATTATCAATTGTTGGTGCCCATCTGTTCTAAAATTGACCTCTGGCAGACGATTTATGTTCAGGGGCTGCGGCCTTTTCTCGAAGTCCTAGTCTAAGTCCCTGCGAACGTGAGACCTTTTTGTCGCGCTATCGTGCGGAGCTATCCGCTGCCTATCCGAGGCAGCCGAATGGAAAGGTGCTCTTGCGGTATCCGCGGCTGTTCTTCGTGGTGCAAAAGTGATTGAGTACAGGGGCATGACCGGCGGTGCTCGCCCAGCCGGTGTGCTGGGAACGCTGCCGTTCCCCTCATAACGGCAGCGGACCTCCTGAACCTTAGGTCCCTCCGATCACCGCTTTCGACCCAAAGAAGCCATCGCACGAAGAACGTTGGATCTTGCTGCTGTCACGTGCTTGACGTCGAACCCGTGACTGGCGATGCGGCAAAATAAATTTGACTAGTCACGCGCGCCAATTCTCCTGGCCGTCCGCCACGCGAATCGATCCCAAGCTCCTTCTTGGTGCGCTCATAAATGTCATATGGCTCTAGCTCACGCGCGGTCAGCAGGATGACCCGTTGCTGGTAAGGGCCGTTTAGTGTCTTTGCTAATGCGGCCTCTTCCGGTGTGAAGGGCGCTATTTTTGCGAAGACGATATAGGTCTTGAAACGGTTGGCGGGCAACAAATCGGCAATGCGCCGCAGATGTTCCACGTCCCGGCGTCGATCGTACCGCCTTGGTCTTTGCACTCGCCAAGGATTACCTCGGCCTTATGAGGATAGGTGTGAGGCAGTATCATCAGGAAATCCACCTCGCAAGGACGCAGATCGATGCCAGCACTAGGTACCAAGTCGTACGACGGCGCGTAGATTGCGTTATTACTAATGCCGCCGATGTTGATGTCGAGTTGTTGAAGCACAAGGGCTACCGGAACGGCGCCTTGCGTGTTACGTTCGAGGCCAAGGATGCCCGTTCGCCGGTAACGAAAAATGGCGCTCACAAGTTGGCGCGTCGCGTCGAACCGGTTGCCACACAGCTCGCAGATATTTTCCTGCTTCAAGGCGTCCAGCGCGATCCAACTCGCGAGGTTGCATGCCGGGCAGGTCAGTTCCGTGCCGATGCGAAACAAGCCCTTCTCGACGAGATAGGCAAGGACCATTGCCACCGTGAGTTCGGTGCCGATTTCGCGCGGCTCGATATAAAGGTGCTTGTGATCCGCGAACGTGGCCTGGGGTTGTCGGGATCTTTATTTCCTATGAGTTGCAGCGCTGCCTTTTTGGTGAATGCATCGCGCGGACCATAGGTCTTGAGCAGGCACCGAACGCCCGGAATCTTGAACACCCGCGCGCCCTGTAGACCCCCGAGCTGGGAAATCAGTTGTCGGGCGATCAGCCCTCCGCTGCTCAGCTTGGCGCGAAGCCCAACTGACTCAAATAGCTGTTCCACCAGGGCCGGGACCGGGAGGCCATAGAGGAAATTGTCGTGATCGGTGGCACCCTTTCCGGAGGTTCGCCTCAGAGTTCTCGATAGCGGGAGTCGACCCGAAGCGGAAGTTCGATCTACCGCTGCTATGCGCCAATAGCGGACTTCGCGGGCTGGATCGCCAAGCCGCTCACAGGGCGCGAGCACCGGAGTTCTTCCTTACAAGCGGAGGCAAACTGTGCTAAGCATCCGGGTGGCGCTTAGGGCGAAAGGTCTATCGGCCCGAAGGGGGTGACCAAATGCGCTACGTTCTTGCGACGATCTTCGTTTTCACGGTCGGTATGCCCGCGGCGTCCGCTCTGCCAACGGTCAGCCCCAATTCGGTTTCGGTGTCGAAAGCAGACCCACTAGTGCAAGTGGTGAGGCGGAATCGACCGCACTCTCATCGTGACAGTCGCAGTGGGGACGGCATCCGTCATCGTCACAGTCGCAGTGGCAACGGCATCCACCCTTTGGTCGGAAGCGGTGACTACTAAATCGGAAGGCGGCGCGGGCCACAGGCCTGGCGGCGCCGACCTCATTTGTTCGGATGGCGGCTCCGGTAGCGGATGACTGCGGCATCGCGAACGACCGCTTCGAGCCGTTCATTGACGTTCCGACCAACTTCGGCGAAGGGCCACTATGGGTCATAATTGGCTGTGAGACGTAACGCAGAAGGTCTGCCTGCCGCCCAAAGCGGACATGCGGCTTCGCCTATCGCAATCGTGAGTCGGATTTCGAGGATTTTCACGAAGGGCCTATGCCGATTAGGTCGAGACTTTCAGTGGGACAAGGTGACACGCTAGCGTCGGCAAGACTAACGAAATGGGGGCCGAAAGACTGTAGCGGGTTACAAAATCATCTAACTCATTGATTTACTTTATGAGTAGCGGAGAACCGCTACTGCCATTCCCCCCCACCGGAAATCGCCGCGTTTCCCCTGCGAATGCAAGCTTGCCGTCTCGCCAAGTCTCGACCGTATCGGCGGGATCGGCGCATTTGTCCGCCTAAAGGTGATTTTAAAACGTCTGTCTATACCTCGCGGCATGCCCAGGCTGTCCGCTCCCTCACCCGGACCGGAAGTTCTCCCGACTCCGGCTAAGCGCCAGCAGGGGATTCAAGTAGCTGAGGCTCGCGAGGATGATGCCGACCATCAAACGCGACCGTCCCTACGAGTCTAGATTGCTGCCTTGGCAATGCGGTTGCCTGGATGCAGGCTGACGAGCAACGGCCCCCGCCCCGCCGCGCAAAAAAGGCGGCTAGCCGAGGTGACCAACTGGCTTTCTATGACCGTAGCTTCCGACTTCTCTTGCCTCTCCTGCAAAAGCTTTCCAACTAATGCCGCCCAATGCCTGACCGCTAAGCGTGCGTCGGCCAGTGTCGCTCCTGGAACCAAGTGCGGTACTCTATCATCTTTACACGCTGCGCCGCCGGCGCATGCCGCTTGCACGTCGAGGCCTCTTCGCTGTTAGGCGGCGCGCCCCACCGCAGCTCGACGCAGTCGTTCGGGTTATATGCCATTTCGAGAGCCGCTGCGCGGTCGATGACGTCTTTGAGCGAGACTGTCCACGAGGAGCCGTCGCTGCGCGTATACGCGAACTTGCGCGTCGCAAGCTCCGGCGCGAGCACGTTCTGCAATTCGGCCTTCACCTGCGCGACACCCTTGTCCTTGGGCATTGCGTACCGCTGGGGCTGCCGCGCGACGCGATCCGGAAAGCCGAGGACCACATCGATCGCGATCAACAGACGAAAATCGCGCGCCGGAGTGGAGAAATCTTCCCACGCGCCGCTCGTCTCGAAGATCGACCGGCCGTCTGGCATGGCCGCATCCCCTTGGCCACTATTCTGGAACTTTCGCCCGTTTTCGACCGCCGTGACGCGCAGCTTCACCTGTTCGTCGAGTGCCGCGATCGCATCCTCCATCGCGCGCAATGGATCGAGCGGCTCAGGCGACATTACCTCATCCATCCGATCGTAAAAGTCTTCGACCCCGAGTCGTGACTGTTCGAGCGAAAAATCAGCGTAGTGTGGATTTTTTGCGATCTTGCTGTTGGTCAGCCGCCGCAAGACGCCGCTGTTATCGCGCACGATCGGCCTGAACCGCTTGAACCCGGGGTTCCCAAGTGCTGGATCCTGCGCGAACAAGAAATTGCCGCGCCAGAAAAGCTTGCGCGCGACCGTGCCGTCCGGCTCCGCGTCGGCAGCGAGGAATTCGCCCGCCCCGCCGCCCGACTGCGGTACGCGCCGCACGAGAATCAGAATGTGCCCGTACGGATCGGCATAGATGGTCCCGGGGCGCAGCGTCCGTTGCGTGAGCGGAACGGGATAGAAATCGGTATTATCATCGCCGGCCAGCGTTCGCCCGTTGCCGGACTGCACAGCGTCGGAGACGGCCTGCACGTATTCGCCGAACGCCGCCGCGAGCCCCAGTCGCTTCGGTGCGGGTGCGGTCACTGGAGCAGGCGGGATCGCTGGGGCCGCGACCGGTTGGGAAAACAATTGCTGCAAAAGGTTGGGTGTGGGCGTCGAGGTGGGGGCGGCGGACGCAGTGATTTGTGCAGGCGGCGAGGGCGGGGTTACCTCGGGATGCTGAATGTTGAACCACGCGTAGCACTTCGGCGGCTTGCCGCGGTCGCCGCGCGTGCACTTCGAGTAACCGAACGGCAGCCCCATCTTGAAGGCAAAATATGCGCGCAAAAGGTACGGAAGCTTGGCGCAGTCGGGGCGAAGGACGAGTCCCATCTCGTCTTCGCCGAGTCTCAAATAGTCGAACAGGAAATTGCGCGATCGATCGCGCAGCACCTTGTCCAAAGCCGGCCACGCTAGATCCACGTCGAGCGGCGCGTCGAAGAGCTTCTCGATCCATGCCGAGTACAAGTTTTCCGTCGCGCGGTTCCATGCATTGCGCAACGGCCAGATGCTCCCCGGTGTCGCGCGCGGCGGCGGCTTGTCGTTGCGCACGGCGATTTCGCGCGCGGTCGTACTGCACGACGCTGGCGCGTGGTTGCGCGTGAGCGTCGCGTGCCACATCCCCGCGGTTGGCGACGCAATTTCGGCGTACCAGAAATAAGGCGGTCCGCCGTGCCGGTCGTGCGATTTGGCCGCGACGCTTCCATCGGGCGCGATTAGCGAGACCTCGCCCTCAAGCGGCTTCTCCGCGACGACGAGCACGCGCAAAGGTGCGCCCGTCCACGGCGCGATCGGCGAGGGCAAAACCGCGAACTCTGACGCGTCCGCGCAGGTGGCGGGAGAACCTTCGGCCCATGAATCCGGAGTCGAGAACAAATAGACGAGAAATGCGCCTGCAATCAGAAACAGTGCTGTCACAACATGAGGAAAGCGGCGTGGTGGAAACACTTGAACCCCTTGCTCCACTTTGACGGCGGTAAGCGATTTTCCCAAACTTTTGGCCGAAATCGTGGCAAAGTGCGGTTGTCGTCAGCCATTTAAATACGAGAAATCAGATTGTGGAATTTCAATGCCTTATCATGCGTAGGAAATTTAAGAATGTTACATTCAAATCGAGAAAATCGCCTGATGATGATGTGCTCGGGAGGGCGGAAACGGGATGGGCTTTCGAGCGCAACTGCTGTTCTTTCTTTGATCTTCCCGCCCTGGTGCGTACGGCTCTTCGGCCGCTCGTCGCGCAGCTGATGGAACTCAGATTACAGATCAAGTCGATCGAAAAGGAACTCCTTGCCTGGCATCGGACAAGCCAGGAAAGCCGGCGGTTGGAAACGATCCCCGGAGTGGGATTTATTACGGCGACGATGGGACCGCTTAAGCTCTGTGCGCATTAACCAAGAAATGTAATTCCACCGCACATCGCGTCGGCATGAGGGGTTCGAGCGTTATGCATTCGAGCTGACACACGCCAAAAGCCGGTCTCAAGATATTTCAGATCATGATGAGAATTTCTGTTGTTGCGCACGACCGAATTTGCTGCGCTTGCGCCTGTTCGGCGGTCTTCGCCGTCTCCGTTGCGACGAAGGCCCTCGGCTTCGAGGCGACGTCGACTGTGGGTTACTCTTCGTCGTTCGACAACGACCAGCCTTGGACCGCACGCAGCGCATACGGCCATAGCAGCTCGAAGATAGGCGGTGCGCCCTCTGCACCAGGGGCGAAGCGCGCCGAAATCAATAACGGCGAGCGGCCGCTGTATGCTGTTATTTCGATCGCTGACCAGCGCGTCTCCATATACAATGACCACGGGCTCGTCGACCGCTCGGCGATTTCGACTGGCATGTTCGGCCATCCGACGCCCAAGGGCGTGTTCACCATAATCGGCCGCGAGCGATACCATCGCTCGAATATCTACTCTGCCGCACCGATGCCGTTCATGCAGCGCATCACATGGTCGGGCATCGCCATGCATCTCGGCGTCGTTCCCGGTCATCCGGCCTCGCACGGTTGCATCCGGCTCCCCGCCGGGTTCGCCGCCAAACTTTGGGGATTGACCAAGATCGGCGAGCGCGTCGTCATCTCGCCGCAAGAAGTGACGCCGATCGAATTCACGCATCCACTGCTGCCCGCGCCAAAGATGCGGGTTGAGGCGGAAGCCGACCAAGCGGCTCCCGACGCGCCGCAGGCGCCCCTCGCCGCCGCCCAGCCGCCTCTGATCAATCCGCATCAATACGCCGAGCAGCTCAGGGCCAAGGCTGTGGCCGAGAGGGCCGCGGCCGTCAAGACCGTAAAGGAGACGTACGCGGCCGTCCGCGTCGGGCAGCAAGAAGCGGCTCGCGCGGCGGCGGAGCTCAAAGCGGCCGAAGCTGCCCACTCTTCAGCTCAGGCGAAAGCCGAAACTGCGGCCAAGGCATACCAAGCGGCGGTGGCCGCCGCGTCCGCCAAGGAACAGGAACCCATCCTGGTGGCGGAGCTCAAGGCCACTGATGGCAATGTCTTCGGCAGGGCCGAGGCTGGACGCCTGTCCAAGGTGGACGAACGGGCGGCGGCCGCCACGGATGCGGCGGCAGTAGCCACAATGGACGTCGAGGCAGCGCTCGCTGATGCCGCGGCGAAGCTCGAGGTCGCGAAAACGGCTTCCGCCGCCAAGGCCGCTGACTTGGCGGACGCCGTTCGACGCTTGAACGATGCGACAGCGGCCTCCGACGCCGCCGCGAATGCCGAGAAGGAAGCGCTGCGGCGAACGTCGCCCCTGTCCGTGCTGGTCAGCAAAAAAGACCAGCGGATTTACGTGCGCCAGGGTCTTGCGTCCGTTTTCGATGCGCCGGCGAGCGTGCGTGATCCGGAGACGCCGCTCGGTTCGCACCTTTATATCGCGACGGCGGTGGAAGACGATGGGACTTCGCTCAAATGGTCGGTCGTGTCGATCCCGACTCGGTTTGCCGAGGAACGGGGCGAACGTAAGAGGAAAACGGCCTTGGTCGAGGAACAGGTCGGGGCACTGCCGAAACTGCACGGGTCCCCTTCGAGCGCCGCCGATGCGCTCGAGCGCATCGAGATTGCCCAGGACGTTCGCGACCGGATCGCGGAGCGTCTGTGGACAGGCGGCTCGCTCATCATTTCCGACGAGCCGCTCAGCGGAGAGACGGGCGCCATTGGCACCGACCTCACGGTGAAGGTGCGCTAGCAGGCCGCAACGCGGGCGGTTGCGCAAATCTTTGCTAGCGGCCGTAGACGCTCAACTGAGTGCGCGCGAAGCGTCGGAGGTCTCTCCGTGTCGCACGCTATCGCTGGACGATCGTGCTTCAATGCCGCATCGGGTCAAAACAGCGCGAAAGAGCATGGTGCAGTGCATGTTTTTGAGGGCGCGTTGCTCGGCGACGTGCTGGCCAAAGTAGGCGCTCCGGCTGGCAAAGCGATTCGCGGCGTGGAGCTCGTCGATATCGTCATCGTCTAGGCGCGTGACGGGTATAAGGTCGCGCTCGATCTCGCCGGACGCAGCCATGCGCACCGATCGGGTGATCTTAGCCGATCGCGTGGATGGCGCATCTGTGGGCGCCGACAAAGGGCCGTTTCAGTCGTCGTCGAGGGAGATTTGCGCGCTGCGCGCTCCGTCCGCATGGTTTCGGCGATCCGACTCGAACGCATGCGGTGAGCGACCAAGGAAGACCGCGAACGTACTCGAGCAAGGTGCCGGATATTATCCGTCCTCGACGCCAACTTGAAAAAATGTGCAGGTCGATTTCTTCTGAGTTTGGCGCTTCTCAGTTTTTCGATGAAATTGTGCTTCTGACCCCAAAGCGAACTAATCCTTTTTCGACGCGTAGACCAATAATTGCTTTTCCGTTGAGGTTGACCAATCTCGGACCTTCCCGCATGCGTCTCGTTCATCCCAAAAGAGGCTGTTTCGTCGCGTGAAGCCACCCGAGTACTCGGTTGAGGGGTAAGATCTTGGTCGACTGTCAGCGTAACTTTGCTAGTTCGGTTTAGATTATCCACCACGAACAGACGTTTGACCTGACCATTTTGAAATGCCTGCAAAAACGCATTGTAGTTCTTGAAGACCACACATCCATTGGACTCACCCTTCGGGCCGAGCATGTAAGTGTGGGCGAGGAGACCTGACCGTCCAAAGATGTTACCGCCGCCAACAGGTTTGAGGCGCAACGCTTGAACCCCGTGGAAGGTCTTCTCCCTTAACGCAAGCTCATAGACATTGGGCGGCGTCGCCCCACGCATATGTTCATGCACGTAACGCGGATCGTCCAACCCGCCGCCTCTGCCTGAATGGGCTTCCAATTCCGTGCCATCGGGAAGATAGACCGTATGCGCTGAGATGTCATAAACGGCCGTCCACGAATCTAAGCCGAGCAGCGGGCCCGATGTGATCTTTCGCTCATTATCAAGAACGTCGCTTTCCGGAGCCGCGTATGCCAGCGCAGGCTGAGGCGGTTGTTGTCCAGAATGTTGCGGCGTATCGAAAAACTTCTCCAAAAGCACGCGATTGTCGACTGCTAGAGCGGGATTTCTGTTCTGCTGCGCTACAAGGACAGAAGATTGAAACGGGCTACACAGGCCAGTCATTATGACTGCCCAAAGCATGAATGCACCGAAAAAAAAGGCAATTTCTGCCTGTCCATATAGCGGAACATCGTAGCGACGCGAGATCCAAATGATAGCTAAGAGAGACCCGCCAACCATTATTGAGTAGACGTAAAGTCCGTTCATTGCATCTCTCATCAGGTCGGAAGTGCGGGTATACTAGGGTCCAGACTCATTAAACCCACCACACGAGAGCGGCGACGATGCAGACAGAGGCCAGGAAGTTACGCGCCAGCCTGTCGTAGCGCGTGGCGATACGCCTGAAGTCTTTCAATCGGCCGAAGGCGTTCTCAATGCGGCGTCGTTCTTTGTAG